>JGI24158J21664_10011460_pt1 | contig 11797 bp, 7 predicted proteins | sample Ectturendosymbi3_FD_21664 | JGI IMG/M metagenome (IMG submission 21664)
TGTTTGAAAAATGCGCAAAAGTAGGAAATATTAATCATATACCTTGTCGCAAACACTTCTACTGCAGCAAGTAGCCTACACAAGTGATTAAATCTGTGCTGCGAAGAAACGGTTCACGTTATAACATCACCTACCAAGTCTACCCTAAACCAACCATTTACTCGTCAAGCTTCAAATAACCTGTGACTCCAAGCATAGGCTAAATTCAAACCACCTAAAATACCTGAAATATCTGTAGAAAAATTGAGTACTCATAATACTCAAAAATGACATACCTGCTACCTGATAAGAAGCATGAATGCAGCCTTGCTTATTAACAGTCTTTGCAGCACAACAGCAATAGTACAAAATTACTTTGTAAACTAAGAAGTTAATGTCCTATAAATTAAAAGATGCAGTGTGGTCCCTGCTATAACAATTGCATGTTGTCTTATTTTCTGATGGAAATTTTCACTAAGGTACAACATCACAAATGAGAAATTTGTCTAACCTTTTCAACTCAGAGACAAAAAAGACTACTTTCTGTTCAACTGTGGCATTTTTTTATAAAATTATCAATATACCAAATACTTCAATCTCTAAAAATCATCATTTGGCATCAAAAATTATCATTTGGTATAAAACGTTATCATTTGGTATAAGTATTTGCTCTTATTTGATAGGGTCTTTTCAGAACTTTTCGGAAGAAAGTTTAACCCACAATTTTTGTAGGTATAGAAGCTGGTTTGAAGCTTTTCTTTATTTGCTCATTGGCCCCTTTGAAAGGAAGGTACTTACACATTACATTTGCTGGTGAGGGCCTCTTTGAAAGCAAGCAAGTAATTTAACGTTACAGTTGCTGTTGGGGCCCTTTTGAAAGTAAGGTACTTACTACTTACACATTACAATTGCTGTTGGGGGCCCCTGTGAAAGCAGAGTACTTACACACTACAGTTTCTTTTAGGGGCCCCTTCAATGAAGTTTAAAAGCAAAGTACCTACACATTTCAGTGGCTGTTGGCGGCCTCTTTGAAAGCAAAGTACCTGCGCATTACAGTTGTTGTATGGGGGCCTTTTGGAAGCGGAGTACAGTACTACTCACTTATGATCTGCTTTGTAGTACATTATATGCGTGAATAATGAGTTTTTACGAAACATAAGGAAAATGTACGCGCGTAACACCTCAAGGGGGCTCCCAAAAAGGGGGGCCCGATGCAAGTGCCTCGCTCGCCTCCCCTTAAACACACCACTAGGGGTAAGCAAGAAATTGATCCGCAAATTATTAAAAATTTGCTGGTCGATTCCGTGATTAACTCCATCGCGGAGAGGACAGTACAATGGTCTTTTTATTCAAGAAATAACAATGTAGTAAGTAGAACGTGTTTACCTTGTCTCGCACTGACTTCGCCATGTACTTCAGTGACGTGTTTAGTCGGCATTGGTGCGTCTGACCCCCCGAACCCAGCGTCTCGCTTGAAGCGCTATGCAGTGCACGGGGCCACTGTTGCTTATGAGGCTGGCTCTTGTCTTATGGATGAACCTCAACTTATGGATGAACCTCAACTTATGGATGAACCTCAACATGACTTCTTGTATTTTTATGAAAGGCTGCTCGGTCACGCGTGGCTGCGCTTGACTTTATTGACCGCATGAGTGAGTTTGACATGGTCCATCAACTGCAGTTGGTTCCGCAACACACGACTCCGCCATTCAAGCGTGACACAGCAATGAGACTCGCCCTGAGTCGAGTCGAGTTAATTGAACGGCAACTCACCAAGTTTGGTGAGTATAACACCCACGGGTGAATTCAAGTTCAGTTTGATCAGCTATGGAATGCCTGCGTTTTGCGTTTTAATCACTTTCAAATTGTGTTGTCATTCAAAGTGGCCATAGGTACAGGCTTATTAGTTAATTTCTCCAGAAAACCAGACTGACAACAGCAAAAAGTAACAGCTGAGAAAGGAAATGATGAAAACGAGACACGAAAATTTGTTTCCTTTTTAAAAAATATGAGCTCAGTTTGTTCTTCATGTTGTTTTTGGTTAAGTTTCAATAGGAAGTCAAAACAAATTAAACACATCATCCAAATGTACAAATACGATCCACTGATTGCGCGCACCCTGGTTTGGAAAAAATGCCATGGTAACCTTACTGTCGCAATTACTTTCAACTGATTGCTTCATTTTGTGAATTTGTTTAAGGTTCCGATTAAAATAAGATTAACAAGATTTGCAAACGTTGGGAATACCTTGAAATTTCAACAAATTTACAAATGTTCTCCGTGCTGAGTTTCGACTTACTTTCATAACATTGGAAATAATCTTTCGTGTTGGACTTTTTTCTGCTGACTTGCGGTGATTGTTGAAACTCACCACCATTCCATGACCTCTGTTCAAGTTCATTATCATGTCATGACCTCTGTTCAAACTACTCACCATGTGTCATGACCTCCATCCAACATCATCGCAATAGTTTCGTATTTTCCACAGGACTTGAGCCTCCTGGACTTGCTGTTGACCTTCTCATGAAGTTTTGTCTCCCTTCGCTGGAACATGCTTCAGGCTCAGTGAGGGAGGCAACCACCAGGATCATATTCCAACTCTACAGATGCGCTGGGGCTCCAGTCAAATCCTACCTTCCGAAAGATGACAATATGACCAGGAAGAATCCATTGTACAGGTGGTGTCTCGTTTTTGACTGAGATGTGTTATGAACGAAGTAGGTCTTGTGCTCTGCGTTCTATTTGTCTGAATGCCTTAAATATGTTGTGTTCAATCTGTGAATTTCACTTTTCATTTTAGGTATTACGAGCTCATAAGACAGCATGTGCATTTTCACTTAGGATTATTGTTTGTCCACCTTTGCCAACATTGCTCCACTGTTTTGACTTCTGTGGGTAGCGTTGTGATTACAGCTACTCATAAAAGCTGTAGACTAGAGTTACTGCAAGTATCACTTAAACGGTACGAATTTAACGCTCTAGGTTCGTTGCAGTCTTTCGAGGAAGCAGCCGAATGGGGTCCACTTTCATAGCTTTGCATGTATCTTTGTAGCTCGCCTCGACACAAGTGATGTTGTCGAATAAGCCAGGCAAATTTTTAATAGGAAATCGATTTCACGTAAAATTATGCACCCTCAGTCCTGAAAGCTGCAAGCAAAGCTTGTGGGTGAAACCTTAGCAAACAGACTCATGACTGAAATGAAAACCACGACCCTGCTGCGGCAAATAACCATTGGAAAATCATAATTTCTATGATTACCAGTTCATTGTTGATACTCCAGCTTACATTTTAAATTTTTTGGAGGCGCAGTTGGCGTGGGGGGAAGGTGTGATGTGGATTGGGGGTAGATGCAGTGTGGGCGTGGGGAGTAAGTGCAGTGTGGACGTGTGGGTGGAGAAAAACATTTATAACTGAATATCAAAAATATTTCGAACTAAATATCGGGATCAAAATGCAAATAGAAAAATGAAGCTCAACGAAATTTTAGCCACTCCCGAATTTGTTGACAACTGTGCTGTGCTACTCACTCAGCTACAGGCTGCCTTTCCTTCTGTTCAGTTTTAGTTCGATTTCCAGACAACATTGCCCTGTCTTTGCTGCAAGAACGTCTGTTTTGATTTCTTTGTGTTTGCATTTAGATAAGTTCCTGCCGCTCATGATGTGGTTTCTTTTTGTAGAAACTTGTTTGATGGTTTCGACCGCATTGATGGGAAACCCACCCAGGCAGAACTCCGCGCTCAAATGCAGGCGAAAGCCCTGGAGGAGGAGAGAAAGAAAAAGAAAGAGGTATTTCGGTGCAGGGCGCGTGTTGTTTGTACCAGCAGAGCAGCTAGATAAGTGCTGCCGTAGAAAATGTGATTTGGTTGTTCCCGAGCATCAGCAACGTTGGTCAAATGCTGATGTTTGCTGCGTAAGCGAAAGATGTCTGGCGCACCAACCACGTTGGACCACTCGCCATGCGTCATGCTTCACCGACAGTAGTTTGCTTATGGCGCAAGTATGCTGTTATAATTTTCAGGATCTATTTCCGCAACATAAATGGTGGCTCCGCTCGCTATTTCAACACTTAAGACGTTTCACATGAAATAGAAATGCTCTTCAACAAGTCGGTAAAACTGTTCTGGGAAACGGTTTTCTTGGAAAAATAATATTTTTGGAAAACAACAGGGAAAACTGGTGGGGTGAGGTAAAAATATTTGCGGAACTTACCGTTCGTCTTTGTCAGTGAATCAAGAAAAAGATGAGTGGTGAAAAACAGCAAACACGTTTGCTGTGTAAAGCTTGACACTCTGAATTTGAGGATGTCGTGTACCTTTGAGAAACTTGTGTGCGCGTATCACAGGTCAATTCCTTCTGCTCCGTATCTCCAGCCACATGACAGACTTTTCAAATATATCCGGTGATGCGTTGTTTCGAAACTATCTGTTGATGTTCAGATGCAAATTTTTATTTTTTCATGAAATCACCTCATCCCAATAATTTGTTTTCTCAATCTGTATATTTTTGCGTTCTTCCTTCTTGCGCGGTTAGCTTTGCGTTCATGAAATATGCGAAGACACCATGTCTCCTCCCCTTGAGCCTAACATAAGAGCAATATTCTCACGAGCCAATCTGACAATGACATTGTATCTGGGAAGTAACGACCAGTCAATCAATGAGTCTAATGACATGGCAGTGACATGGCAATGGCATGGCAATGGCATGGCAATGACATGGCAATGACATGGCAATGACATGGCAATGGCATGGCAATGACATGGCAATGACATGGCAATGACATGGCAATGACATGGCAATGACATGGCAATGACATGGCAATGACATGGCAATGACATGGCAGTGACATGGCAGTGACATGGTAGTAGACAATCGACACAAAAATCGAAGCGAAAGCCAATATCTTCGTGAAATTTATTCCAAGTAAACGAGATGTTTTTTTGCTCCCTGTGTTTAGTATTCTTGTTGCGATCCTGATAAGGTTCTCCACCACAGGTTGAAGAGTTGCAAGCTCAAGTCAATCAACTACGTGAAATGAACAAAGCCAATCAGGTTAGTGGCCGTCCAACCTTAACGTGGTTTCGACCCCTTTTGAAAGAAAACCTTAAAATTTAATGACAGCTAATCGCTCCACAGGGTGGCAGACAAGAGAAGCAAGCTAAAAAATCACCAGCAAAAGCCCAACTCCCGCCTAAAGGTGCCTCGTGTGACTTTACCTCTTCAATAATGTTTGGTTCTGATAGTAAACATCTATTTTTTGTGCAGAAGAACCAAACATAAGTCACGACATTGCTGAAAACGACGATTCTTTCCTTGACAAGTAGGTGGCGCCCAGGATTTGAATCGATCTTGATTTGATTGTAATCAAATTAATCATATTTGTCTTTACGCTGTTAAAAAATTAACAGATATTGTCGTTAACTGGTGAAATGTCCACATTTCATTGAATTATTTACAGATTTTTTATGTTATTTATTAGGGTTTTATTGGACTTTGTTTTGTTTTAGCATGTGTATCTTCTGTGGTGAGCGCGATGACGGGTTCAATGAGGAGGGTCTCGATTTACATTATTGGAAACATTGCCCGATGCTGAAACGGTGTGAATATTGCAAACAGGTTCGCATGCCCGGCGTGAGGTTTTGCCACCTGCTGCTGCTTGTTTGTTCATCTTTCCCATAATGTGCGGGTTTTCGTGTTGTGTGTTGTTGCAAGTAATCATCAGTGCATCCAACCATCTGCAGGTCGTCGAAGTATCGGGTTACTGCGAACACTTACTCACCGAGTGCGATAGCAAGAGCCAGTTCGGGAAATGTCCCCGTTGTACGGAGGCCATCCCAAGCGAGCATCTGCAAAAACACGTCGCTGAGAGGAAATGCACAGGTTCGATGTATATGCTCAATGCTCCATGCATTAATAGTAAAATACAATTCGCGTTTTGTGTCTTGCCTGGCAGTGTGGGAGCTTCCATGATTGACCGCCTGCCCAACATCATGGTCAGATTCCACTGAGTGTGATTTGTAAAGTTTAGCAAAATAACTGATCAGTTAACAATACTTCAATGTTCCCCCTCAATTCAGGTCCAATATACTCGCTGTTTACTCCACGTGAGGCGACAACGAGGCTCATCCACTTCTTGCAGCACGCGTGAACTGTTCCCTTGCACCCATCCATCAACCATTGCAAACTTATTGTTTGCTTCAAATATCAAACTATATGTGGCGTACGATCCATAAAGTAACGGCTGTGATTGGTGGATCGCATAAGTAACCCTCTGATGGGGAAGTACCTGTCTTGCTCATTGAAAGCTGTTGCATTGGAATGTTCAAAGCTAAGGTTGGCGAATTCCTGTTGGAGCCCAGGTTACATGCCGCCATGACACCATCAACAACAACATGCCCATCCGCAGTCACGACGGTATAATACAAAAGTCGATAGTATTTAATAGGAAATGAAAGGATTACCCCCAGGATGTCATTACTTGTGAAAAGGAAGACCCACTGTTTCGGTGGAGGGGGCGACCCGCCAAACTGTGCCGAGCCAGAGAGGAAAATGTACTGCGACTGGGTCAAGGTAGTCCTAACAATTATGTGCACAACTTCTAATGCAAGGGTCACAAACATCAGGGTAGGTGTTGAGGTGAAGCCAAACACTGACTGTAGCAAGAAATTATTTTTTTCTTAAAACGCGCTAACTTGCAAGAATGTTCGCGACGATAGTTGCGCCTGTGTCTCAACGTTTGATTAAGCTTAAGCAACGTCGACCATCTCAGACCAGTTGTTCATCGTATTGAGCTGCCAACTCATTATTCTGGATGTTATTCCCGAGTCTGTGTAGCATCTCGGATGAAGTCCTTCAGGAAAGATGGAGCACAGTCTGTGCTGACAGTGGAGTACGTTACAGCCATTGCTTTATGTTGTGCGTCAGTTCGTCTTGTTATGAGATGTTAAGTGGTCACACATAAACCCACCGAAACCATGGCAACTGATGAGAATTTGCGAAGCTGTTTGAGCCGGTGGCAGCTTTTCAGAAATTCTGTTTTTTCCCAATTTTACGACATAACGTCCACTTGTCACTGATCACGTGACTTTTTTGTTTTCAATGCAGCAACGAAAGAAGGCGTGCAAGAGCATTGTCCGTTGTGTCATCACAATATAACTCCGGGAGAAGAATCGTGGAAGGGTCACTTGATGGGTCAGAAGAAGGATGCCTGTTCGGGGAATCCCCGCCGTCTGCCCTCAATCAACCGATGTAAGTCTTGCAGCTCCTTTGCGTCAGCGAATTTCTTTGTTTCGTCATTTTGCTTCACAGACGCAGTATCAGAATGAGCCACCTTGCATTGTTACAGGTGCTTGTTTCCCCCCACTCTGCTGAAAGAAAATAATGAATTTTTTTGCTTCATACGTTTGTACCAGTCTCATCTAAAATTTGTACCACGAGTGTTTAACTTTGCTACATACCTCGGTACGCTTTGAACAAGCAATTCAGTGTGATCTCCCTAACCTGCGGAATGTGGCCTTGGGCATAGGACGTGCTTACGAAATAGCTGATCATGTGAAGAAACAAATTGGCCCCATTCTGCTAAACCTTCCTGGCCGACCAACCGTTTTATAATTGGCTTCTTCCTTGACTTAATTCTTGACAAAGGTAAGGACTGGATGTCGTTATTTGTTAATAAATTTGCGATGTTGCAAAAGTTACCTCTACAAAGTATCCCCCACGCACGCCTATTTTTCTTAAATTTATTGCTGTGTCAAAAACCCTTTCTTTGCTAAAATTTTTCGGTCTGGTATTGATTTTCTGGTGAGTTCTGGCACCATCCTCACCATCATCTGGTGAGTTCTCACACCATCCTCACCATGATCTGGTGAGTTCTGGCACCATCCTCACCATGATCTGGTGAGTTCTGGCAACATCTTCACAATGATTTGGTGAGTTCTGGCACCATCCTCACCATGATCTGGTGAGTTCTGACACCATCCTCGTCCTGATCTGGTGAGTTCTAGCACCATTCTCACCATCATCTGGTGAGTTCTAGCACCATCCTCACCATGATCTGGTGAGTTCTGGCACCATCCTCGCCGTGATCTGGTGTGTTCTGGCACCATCTTCACCATGATCTTGTGTTATTGAGCAGTGTGAAAAGCGGACGTAGTCCTTTAGTTCAGAATCAAAGGTTCACCGTCATCCTGTTGTTTTCAGTGCGGGCAAAGCATGAAGCTGAAAAAAACGCAACCAGGACGAAGAAGCGACCTCAACGGCGTTAAACCCACATGCAGTAGTCAGTGAAAATTCAAGGTCTTTCGGTGAAAATTCAAGGTCTATGTAGAATTGCTTTCTTTTTCGCTTCTCGTTTACTTTTTCTATTTACAAGCGCCGTTTCTATTTGACTAACTGGTTATTCCAACCGGAGTTACCTGCTGTGCAGCGAACCGGATCAGTCACGTGTTTAATTGCACGATCGGTCATGCGTTTCAATCACTGTTCTTAGCGTTTAGTTTGTTCCTTTTCGCAAAACGTACACAACAGCCCAAGTATTGTTCAGAAGCTTCGCGATGTTATGTAACTTGTGTGTGGCAGACGACCGAGCAATCCTCGGCGATACTTTGCACACTGGTTGCATCTTCACTGAATGCTTAGCTTGGGCTCTGTACGATTCGACTGTGTAATGTTATAGATTTGATAAAATACATATTTTTGTAAGAAACGTTGCGACAATAAAGCTTATTTCGATGCCATTATTGAGTTTGTTGCAGCACAAATGAGTTTGACCCCCCCTGGGTGGTCCAGGGNTCATCAGAAGCAAATGGATAGTAGACATTCACTATCTCATCGGAAAGTCGGTAATGCTGTCTTGAATCCCTATCTCGATTCTAGGCTGAACAGGTTATACAATCCTCTAGAGTCTAAACAAATATGAAGTGGTTAATACTCGAAAACTGGATTTCCACAGAGTAACAGTAACAACAGCACACATCTGTATCTGTTAAGCTCATCTAAATGTATCTTGAAGTTTGGAACAGCATGATAAAGACACAATGCACTTAGCTATGTCAAACCTATTAACAGTGGTAGGTACTTTGAGGGGAGGAGATTAACGAGCCCCCCCTCGAGGTGTTTCGCGCGTGAATTTTTCTCATTTTGGTGAAAAACCTTATCCACTCATATAATATGCTCCGAAGCAGACCATAAGCAAGTACTCTACTTTCACAGCAACTGTAAAACGATAGAAGTAGGGGTCGATGCCTTCATGCTATCGCTTGACTTCATGTGTTGCTAGCTTTTTCTTTCCAACTTTCAGTGTTTTTAAAGTTGTGTCATGAATACGCTTTTCCATTTTCTGTTATGTCAGTCACGTCGTAGTCTCAAGAACGTATCCTTCGGTGGGCCACATATTCCCTTCCTTGGGTAAGTATGATGACGTCATCAGAGGACCCCTTTTCAGCCTTTCCTCGGGCGCCCCCAACCCTAAGTTAACCACTGCCCATTGCCATCTTAAAAGCACTAAAAATAGAGAGTTCTGCAAAGCAATTTCAGTAACCATGTTTCTGTGTATTTCTTCCATCCAAAATATCGCCCGCCACCCAGCGGATAGTTTTTACACTGTCTCAGTCGAGCACCACAGCTCGGCGCCCTTGAACAGATAGAAGGTTGCTGGTCCGAAGATGGGCCCTATTGAAACAAAACCTTGATGGTTGGCAGTGTACTTGCTGCACGCTTGTCCAGCTCATGGGATTCGGACCAAGACCCATTTGGGCCATGTCTCCTTTATAAACAGAAGAATCTGAACCTGGTTGAAGACAGTCTTGTTTTCTTCCTCTTTCCGGTCATCCCAACAAACCAGTCTTGTAAAGCGCGTTGGACCTCCCTGTTTCACGCTGTTATTGAAACGAAAAAACAAGTCACATCTATTTGAAGAAGGACTGAAGATGCGTAGTTTCACGTGAAAGCATTTCCTGTTAAACATTTGCTGACTGTGTTGCGATCGGAAATCCCGAACGGGAAGTGCGCAAAGCTTCACACTGTGGCAGCAAGCAACAATAGAGATCATGCGACGACGAGATCACTCTGTTATTGCTTGTTCGTGCCACATGTGTATGGGTGTTGTTCTTCGCGCACATCCCGTTCATGGTGAACCACGCATTCAACGCAACACCCACGGAGAGGTTGCAACAATTGATTCTTTCCTTACCCCCAATGTGGTGTGTACTTACCTGAATATTGATAGATTAGCATATGTGCAAGTTTGCTTTCATCTTTTTGAGTCAAGTGGCTGATCACTTGAAAGCCTACAATAAACCTAGAGCTTTTAACTGTTGCAAAAACAATTGTCCTCATCCTGAAACTATCTTAGCGCCCGAAGTGGGGGGTGCTGCTAAGAAATTCGTGAAAGTGCAGCTCAACAAGTGGCAACCAAGCTTGCACTGAAAAGTCTGAACATGTGCTATTTACTAGCATTCCTTATTCGCATGCAAGTAGCGTTGGATGTTATCTGATGCAACTACAGCAATGCCGGAAAAAATGTGATATTTTTTCATCTCGCAACCCGTTTCTCACGCCAGTTGTTCCGCAACTTTGCCAATCCCGACCGCACAAGGTCTTTAGAGATGAGGCACTGGAGCAAAGCTTTTAAGTCGCCACAAATATTGCAAATGCAGCAACGAATTAGTTTCAGTCCTATTGCCAGGTAAGAGAATTCAGCATCGGCAGGCATGGCCAGTGAACCGTCCTGGTTATTGAGCGACTGCACAAACGTCAGTTAGCAAAACTGGAAAGTCCCGGACAAGAGAAAATGCTAAAATGACGTGAAAAGTAACGAACGTTACAAAGGACCAACCAGGTGGCGGCAGGCACTGTAGCGTAGGTATGGGTCCCAACCAGTAGATTGCGGTTAACCGGTAGACCGCAAGTTGTTCTTAAATCGAACGCGAGCGTTTTAGAAATAATTTTTAAGTTTTGTTTTTCTACAGTTGCTTCTAATTGTCTATTTAGCAATATAGTCATTTGTAAAAGTAAGGGCCACAACGACGTATTGCGGTCAAGTTGGAAGTAATGCATCATTCACTTGTCCAGAGTACATTATTTCAACAAATTTTTAGTTTTAATGTTTTGAAACAGACATGAAGTGCATAGAGTGCAAGCATACACAGTTTGCACAACGAAGACTCATAAGAACGGACACAAAAGAACGGTTTGCAACGGCGTTGGAGGTAGAGCATCCGGCTTACAGACACTTTCCTAACACTGTACAACGCTACTTCCAGAGTAGGACACTGAGTCCAACCCAGGTCAAGGCCAGGCAAAGTACGGAAGTATTGTGGCATGCACACGCCCTCGAACAAACACTGTAGCGTCCGAGCACTCGGTCACAGAGTAAAATGCGATTGTAGTGTTCAAAGAAAAAGGACGAATACAAACAATCGGACTGCATCAAAGCACGCAACCATAGGGGAAGATGAGGCTGAAAGTCAAAAGGGTAAGTTGTCACAAGCCTATATTCAGTACAGCCGGTGGAGGTAACTACTCGCTGACAGTGGCGTACGCAGAAAATTTTCACGGGGGGTTTGGTTCAGGGTCATATGGTGTGCGCTGTTTGTGACGTCACAATTTGACGTCATTTCCATGTTTCCAAACCAACGTTTTGGCGAAGTTTGTTGACCTAAATATGCCCTAAATGCATATTTTTTTCTAGACGGGCTGCAGCCCTCCCTGAAAAATGTAAGGCGAAAGATTCCGCCAAACTCGCCTTAAGTCTGGATTTAGTTGCGAAATTTCACAACACAATCATTTTCGGTACTTCCGACACCATTTTGGCTCAACGTT
>JGI24158J21664_10011462_pt1 | contig 11797 bp, 4 predicted proteins | sample Ectturendosymbi3_FD_21664 | JGI IMG/M metagenome (IMG submission 21664)
TTGGATGACCTGCTGGGGTTTCAGGTTCAAAAGTTGTGATGTAAGTTAGTAAAAATATTTGACTAATTAGATATTTAGAGAAAAATATATATAATATCGTAAATATCTTGAAAAAACTGACAGCAGGAGAAACAAGACGCCAAATTCGGATTCAGCGGCCAAAAATTATCCAGAAAACATCCCAACTTCGACATAAAAATTTTTTTGTTGCGTAGTGTTTTCCATAACCGCGGTGGTGGAGTGCTGCGGTGAAACTTCGTTAGCCATTTTCAGAGGATTCGCCAGGGCCCTCTCAAACAAAGTGAGACATGGATTTTAGTTTTAATACGATGCTTTCGTTCCTTATCAGCACGGAATAGCCTGGTCGACAAGTGGTCAGTGAGTTGCGGTTCGGCTCTTCAGAAAAGTTTGACAGACATTGCTTTTTTCTTGATTATCAAACTTGTCTTTAAAAGTCATTTTCATTTTCCGGGCTCGCTTCGGTGCCCAAAAATAAATTTTCCGACATCGTGTTTGCGGCATAAGATTTACGGCAGTTAAGAGCAAACCCCCACTGTGATGTATTTCTGCAACGCCGAATTCTGTAGATTGTGGCAGCTATGATGAGCATCAACCGTTTGCAAGAAACCGTGAAATCGATTCAGCGAAAGCTATCATAACTTAACAAGTAATTTTTGTTGACAACCATTTGAATATTTGATTAAAAAGCAGTAAAAGAGTTTGGTTTGGTGCAGAAGGACAGGTTAACTGTTAGTGAAGCAGCGCACGGCGTGATACCTCAGCTACAGGGGGTTTCGATATGCAGCTGCATGGAAGTAGTCTAGACGTTCTTCCTATCTAAAGTATGCTCAGTGAAGTTTACGCGTTAAGCTTTTCCTTGTCTGTGGCAATATCAGGATGTTTTTTTACAAACTGCTGGAGTGATCACTGCAGGACGCAGTAGCTTTAGGAAGAGCAATTGTGACTAAAATTACAGCACATCTAGCTGAAAAATTGCCATTTGTGAAAGTCACTTGAAACGACCATTCTTGATACTTTTTAAAGGCCCGCCTCCATTGAGGACGAGCCAGGAGCTGCCAGGCGCAGTGCTTTGCTTATTTTATTGCGTCGGGTAATTCTGCGCCGTGCACGCCAACTAGACGCAATAAAACAAATAAAGGATTACTGGCAACTCCTGACTAGCCCCCAGTGTAGACGGGCCTTAGTTTTGTAGTTGCTGCCACCTATAATCGGGGTTGTAATCTTAAACCGACAAATGTTTCACTCCTTGCTAGCAAAAAATCTTCCAAAACATCTATGGCCATAAGCTATATAAAAAATCCTGGTCTAAAATCGTTAAAAATGCCAATTCATAGAAGACATACGCGACGCATTGCTGAAAATCAAGTTAATATCATTGTAGAGACGCACAGAATTGAATCTATACATCGTTGCAAATCAGACTGTCTTTGTGATGCGATAGCACAGAACAAGGAAGACGTTCACTGCAAGCTCCCCTAGTAATTCCCTATTATTAAACTCAGCATCAACAACAAGCAAATTTAAATCCTAAAAACAGCGTTTATCCTGGCTGTAGTGTTGTTCAAATATCTGCTGCTTAATTTATCCAGCGCATAATACCTCTATTATATATTCATAATCTCGTTAAACAATTAAGAATGAACTGCCTTGAAACAAACAAATTTTTGCTTACCAGTTTTAGATTAAAAACTAATGCAGTGACTGAAAATGCTTATCCCTGCCAAGGGTTTCGGAAATTAGTTTAAGAAAGCTTGCTGCTGACAACAGTTACGGAATGTTATCGATCAATCGAACGAAAATATCTGTGATTTGCAAAACGTACGGTACTAGACTAAGTGAAATGATGAGAAAATGAAGAATGTAGCGTAAAATGAAGATCAATTCTCGAAAAAAATGATTGGCAAGGTAATGGCAGGCGGCTTACCTGTGTACCTCATAAAATATATCTGACGCCGGTGTCCTTCTTGCAATTCCATAACCAATTTCGTCATTGTCATTTGTTTTATTAATTATAATTTAGCAAATTACAAGAGGTATAGAAGCACATTTTACCAAAACTGCTGCATGCAAGATTGAATACCTTTACATTTAAGTGAAAAAAGTTTGCTGATGTTATGTTTGCATCAAAAACAAATGGCGTCATCTTGCAATTATTGATACATTTGCTTCTCAAAAAACTCAACCGAGTCATTTCGCGATATCAGTGTCCAGAGAAGACTAAAAATCTGTAGAGAGGCAATTTACTTGACAACCTGTTTTTTTTCGGAGACCTGGCAATTCTATCGCTCACACCGATTGCTAATTTAATAGATGATGCCAATATACTCAATGTTGCCCGTACCTGTAGGAGAATTACCTATAAAAAGAATAACATGGAATTACCCTGAGGATTGGCCGAAGTTTTTCTTGTCCACATAAACATATTCAGCAGATAAATCACTGTTGCTTTTGCCTAGCGCGTTGTTAACCGATGCAACGTTTGAAACGTTTTTTTGACAAAAACACAAAGGCTGTGTTTCCCTTACACAAGGCTTTGTCCACATAGATATTTCCTGGTAGCGAGCTACTTCAGAAGTTGGTTCCAAGCAGTTTGGCGATTGATTTGCAGTGGTAAATTGCGGAACGCATTGCGAACCAGCTTCGTAATATATACTCCTCTGCTGCACGCACGAATTACTGCAGTGCCTGAGACTTGCCGGAGCGGTTGTTAAATTGCGCTCTCTGGTGTCGGCCAGCCGCGACGCGCAGCACGTATCCCGAGCGTGAAAAACCTCATACAATTTGCAAGCTCTAAACGCTGGCGCTTCAAGAGAATTATGCTTTTTCGCTAATTCCCAGCTCGCAGACGACACATCGCCTGAGCCACAGTCATGCACAGTTTGCAGCTGGCTTGCGCTGCCAGCGACTTGAACATTGTTTCTGGAGGAGCAATCACTGTCGGTTCGAAACCAAAATCGGCTCCTTTCGTTCCAATCGCGACGACCATCAAGGCAATCATGAAGAAAGTGTATGTACCGTATTGCCAACTGCAAAACAGGAGAGAAACTTGAAGCGTTTATTTTTGTGTTGTCTTGACAATTGTCGACGTATCTTTACACAAAACTTCCAACACGTAAATCCCATGAAACGTTCGAAATGCCTTTGCGGTTTATGAAGAAGATTAACAATCTGGGACAGGGTTTTTTCAAGGCGTTTTAGGGACCCGATTCGGGTCCCTAGAATAGGAGAAAATTATCATCGGGTCCCTAAAATCAGAGAAATCGGGTGCCTACAGATCCATATCGGGTACCTGACATTTTCCTTAAAAAAAACTGATCTGGGATGAATAAGCTGAATTACATATCAGATCATTCATCCCACATTTAACTTTACTTTTATTTGGAATGTTAGTGATATCAACACCTCAAACAGGTCAATCTTTGTCAGTTCATAATATTTTTCAACATTTAAATTTTAGATAGATTGTGCAGACTTTTTTTAAGCAATCTGGTAAGCCTACAAAATACAAAAGCAAAAGCTTCCACTCAGACGTTTTTATCTTTTCCGCCACTGCCATGGGCTGCAAGTAAACTCATAGTCAACAAGTTTATAAGCAGTCAAGAGATATGAAATCCAAAGAAGCTCACCCGCAGCGTTTGCTTTTTGTAAAATTTTCTGTTCCCCGTCAGGCGAATCGGAAGCACGTTCTGCAGAGCGCCAAGTGCATCGTTAAATGCGCGAAGACGCTCGCGTTCTTTGTCAGCCGCATTGTGACGCCGTCTTTTTCCGCCGTGATGTTCGTCAGAATTTGAGGGACGTTTCAAGCAGGATCTGCTGCTTTCCTGTAAAAAAGCAGTGGCAAAGAGCAAGAAGTCAACACATCAGTAAAGGCTGAAAATTTTTGTTGCACAATTAGGCCGCCGGCGTAACTTCTACAAACGGATAGAAAGACTCATAAGATTTTTGTAACCTGCGGCTCGGTGTGGTTTAATTTGGAAGCAAAGCAGGGACAAATTCCGATTCGCGATTGAGAACCGATTTGAAAAGCTTTAATTCACATTTTCGTGTTTGCACAGGCAACACACAATTACTCAGCTTATAATTTTTGCTTTTCCTGACTGTCGTAAAATGGACAGCCACGCCTAGAACACTTCCAGGGGAATTATGACGCACTGAACCAGAAATAGGTTACCAAGATTGCAAAAATGGGAAAAGTCATGGGAGAGATCCCTGAAGATTTAAGAAAACTTTTTCCGACCCAGCGTTGCTTGCGGCACAGTACTGCATATGAAATGTTTTAACATCATATTTGAACTACCACCACATTTGAAAGCAATTTGTTTACATTTAACTGGACGCTGTTCCCTTTTTAAAAACAATGGGAGGACAGCATTCCCCTGCTTAAACTCTGACCAAACCGCTGCTTAGGAGCAAAGACACCTGACTTAAACTCTGTCCACAACTTCAACTATTTTCCAGTTTAGGTCGGTACCTCGAAGGCAACTTACTTTTACAGTGCCTACGAAAAGCTTATTCCAACACAATTTTCTTACAACAATTACTGTATGTTGAAGCTCCACGATCAAAGAATGCTTTTCAGCAAAGAACGTTGGGAGCGTATATCCATTTTTGCCGCACTTAGCAAAATTGAAGTTGTTTATAATTAAAAAGGTGCTTCAGTCCATTCACTTTGACTCATTGCTCTATATATTAATCAACAGTCCGAGTAACAATGGGTTCTTTACAACAAGTGAATGTAACTATTGGCACTTTGGAAAGAAAGTTGCAGAATAGTTTGATATGACGACTTTTGCTTCTAACCTACTATTGGGATAGATGACACTGACAAATTCAAGATGACGGTTTTATGAATTGATAAAAACAATTAGATAAAATCATTGAAAGACCGCATCGCTGCCAGCACCGCCTGGGCCCAACAGACCCTCTGCCTCCCATCTGGGTGGTTATTGAAGACGCCTAAAACTTAAAAAGAGCACAGTTTCGCAGTTTGCAGTTATATTGAATGCTGTTTTACATATAAGTTAGCAGCAATCCATTTGCAGTTTTTTTAGCCAAATATTATAAGTTTGCAGATCACCATGTTTCACATACGAATGCAAAGAAATGACACCTTACTAAAACTTAGGACTGATTTTTTATGATTAGTTTAGGTCCACGATGAAAAGATATAAATTTTAAACGAAGCCTTTTTGCGTAAAAGGAATGTTTCTTGAAAACGGGAAGAGATAGTTTAAAATGATTTGTTTGTTGATAACGTGTCACCAGTTTTTCGTAGCATGAAAAGTGCCTAATCGCGCAGTTTGTACATACATGCTGATATTCAATGATTTCACCCTCCATAGTACGAAGTATTTTACGAGACGTTAGATTACACTGTATGAAAAAAGTTTAGCGGAATTTCGAACAAAAATATTTTGGCTCTCTCTGAAAATGCATCCTGTGGAATGACTTGCTTCAGTTTCAGAAACTGTTGATAAGATATCCTCCCAGTTCTACGAACTTGATTTGTTCATAACGCCATGAAAAAAATTCACAATTTTAGATACAGCTGCGATACTCAGCATGCATAAGGCACTACTTAAGTAAACATGTCTTGTTTCTCTATGAAAAAAAGTTAACTTGATTCGTTTCCCCATTTCGCAGTTTATGCCTCACTGAGATAAGAAAGACTGAAATCGAAAATTAGGATAACTATAAAGTAAACCATTTTCTATTTTTCAACACCGTACCTGCATCGACATTTTGACGTTATGAGAAATATACGGCGAAGCACTGGCAGAAGAACTTTGGCAAGGCAGATCGCACAACCTCTCAAAGTGCTCGCTTGGTTGAACAGACAAGTCTGCTGTCAGTATCGCTTTTATATCGATTTCTCAGCGACTGGTTCAAACCCAACTCCAGCAGGACTTCTCAAAAATCTTTCTGGCAGACAGATATCATCTGCAAGTTAAATAAAGATGCGTGCGGCACCATACAGCTGATCGGCCTTCAGCCCCTGCACTGCGATGCTTGTGATGTTTCGCGCCAGGACCGAAGCAAGCGGGACGCTCTGACGCGCATTTCCGACTCGGCGGCGTGTTTGAACCTGTATCAAACCTGGTAAAGACTGTTTGCGCAGGAAAAAAATAGCTTCAGGTTGATTTTTTACTCTGTCCTTTTGACAGAAAGCTCGACAACGTTGGTTATTCCTGACTTTAGTGACGCGAGCGCTCCAAGACTTACTCGCTGATTGCAGCAAAACTTGTAGAAAAAAGGTTTCATGTAGTATGTACTGCGCATACAAAAATATCGGATATTTTGAAAAAATGTCTTTTGATCGTAACAAAGTTGTTGAAACTTAAAGCAGGAGCAAATTCTAAAAAAACGTAATCCGCCAATTAACTGATTAAAAACCTTGTTCTGCCTCTTTTGGAGATGTTATGCTTCAATCGCAGGACCTGAGTTGCAATTTTGAGGAATAATTTAAAATATTCTCGGTTGTCAAAGACATAGATTCTGTTGGTGGTTTAACCTGGTTGCGCATAGTCTACTTGGGTAGCATTATGCTTTAGAATTGTGTAGTTGAGTGCAAAAAATGTAGTCAGATCCTACTTTTACAGTCTAGCTTATCTACCAGCCAGATTGCTGTGACCTAATTTCCGGAAGCCATCAAAACCATACAACCCCAGATACGAACTGAAAAATGAATCTGACTGTGCAAAGGATTTTAAATCAAGATCTTCAGAACTTGCGTTGATACTGAGTAAATAGTTATGTTTAACTTCTTTGCGTGAGTTGAGAGTAAGTTTTACTCAAATGTACAATTGAAGCGAAAAATGTCGAGCAAACTTGTCCTTTTACGAGCGGAATGTTGATGAAAGTGATGCAAAACAAGAAACGTGTTTTGTTGGTGACAAAAATTATGTGATTCGAATCAACTTTGAATTGAAACGTTTTGTTGACACCTATGGAAGATGTTTTATAATGTGCAACTTTATACTCAACTATAATGTTTTAGGGTATTGAACTGCTTGCTTTGATGTTTTCAAGATTCCCTGGGCAATGTGTTGTATTTGGAATTACATGAGAGAGAACACTGCCCGTCCAAAAAATATCAAAACTTGTTAATGGAAGGCGATGTTCATAAAGACCAAATGTACATTTCAGTTCAGGCTGCAGATTGCTGCGTTTGTTATTGTAGTCCTGGCTTAGGAAATAAAAAATAGTCTTCTAACATTGTCCGGAATGTAAATGTCTTTCATTACTTGGTTTCATGTTGATGTTGAAACGGCAGCATTCACATGATTAATGAGTTTTGAAAACTGGTGATGAAGTAAGTGATAGCGTTTTGTTTGTGTTTACTACCGAACGCTTTATTTTGAAATGTTGATCAAAAAACCAGCTCGATTCTTCCACGCTTTTGTGCTCTACTTGGAGTTGGAATAAAGCTGTTTCAAGCATTGATAGTTCCCTGCTGGAAAAATGACTTTAATACAGATGAAACACTACCGTGAACTGGTAAAACTGATAGCACAACCCCAAAGAAAATCTTGAGATTTTCTGGCTGTAATAAGCTTTGGTCTATAGCAAAAAGGCGGCACGCATACATAAATGAAACTGTGAAAATAACAAACAATTGTTATAATAAAAAACACAACGTTACCGTTTTTGCGTCGTCACGACTTCCCAACGTACATATTTGATCAAAAGTTACATAAATCTTTAACAATATTGTCATTTCATTGATTCACAAATCAGCGTACTGATTTCTTCTTGCTATTTTGTTATTGTAAAATCATTGCGTAATGCTAGTTGCTTTCTTTTTCTAATGTTCGAAGTTCTTAAGAGAACGTCGCGGCGGTATTTCGTGATGCTTAGATGCGCTCGAGAAAAAAGGGGCTTTAATAGGATTTTATAAATCGTTTCACACACCTTTGAGTCTTTCGCAAGATGAAAATATCAGATGTTTAGCAGATTACAGAACCGTTGATGTCATGGGCATCGTAAAGAATTTTCCAAGGGGTGGGGGCAGTAGTTGATCTTTCCAGGGAGAGGTCAAAAGGATTTTTTCCAGGAATGTTTTCCATAAACATCAATCACAAGGATTTTTCCATAAACATCAATCATGTGCGTCGGACGGGCCAAGGCCCCACCAACAGTGGTGAAATTTCATTTTAACAAATCGAAACTAAGAGAAGAACATTTTTCTACTAAATAGTTAATAGGAAAATATCAAATTTCAAAATCCGGGAGGTGCTGCCTTGGCCCGCCCGACGCCCATGATTGATGTTTATCTAAATGATCAAGGCAAAAATTCGAAAACGTTTTTTGACCTTTCTTTGGAAAAATCCTGTGCCAACACTTAACATCTCATATGAAAATTGCGTTTTCCAAACTGTGAACATATTTATCAAATTAGGTTCCATAAATTAGAAACAGAAGTAAGCGTTCCCAAATTTTACCTCGGAACAAATGTGTCTATTAACCAAACATCGTAATTAATCGCATTCACCAGTACCAACGGGCTTTCAAAACCATACTTTTTTGTTCAGCGAAGCCGAATAAAGAGAGATCGAACAATAATCATTTCCATTACTTCTAAATTCCAACCACATGTTTCTTATGAATAGTTTCTCAGCGTAAATTGCAAGGGCAGGCATGGTTTGCAGTTTTTAAAACAAATAGTAGAGTTATGATCAGGGTTTCAACGTTTTTTAAGCAACAGCCCATACCATCCCCGAAAACAGTTCTGTATAACGTGTTTGCACTTCATCTTCTGTTACGATGCAGTTACCTGCATACATATCATCGAAAATGATTGTACAGCAGCAGCTTCGATTCCCACCGGCGCAAAAATGGTTTGCAGCTTTAGGCGCGTCTGCAGGTCCGTGAGGACAAACCAGGAGCAAACGGATCCATTTATGCATGGAGCAAACGGATCCATTTATGTATTCCAAACCGTTGCGGCGAAACAAAACTTGCACGAGTAACGTGGAGAGGGAAATTTATATTTTTTCCTGTTTGCCTAAACTCCTTTCATATTTTCACCGAATGACGAAACATTTCGAAGCTGTAGTACTGATTGCAAAATTACGTCAAAAATATGAAAAATTCCAACATCTGCACCAATATATCCCCAAATACAGGATTTATTTTAAGACAAACTTTTAGGAGGGAAAATAAAGGAATATGTTCCAAAGGTTCGACGCACCAAGTGCAGTTGGTTTTAAGGAAGTTTATCATTAAAAATACTCTAAACCCAATGCATTTTTAGCCATGAGGTTTGCAGCAGACATGAAGTAAACTCAATTTTCTCCACTCACTTGTGACAGATCATTATTTCAAGGTACTTTAAATCACCGACATTAGTAGGAGTTTTGTTTTCTACTGGACGAAAAGACCATTTACATTTTGAGAATGTAGTTAGTCAGCTAAAAAGTTTTTTTGTGTCATGTTCTTGATTCAGTTAAGAGGGGTGCATTGTTAACGGTTGTTTATACACAAAAATTGTAAAAAATGAATGGCTGAAAGTTTGTTATGTATAGTTAACACATTTTGAAAATCTATTTTCTCTCACTCGCACATCAGGTAAAAAAACAAATGACGCAATACTGAGCCCTTCTGCATAAAAACATCCGTTTGAAACGTACATCTGGCATTTAATGGAAATGAGAGGACATTTCGAATTATTTCTATGATTTCTGGTTTTGCATGAATCCTTCAAAAACACTTCGTTTGCTCCGCTTGACAGTTGCAAGTGGCATTTAGTTTTAAACAAGTGTCGTCGCCCTTTTTCTGGCCGATGTTGCTGTAAACTAATTGTCTGCAGCATCGTAATGCAAACTGAATATATATTGCGCGGTAAAACACAAAAAGAAATGTTAGGCAACGTGCATTTAATTGGAAGTACTCTGCGGCAAAGCTTATTTTCCTCAGCCAAGGACGATTCTCAGTCAGTATAATCGCTCGTGTTATTGGTGTCCGGTTACAGTTGAGGCATTCCATAACAAAATGTAAAGACATTTGATTCTGCGTATCCAACGCCATCCTGTTGTCAAGATGGTGACCTCTCTCGAAAGCGCTTCGATTCACATTGTTTTGTCAAAAACATACTGGGTGTGCCGCGGTATGTACAGACGTTCAGCAACTCAGAGCAAGTAGTTGAAATCATTCGCCAGCAGTTCCATTTCAAATGATTTGCTGATTTAAATAGCCGAAGAGGTATGCTGTTTATCTACAGCAGTTTTCGGAGTAAAGAAGTGCCGAGTTGCGCGTGGAAACTCATGGAGTGAATAGAGCTCAATGGAAAAGTGGTGTAAAGCATGTTGGAAAATTCTACACCACCTACTGAGCAGCAGAAACTACTGTGGATAATGCTTTAAAAATAAAAAACAAAACAGAATTAACTAAAGTTGCAAGACAAAAAATCTTTCCACAGATGTTCTGCATGACTTATACCTCTTGAAGTAGACTGTATTTGTGCAAATCGTTTTTTGAGATGGAGTACGTCTGAATAAATTTTTAAGGGTATTTTCATCACACGTAGCCTGAGTGAACATAGAGTGAAATTTTATCCAGCCGGTTAGATCAAACCTATCCATTAAATTTATGAAATCGAAATTTTTTTATTTTACAAAAAAGCAAGTGGTGCAGGCGTGCAGGTTATGATAAAGTTATCTGCAACAGCCATACTAAAATACTTTCAAAAGTATCAACACTTCTCATGCTGCCAAGATTCACAGTGTACCAAAGGCTCTCACTCAATCATACCGGTTACATAAAGTGCGGTATAAATTCAGTGTTAATACGGACTGAGATTGAAGCATGCACAATAGTGTGCTTGCTTTCATTTTCATTTTGAATTGCTGTTTGCAGGTACCAGGTTTTCCCAACACCATAAATTAATAGTGTGATGTTTGGCAACAGCTGATAAATACCCATCTTCTAAATAGCATGGGAAGTTCACCAAGTAAAGTCCAGCATCGTTCTCGTAGTGGATACTTCTTTGTATCAACATCTACTATTTCTTCAGAGCGAGCGGGTACGTCGGAGGACGAAGAAGAACTAGGTAAATGTTACAGTTTCTTCGACAACAATTTAATCAGCTGGCTCAAAAACTGTTGTTTCATTAGTGTTTACGTCTGTGTCACACTAAAATACGAAACCATGCAAATTTTTCTGCCATGCGTTTCGAAGAATTTCTAAATTTGTTAAGCGTGCACTGAAATTTGTTAAGCGAGCGCTGAAACGATCCCATTACTAAGGTAGCCTAATTAAATCAAGTAGTTATGCGAATATACTAAAGGTAGTATCTTTAATAAACCACTACGTACAAAAATTTATAAAGTGCTTGTTTGACTGAATTTTGTAAGTGTGTCTGTATGATTTGCAGGCACTGATTCCAAAAATACGCTGTCCGTTTTTTTCTATCATCAACCCTTTTGATGTTGCAACGGTTTTCATTTTATATAATTTTCCGTTACTGTAGATCTATTATACGATAAAAAAAACAATCCATGTGGACTATGTCCAATGTGTTTTACAGCGGTTTTCGTCTAATTCTAATATGCTACATTCGCTACCTCAGCGTCTAGTGAGGTTTGGTTTCATTCAACTAGGAACTCATGCTTCAACTTTACGCACTGTACGCAAAGGCGCAGCCGGGGAGGGGGCTGAAGGGGCTCAAGCACCCCCCTTAGCAATCAGAATATTGATGTTTATTTTCTTAGTTATTCACCAACATTGTAAGTCGAGATCGGGTGTATTGCAGGATGTTCTTCGGCAGTACCACAAGGCG
>JGI24158J21664_10011463_pt1 | contig 11797 bp, 9 predicted proteins | sample Ectturendosymbi3_FD_21664 | JGI IMG/M metagenome (IMG submission 21664)
ATATTTCATCATTTTCGGCCTGTTGCCTCACCTTTAAAGGTGTGTGCGCTGGAGAGGGTGGTGGACAAAACAAAAAAAAAGAAAATCCCTTCGAAGGACGCCCAACACCCACCTGCATCATGGACAGGATTCGCCAAACTGCTTCGCGATAGCTGGCGGAACGGTGTCGCGATATCATGAGAGCATGGGAAGGAACCTGAAAAGCAGACTCAAGATTTTTTTCAACGCAGTTTAAAGGCGGCTTTTGATAAATTGAGAAACCGTTGTCGCGTCTTGTTGACGTTCCAGTGGGAGAAACATTCGTGACGTACACTGCTGACAACGCGAATCGCAAGTACGTTTTGACAAAATCAGCAGCAGATTTATGACATGCATTCAAACAGAAGTGCAAAAATTACTCCTGATACCTGGTCAGGCAGGTTTCATTGGTCAGCACTTTGACAGACGAAAGTATCAGGGGCGCTACCAATAAAAACCAAAACAAAACGTCAAATCACCACCGAGCCAACCTAATTACTGGAAGTAAGAAAAATTATTCAAAACTATAACACCGAACGTTCACCGAACTGGAGCTAATGCTTTTGAAAATTCGTAATGACAAATGTGGTGGACTACAAAGTACAGCAATGCATGCATGGAACTGAGTCACGTATACGCTTTTTGAACTGGCCTTAATGCTAATACGCAATTGAAATGCGCACGCAGATAAATCAGTAGCGTGAATTCAATCTTTTGCAATACACACCTGAGTAGCTCATAAATGCTTATAAGCTAATACAAAGATTTATTTGCAGAAGCAATGCCGGAAATACGTGTCACAAACGAAATCGTGAGAGAAAAATCATCTTTCCAAAACTCAGTTTTAAACAATCGTTGGAAAAGTCAATAAGTTCCTGCCTTGAAAACGTTTTACGTTATCCAGAGTGAAAACTATTGTGGTAATAAAGAAGCGAGTCATCATACCAGTCACCTAGCTTTTATGTTCATACCTGAGCAAGATGACAGTTTTTGTAGTTATCAACGTTATCAGTCGCGCCATTTCGACAGAGCAGGCGGTAATTCAGCCGTTCCGCTGCCGGTATCGTGGTGTGTTTGATGAAGGCGACCTGTCCAAGACCGTCTTTCAAGCATCTGCAATCGAAAAATTGCTTGCTTTTTTGTTGTTGCTTTTTTTAAAAAAAAGAACAAACTGAGCATCATGCCATTTCACGAGCGTCAACTTATTACAAGCAAATCTAACAGAAGACACAGTCGCGATCAGCGATGAACAACTTACTGAAAAGACCCAGAGTAACCCGAATATTTTCCACCAGGCTGGCAATCGGTGGGGCACGCGCTGCAAAGCGTCGTTTTGACTGGGCCCGACTCGCTGGTGCTGGTTATTCCTGGGACGCAAGCGCCAGACAGCAAGAGGGCCAGAGCCACCGGCAGATCGCACGCCGCGTTTGTTGTGATTATGTCTGTAGAATTTAAGCGCAGGAAAGATAAGGCGGTTTTCTGTCAAAAATTACAGAAACAAATCACATTGCATCGAGGGCGCAAGTGTTGAAGGAAATGCTTTACGGTAGGATAGTATATTGCTAATTATCGATGTCGCCGAGTTCGCGCGAAAAGACAACTTAGATACGAAGCTAGATCAAAACTACAGTAAGCTGATGTCAGAGAAATGCATTGCAAATAGATTTCTTCGGTAAAACATCGAAGTTGCAGGGAATCAATAACGACAACACAAAGTTGTGGCTATTTTAAAAAGTATAAACGCAAAAACGGTACTTTTTTCAACCATTTGTCCAAGAGGCACATTCCAGCCGGCGGTCTTGCCATATCCCGTGTGGCACGTTTTCTTGCTCTTCATGCCAGCAGATGTGAAGTTTGTTCCTGTGTCAGAGCTCTTGATGGCAGCCACAGCGTAGTAAGACGCTGTACCATCTGAGCACAGTCACAAATAAACCGCGCGTTGCATGTGAGATCCGAGAACGAATCTATCTGACGATTTTCTTGATTAAAAGAAAACGAACAGAGCAATTTCAAGTAACACTGAATGCACGACAATCGTTCATATTTATCAGATGCACCTGTGCGGTACCGATGGATAACTAACTTACCGACACCGTAGTATTCGGCTGCAAGCGGCTGCATGTCGTACACTGCTCCAGCGCTGTGGATTTCGCCCCCGTCCATGACGACGACGTCGGCAGCCGACGATGCGAGCAGTCGGGCGCATTGCGTCACGCTTGAAGCTGCATCGCGCCACAGAAAAGGATTACAGTTCATTGATATTAGTTAGCACGTGAACTGCTGTGTAGCCGGAAAACCTTATTTGCTAGTGAAGCAGTAGTATAACAGAGTGCGAGTTCGTAAGAAGTCCGTTCGTTGCTTGAATGGTGGTTAGCTGCAAATACGAAAGCTTCTTTTTGTATGCTTTCGATTTCTTGATGGCCCACATGACAGAAATTTCACGACGAGAAGAGTGGGGAGCGCAAAATTTCTTACCTTTCATGCACGTGATACTCATGTCCCCTTCAACTGTCTGAGCCTCAGTTGCAAGCAACTGGCACTTGGTGATCTCGGCGTCGGTCGTTACGCACCAGCGAATTTGTTTTTCTGAAAAAGACAAAGAAATAACTGTCTTGCTGTCGTGCGTTCATGCTCAACGACCAGATGGCAAAGCGCAGCTGTCAGCGGTAACGCAAACTCTGTTAAACAAGGTAAAACAAGCAGTTAATAAAATGCAGCTATTTGCATTTTACCAAATTCCAAAAACTGCCCAAACGCCCCAGTGCACAAATTTAGCACATTTCGCCACACCACGAATTAAACCAAAAAGCTTTACCTATAAGTATTTTCAGGCACAATTGTGCGATAGCTGGCTCGCACCGTAATAGGCCTCTACAAACGTTTCAACCACTTTGTCTTATGCCAAAACGTTATGATACTACAAAAAAATATACGTGGCACAAAATTCCATGTTTACACCACGCGGGTTAGCACACTCGACAAATTCTAGCGCAAAGAAGGGTCGAATTGGTTGGATGTGTATTCAACGCATGTACAGTCACTCGACATTAGCGTGGGGAAAACGTATTTTCTTCTCACAGCACCGCACCTGCAAGTCAAAGTTTCTTTGAAAGACCTGTGACCCAACCGTTTGGGAACCCAGACGCAACTTTTACCGGCGGAATAATTTCGTTCTCGTTGTTAACCAAACAACTTTACAATGCGCGAGTTATCACGCTAAAAATTTGTCCACAAACAAGACCGGGCCCAGGTGCAATGTAGATTCTTTTTGAAAGACATTCCGGTTCATTTAACGTCGAAATGCTTCAAAGCAAACTAATTCAATTGCATTACAGATGATCAGCCCGAAGCAGGGAATCTCGAAAATCATTCCCGTATAATGTAACTGACAGTGATTCGTGACTGCAGACGTTTCAAACAGCTTTTCAGACTTTAGTTCAGGTAAGTAGTAATAGATAGTTCTGCAATTCAATAAATAATATCTCACATAAATTGCCTACAGTACGTATCACCACAAACGACATCGTTAACCCAGATGTGATGAACATAAAAGTGCGTTACAAGTAAATAAAATAGAGTTTTTATTAGCGGTGTTGGTACAGTTGTGAGAGCTTTCTTGATGTGATAGTCCTAAGGCAGTGGTTCCCAACCGGGGTGCCAGNGGNNCCCNACCGGGGTGCCATTTACAATACCCANGGGTGCCGCGAGCTAATGCGTTTTTTAATATACTATTAAAAATACATTTTCAAACTGTCATCAAACCTTGAAGCANAATTGTATGGGTNCGCCACTGGGTGCCGCAAAANATAATTCTCTTCTGCAGGGTGCTGCAAGCCTAGAGAGGTTGGGAACCACTGCTTTAGAGGGTTTGATGGACTTTTTAAGCATTTCTGGTTCCAAAATCATGGCCAAAATGCTGCAAATTAACACTTTGAGAGCCGGGGTACAATATATTTGAACTTTGAAATTGGCCTAAAACTAGCAGTTGTCAGTTGCCTTATCAACACCATAGCTCCTCCGCCGATTAGGCTAGAGAGCTGTTCAAGGGCTCAAACAGATCGACCAGTCTTCTAAACTACACTTGAAAAAAATTTTTTGGTTGGGGGTTCCAGAATTTTTGTGAGTGATGTCATAAGTGAAGTAGTTTTTAGGCCATTTTGGCTCATGTTTCCTGGCCTAGGGCCTAACCACTAGGCCCACATATTTCGCTGAAGTTTCAATGGAAACTAGGCTCGAGTCCAAGTCTTTTGATTGATTCTCTGGCATTTCTGGTTCAAAAGTTATGATCTAAAATAAACAAATTAATTATCTAATTAGTCAAATATTGTTATTACTTCAGATCATAACTTTTGAACCAGAAACCCAGCAGGTCATCCAAAGTATTAAAAGACTCGGCTGTAGCCTAGTTTCCAACAATAACTTCAGCACAATACTACCATCTAGTGGCTTGGGCCCAGGTGAAGTGGGCCAAGGTGGCCTAAAAGTATTCCACGTATGTCACTCACGAAAAATCTGCATCTCCAACCAAAAAAAAATTTTTGGAGTGCAGACTAGAAGACACACTGTCTTTTGAGCCTTTGAACAGCTCTCTACCTCTTTCAACATCAGAGTTATGCTTGCGCAAAGCCATGTGCAATCCGGTTGTTTTGGCATGAAAATCCCAGAATCCAACGGACATGAAAGTGTTAAAAATTTCAAAAAATCTATGCAAAATGGGTAGTGCGCAAAATAACTCATTTGTGTGACATAAATTTTGAATGGTAACAACTTGACGAGCACACATGCTATTGGCATATTGAATATATCAACTGAAAGCTCTCATTGAGATTTCAGTCTTAAAATATCCTCATTGCTTATGTTGTTTTTTTCTTTTAAATTATCATCCCACAAAGTTTTTGCCCAAGATTTCAATGTAGTTACACTTTGACCCTTTAATCCCACATGCACCACTTTTTTGCTGAACTTTGCACAACCATAACTTGCCAGCCAATTGAGTTAGTGAGCTGTTCAAAGCCTTTAAAGATGCGNNAAGATTTTTCTTGCAGTTAAGATTTTTTTTAATGGAAAAAGTTTGGGTTTATTGTGGGTAATGTNATAATGTGGGTAGATTCACACATGTTTGCCCGAGGTCATTGGGCCCTAAGTGCTAAACAAATAAGCCAATTTTTTGACTTAAAAGTTTTATTGNAAACTAGGTTGTAATTCAAGTTTATTAGAGCCTTTTACCAGCTTTTTAGCATTTCTGGATCTAAAATTATGGTTCCAAAACCCAAATTTTAATTTAAAAAATCAAGTCCGGAAAAATGTTATGTTTGTCTTTTTAGCTGAAAGCCATAACTCTCCAATAAATTGAGCGAGGAAGCTATTCCAACACTCTTAAGTCAAGCATAATTTTTCTTCACAAGTGAAGATAAGAAACTTGAGACAACCTCTCGGTATGTTTCTACAAGAATTAAATGATTTCAGTAAGAATGATTTAGTTTAAAGTTGGTTGTTGATTTTCTTGCTGGTTGTTACGCTTCATTGACCACTAAAAGTAGTCATTTTGTATGGTCCATAACTTCACACAAGCTTAACCAATTTCAAAAAATATTATATAGTTTCTTGGAATCAGCATGAAAAATTCTAGCTGTTCATAAAATTTGGGGAAAATCTGAGATGGTGAGTTGACTGGCTAGGGCAGTTGACATACAATGACCCTTAGTCATAAATGACCAAGGTTACATTTTGTGGGGATCTCAATGTTCATCCAACATTTGTTTTTTTTTATAATTTCAGCTCCAGATTGACTAGAAAGCCGATCAAGGGCTCTAAAGACTTGGATGATAGCCTAATTTCCAAAAAACCCTTGAGCCAAAATAATGGCTCATTGGTTTGGCTCCTAGGGCCAGAAAACTGAGACTTTTGTTAGGAACATATTACACACCACCCAGTAACCGTGGCTAGTTTTACCCTCACGTATATACGTCGGCCAGTACCAAAAGTGTCAAGTCTAAAATGGTAAACCTGGCAAAAGTTTTGTTGCCTTTACACCAATCAGTTGCCAACATATCAAATCATTTCCAAAACATTTAGGCTACATACCACTGCAACAAGTCTGAGCACATCTTCAACAGCTGTCTAGTGTCTAGCTCAATCACCTATTGAGTTATGGAGTTGCAAAGTGACATAAAATTAGTGGCTCACACGTTATTTCAAAGTACAAATATATCATACACTGGCGTCGAATGTGTTATGTTTTCTACTACATTTTTCCTTCAAAAGAAGATTTAGTAGACAACTATTACATGAAAAAGATACACAATTATGTGCTTACACCCTATTTCATTCTGAGGAACATAAAATGTTTTTTTTTTGTAAATTGAATGAAGTTGTTGTTTTTTATCCATTTATTCTTTTTTGTTTATAAAATTTTTTTAACACATTGGCTGCTGGGGTATGAATATATCCTACTTTGAAATCACCTTAAAATCAAATAGTTTCACCTGTCTTAGCAACAGTATAGCTACCAAGCCGATTGTACCAGAAAGCTGTTCAAACCCTCAAAACAATCAACAGGTCTTCAAAACTGCATGATATAAAATTTTTGGTTTTGAAAAAAAAATTAATTATACAGTAGAATGTGCCTATTTCATCACCTCAAGGGGATTAGAAAAAAGTGACATAGGAGAAGTGATGAATTATGCAAACAGGTGAAAACTCTATCATAGAAGCTTGTATACTTTATCATAGTAACTCGTATACATACATAGTGCTATTATTTACAGTAAAATACAGGTTTAAGACGTTATGGTTGAATACAACAATTAATTCCTCTGCTCTATCTGGACTCTTCCATCTAATGAAGTACCTTTTAAATCTTAAACAAATTTTTCCGCATTCTTTCAAATGGGGAGACTTAATTTGTTTGAAATCCCATACGTACTAGCTGCTTAGACATCAAAAGCGAAACTGCAAATGACGAATTAGACGAACAAAACGCTTCTCGGAGATAGAAAGAGGTGACGTGACGCATTAAGCAAATTGACGAATTAGACAAACAAGAATGTACACAAAAGATAGGGATTCTGCCGGGACCAATGAAAAAGTAACGAATTAAGCGAATTGACGATGACGAATTAGACGAGTTCTACTGTATGTTTAACTATGGGATTAATCAATCATTTTGTTTACTTGACATCATAACTTTTGAAACCCCAGCAAGTCATCCAAAATATCAGAAGACTCGGACTTCAACCTAGTTTCTAATAAAAACTTGAGAAATACTGCCATCTGTTTGGGCCAAGTGAAGTTGGCCAAAGTAGCCTTAGTTAAAGTACTCCACTTATGACATCAGTCACAAAAAATCTAAAACTCAAATTTTTTTTTTTTATTGTGAACTAGAAGACTTGCCGAGTCTTGTGTGTTTGGATAGCTCTTGAGTTATGCCCACTCAAACCCACATGCAAACCACTTGTGTGAACCGTTTGTGTTAATTTGTGAAAATGTTAAGTATTTATCATAAATACTTTTTATGGATTTTATGGAATATTACAGTGAACTTGCTTAATCTTTAATTATGTATAATCAATAGGCTTACAATAACTGTGTACCTGTATTTTTGTCAATTAATTTGTTTGAACTATAATTGACACAATACGTCATATACACTTGAGTAACTAGTCCCCACAAAGGCGACCGAGTTGAATCCATCAGCAAATTCTTTTTCCAGTCAGCAACAAAATTTTTGCTGATGGATTCAACTAAGTCACCTTTGTGGAAACTAGTCACTTGAACATATACAGATATATGTGCAAGTTTGAATCATTGGAACATGAATAAAGTAGAGCCCAGTTGCCTGATTCCTAGAAAGCTTGCAGGAAACTTGGAGCTTTAACGCATCATATACTAATATTATTAATTATATATACAGTACATTTACGAATTATGAACTATGGAACTTATGTTTTAGAAAGCTATGATAAAATGTACCCTGTAAAAGGCGGAGCTCCGTGAACAGCAGAGCTTGGTTGCGGAGGTTTGATGACGCAACCGGAGTCACTAAAACCGATATTTTGTGTTGAGCAATTAGAACTAAACCATAGTAAAAATAATTTTATTGCAAAAGGTGATATTACACTAGGGTAAAAAAAGTCTATTTTGAAGTATTATTGAATAATACCAAACAGAGAGATTTACTGTTTGATACAATTCGGCTAGTATAATTAGATACAATGCAAAAAGGCAACATTCAAAGAAGTAACCAATTTTCAGTTGAAATTAGATCAAATGAAAACAATTTAAACATAATGGTAAAAGAACTGATCAATCAATCATTTAATAACATTTTTTTGATCTAGTCAGCCAACCCTCACCGGCAAACAAAACCTAACGCAATTTAGGCATTTTACTTTAAGTCAAATTTTGAGCTAGCCTCACTGGTTATACCCGGATGTACTGCGCAGGAACCGGATATGCAAGAAAACGTTAAGTGAAAGGTTAACGAGACTTGCTGCGCAAAACAGACCACTATTCAAGGCTAATTATACAGTTACCAAACGGCGCACCATTACAAAATAAAGCAAATCCACTTACCAAGGACCTTTTTTTCCAGGGCAACCGGCTTCTGCGCGGTGGTTTGGTCGGGCTGGTTGGTTGACTCCGACATGATGTTTAAACGCAAATATTGTTAGATCTCTCCCACTCTTGCTTTCCCTGTCTGGTCGCTTTGATGGAATGACGACGTGAACCAAGTCGTCATAAGGGGCGCTTCTGCGCTTACTGAACCGTGACCACGATCAAAAAAGCGCAAATTGCCCACAGTGAAATACAAAATTGGTTACTGGTTTCATTCATATACGCAAGAATCTGTTTCACATGAGATTTTATCTTTCAACTAGGTATAATAAATATCTTCCCTACTTCCAAAAAAAATTCTACATCTTAAATGGAAATGCAGTTACGCATGGCTGCTTCGCCCTTATCACCTATGTGCCGCACCTTGGAAAACAGAGCGAAGCTAGAGCAGGGTTTCGCGAGTCACATTTTTAGACTCCGACTCCGTTCCTGTTCCAAAACTTTTTAATCCGGACCAGGGTTCGAAATTTTTTCAAATTTGAGAATCCGACTCCTATACATACTCCAGTAAACATCAGTACAACTGAAATCCAGCAATGTTTGCACCAGAGGTGGCCGGAGTCAGTTTTTCAGGCTCCCATTCCACTTCTACTCCAAAACTTTTTAATCCGGGTCCGGTTCCGGGTCCGGCCATTCTTCAAATTTGAGAATCCGACTCCTGTTCAGACTCCGATACAATCATCCATCCAACCGTAATTTACCCATGTTGTTACCTAAGAAATGACCGCACAGACTCCTACTACTGCCGAAATGGAAAAGTGACTCCGGATCCGGGTCCGGTTTTTCAGAAATTTTTGACTCCGGGTCCGGATCCGCGTCCGAAAGAAAAACGCAGAATCCTACCGGAGTCGACTCCGGTAAACCGGATCCGTTCCCACCTCTGGTTTGTACCAGAGGTGTGCATGGACTGGATTTTGGATTTTTTGGAACCGGACTCCGGCTGCCTCAGGCAGGATCCAGATTCAAATTTTCTTAACAAGAACCGGATCCGGGCTGGATTTGGATTTTCTAATTTTATGATGAAGAATGGTTTGTGAGACTGAGATGTGCGTGTAATCACTAATTACATATAACCTGCTATAGTTACTATAGTTTTGCAAGTCTTCAAGAGTGTTCCACGCGATGACAGAAAAGTACACTACACAGATGCAATGCATGAGTGATTTACGCACAGGTTACTTTCATGGCTGCGTGATACTGTGTGGCAGTGTAATGACAGATTAAATTATGCTGTTTTCGAACTACAACTCTTGACGACCCCATGCATTTTGGATTGGCTGTTGTGTTATATTTGTGATTTTCCAATAAAAGTTTATATGCCCTACGTATATATGTAAGATTCCTACATTAGTTTCATTGGAATTGCGTTTTTACGACATGTTTAGGTTACTTTTTCGAGGAAGTGCTGAAAAGTTCAGGTAGGCTACTGTACTGTGTAAGCGTAACATTGCATTATGCAGTAGCCTAACTAGTAGTCTCAAGTAGTTTATATGGCAGAACACAACTCTGTGCTTACGCTGCTAAAGGATGGAAAGCTGTCAGAAAAGCCTTATGCTGGTGGGAAAAGTGACATTTGGCAAGACTTTATTCAGGCTACTCATTCACCAGACACCAGCGATGATTGTACATCGATTATATGTCATTGTTTTGGGATATGTTACATTCTAAATTTAACAAGTTCTTTGTTGATATATCGTAGTTTCATAATTGACAAAATGTGTTACCAGGCCGAATGAAATGGTTTTGTGGGTTGGATTTGCATTTGGCCTGCTGGCCGTACAGGTAAGAGACCCCTGACAGTGGCCTATTTTAATGCTTCATATGTTTTGATATCTATTTAGGTAGTGTCTATTTTACCGCCAAGATTCTGGCGGCAAAAGACTGGCTGGAGCTACTGTGCNGCCAGTCAAACATTCGGTCTCATGGCATGACGCAATTCGAATAAAAGGGCCAGTTTGGCATGCTGCGGTTAGGGCCGGCCCTGGCAGGTGCGGGACCCAATGCAAGGCCTAGGTGCGGGGCCCCTCTGAGCAGTGGTTTTATGACGTCATCGTGTTCAGTCAACCGTGCTATACAAGAATGGTAGAGCGCAGATATAAAGCTTTACCATGAGAACTGAGCACGTTAGCTAAGGTTCGATAATACAGGAAATGCATTTCTTGTTCTAACAAGAGCGTTGTTTGTTAAACAATGAGATTTATAAGCCGTTTCTACTGAATTCTAAAACGCAAGGGGTGTCTGGAAAAAATGAAATATATACCTAAACACCATGGCGTGGGGCCCCAGAGGTGTGGGGCCCAATGCAGCTGCATCGGTTACATCGGCTTAAGGCCGGCCCTGGCTACGGTTATGCTTCACATCTGGTATGCCATTGCTTTTCAGTTCGACTCTCACCTTGTGGACTTCCCTTTTCTTTTTTTTTTACTTTTTGCAAAACTTTCCAAAGTTTACGCTTAGGTGTTAGGTTTAGGGTTAGCGTTTGGGTTAGTTTTAGGNTTAGCGTTAGGGTTACTTTGTTTCTGCCAAGCCTGTTGCCGCCGGCATCTTCACAGCAAAATAGACACTNCCATCAATTANGTTAAGTATATCACAAGTTGTGAGAGGAGTGTTTAGAGTGAAGNAGAAAAAATGGTGCTCACTTTGTTGATATTATGTGGAATATGCATGACTTTTATTGATGCGGAGTCAAACAGGAGTCGGATTGCTTGCATCATGGTAGTGGCGGAGTCGGACTGGATGCGGATTCAAATTTACCAAACAGGATCGGATGGGGAGTCAAAAATACTAGAGTCCGCACACCTCTGGTTTGTACTAGACCAGTGGTTCTCAAACTGTGGTACGCGTACCACTAGTGGTAAGCGAAGACCTTCAAGGTGGTACGCGAAGAGGCCTACTTTCTGTTTTTCTTCACAAAAAATATATTCACAGCTGTGGTTTTTACTTCTCGGGTTCTGCTAATAAATTCCTGAATTTTTGTGTTGCCTACTTCCCTTGCTGTTTTCTAAAAATGGCCATTAAAATTTCTCACAGCCATTTTGTTCACGTTGCATTTGTGTCAATTCTGGTTTTCCAGACTTTTGATCGAATGATATTTGGCACATTGACTTTTCCTGGAACAAGGTGGTACGTGATGACAGTACGGGACACACAAATGGTACGTGAT
>JGI24158J21664_10011464_pt1 | contig 11796 bp, 9 predicted proteins | sample Ectturendosymbi3_FD_21664 | JGI IMG/M metagenome (IMG submission 21664)
AGGGACCCGATTTATCTGATTCTAGGACCCGATTTGAAATTCTAGGGACCCGAATCGGGTCCCTAAAACGCCTTAAAAAACCCTGATATTAGTATCATCGTATTAAATTCTCACATTATGTTTTTTTGTTAGAAAAATCCAAGACATGTTACATTTGCATGATTTTATGGGAGTGACCGGACCTCGAAAAATGCTGACATTTGTAACTGGACCCTTTCTTAAAATAATTGAGTAGCCCTGCTCTATGCTATGGGCTGATGGTAAACAGCATGAAGACACGTTTTGCACAGCGAAGTATTTTCGCGACACCCTGAGCTAACCATGTGAAGTAAGCCCAATGCAAACACGTTTTTCCAAGTAAAACTCACGAGAAACTCTTCAGCTGATTTAACTAACATCTAGAGCTTCAACAAACAAGGTCTGTAAACTGGCGATCTAGTTGGAAAAAATCAAACGTAGGATCAGCATCAAAGACGCTACGAATTTGCCTACTACGGCTCATATTCCAGAAAATGTGATCCACAAACCGTTTACTACTAGAGACCACTGTGCTGCAGTGACTGAGGCTCTAGTTTTTCAAAAAAGACTAAACGATTTACTGCTACAACAACTTTGACAACGGAAACCCACCACTGATAAATTAAATAACGAAATTTTATAAATCTTCAAACTCTACCTTTGCTATAAATCACTACCGAACAACAAGGTATATACTGTAAGGCAGGGCCATAACCAAGGTGGACACGCGGGCCATTGTGGCAAGCGACGTCACTTTATGAATGTTTCTTTAAATTCACGAGCAAAGTGAAGATCCCGGTTTTTGATCACCCCAATCAAAATGTCTCGCTACACCACTGCTCCAAGTCTTTCTATAAAGAGCTATGAGTCGTCATAGGAACGAGTTGCGCGGGTCCCCCAAAAGCGCGGGGCCCTAGGCCATGGCCTATGCGTAAATCCGTCACTGCCTACAGATGATTATAGTTAACCGGTGGCCAGGTCACACTTTGTTGATTAAATGCAGTTTTCATTGTTTGGCTTGGATTTTTTAATAGTTTACTTGCACTTTTTAAATATGCAAAAGAAAAAAAACAACTTTTGCACAAAATGACCATAACGTATTTGTCAACGTGAATCTGTTTTAATTTTTTTCAGATTGTTTGTGAGATCTAGAAAGCAAACTAACAACTTAAAGTTGATAATGTTGTTCAACTGCCAAAAACATGGATCTATAAATCACTGCCTATTTCTCTGAATAATCTTGTTAAATCCAGGCTTTCTGCTCAGACAAGCAAACTTTTGCTACAACGGTGTTAATTTACTTCAGATCAATAAGTTTTGTGCTGATAAAGGTAAACGTTCTAACTTTAAAAAATAGGGAAGATGAGCTCATGCAAATGTAGGAGAAACGTGTACATGCTTGCGTTTGCATTTTTATGCAACTTCACATCGTACATGACGCTCGAAAGTGAGTTTCAAGTTTTAATTTTAGTTTTCCTCGTATTTTTCTAAAACACTTTTTGTTGAGTAGGTCTCAATACTGTTTACTTTTAACTTAGACTTCAGACATTTGGACTGGCAAAAAATCAGAAAACTGTTTGCAATAGTTGGTCTATAGTTCAAACATGAGTCAAATGAAGCTTAAGCTAAATCATTAACTCTTGAGAGTCTGCACGTGTTGTTTTTAGTAGCCGGTATGTTGAACGATTTCCGTCTCTATTATAATAGCGCATTATTTCAGCCAGTGGCGTTGCCCGGAGGTGTGAAAGTTTGGGCAGAATATCTCAATACCCATCGAACATCTCTGTTATTGTGGGCTAAAAATAAGTGAACTACTACCTCACTAGCTGAGAGAAAAAGAGAGCAGGCCTATAAAATTTTTCGTTGAGATTAGGTGCAGTCATTAAATTGATCTACTTGCTATCAAAACGCCACGCATGCACCAGGAATTCGAATCAGGCGATTGCACTGCTGAAGGTTTGCAAAAAGGGGCACCATTACATCATCATTTACCTCTCCACAAACAGATCATCGAAAATTAGGGAACTTTTATACTTGTCTGTACATTTCGTAAAAAGGTTAACCTAAACATTTCCATAAGTGTGCAAGTACATACACAATGTGTATATAGCAACTAACTTTCTTGGTGGGTTCTGAAAAATGTACATCCTATCAGTTTTCTACGGTGTTGCAGATAATGTGGGAGAGTTTCTGCAGCTCGTTTTGTCAGAGTGTGTGGCTACCGAGGGAATTGCTTGAGTTTAAATGCAAACATAAATTATAATGACCAAGTCGTTTCCTTTCGTTAGCTTGAAAGTTTGAATAACGAAAAATGTGAAGCCTATAGTTGATATTCACAAACGTGTGATAGCCCGCAGGATGAATATTAGTTAAAACTTTGACCTGTGATTTGCGCAAAAATGAAAAACATTCAAAATCAATAATTAGGAATGAAATAAGCGACCTGAATATTACAGCATAGTCGCAGGATATGTTCTTATTCCATATTCCCCATGTTCCCCCATGTTCGCGCCTAATTCCCCATGTTCGTTCGCGCCTGATTCCAAATGAAAATGAATACCACTCATCCGTTTTTAGATGAATTTTTTCGAATGCTGCCATTCATCAGTCGCCGCAATTACAGCTGAAGACGACACAATTTATTTAAGTTTTGTTTCACGCACTTAGCGCTTACTTGCGCTTTTGTTCCTTTCAGCCCATCAGTGCCCACTCCAGGTCGTTCTCTGGCGACATAAGTGCAAAGTACAAGAGTTATTCAGACATGCGGTTTGATCGTAAAAGAGTGGAGTTCGTCCATGAGATCTGTCTCTGTACAGCGTCGTGGTTTATTTGTGCTTACCAACACGTAACTGATAGCACAGCGCAAAAAACAGCTCCATCAGTAAACATGATTGATGTATCGAGCAGTCAATTTTTGGCATATTGCGAACAAAGTTACGGATTGATCTATTTTGGTGTTGAAATACTTACGTTTTTTCAGGTATGCAGAGCAGTTTAAACCGCTCCACTGGCACCACAGCTCTTTGTCTTCTGTACACATCCCTCGTGCTGTCTTCCCTGCTGCTTCCACCCCTTGCAATTGCAAAGCTTGATTGCCGGAAGTCATTATCTTTGAGCATGTCGATGTACGCCATATACGCTCTAGGTACGTGGTAGGGTATATTTTGTAATAATCAGCCTAACCTACAAATATCCGGTAGCTTCATGTCATTTCAGAAGTGGTTTGGTCCTCGACGGAAGAAGTGTTCGGACATTTTAAGATAAGAAAAGATATATAGAAGTTTATTTGTGACGATACAATATAGCAACGTGAAAGCAAACACTGGTAGCATGTACTCCCAACCAGGACGCCGACAAAACCCTAAAGTTATCTAGTCGAGGCGCCCCATAAATTTGTTTAAACAAAGACAGTGCCACAATGCACAGATACATTATAAGCATCACAACGCAGAAAAAAATTGTACAAAGCACACTATCGACAAAACGAAAAATACAATCACACGACAGCATTACATTCTTGGAGAAGACAGATTTTACCATAAGCAGGCATATAGCTATATACGGTTGTGTAAAAACCTATTCATAATTTAAGAATAGACAATCCTTATAATGTTTGCAGAAGGTGACATGGGGCAAGGTTTTCAGAATCAGTTCGATTTCTTTTCAGAGGGCAGCACCTCTATAAAAAATAGTTTTTTCCAGATTTTGTATCGACTCGTTGTATAAAATAATTTTGGTTGTCAACGAATCTGGTTTTGTAAGAATGAACATTAGAAATATTTTGAGAAAAATTGTCATATATTTTGGGCAGCGCACCAGGTGTAGTTTATGCCTAAATTTTGCCAATTCAAGTCGATAGATATCATTTAGTTTCAACATATTCAGATTTTTATGTATAGGAGTAACATGGCAACTGTAATCACTAAACGTCATTAATCTTAGTATGTTACTATTCAAAACGTTCAAAGGTTGCAGGACGGAATTATTAGCTTTTCCCCATGACATGATACAGTATGGTGAACGACAATAAACAAAGCTTTCGCAGCCTATACCATTTTCAGAATGGCAATAGAAACGACTTTTCGAATTTTAAATAATAAATGCGATGCACGCGATAATTTAATTCTCACCAATTGTACATGAGACGACCAGTCTGATTTACTGTCAGTTAGGACACCTAGGTATTTGACACAGGTTTTTTGACTCAACAACACATCATTTAAACCTATTTAAAAAGATAGTGCGATATTCTCGTTCTGTGTTTCTCAAAGACTTGCTGGTTAACATGCAAGATGATTTAGTGATAATTTATTCAAACGCATCCATCTGTCTACTTTAAGAAGTTCACTGTTTACTAAAAATTGCAGATCATTCAAATTTGTATCAGATAAACAAAGGTGCGTATCATCAGCACAAAGCACAGTGGCGAATGTTGAACAATTTGGCAAGTCATTTATGTAAGCTACATATTAAAGAGAAGTGGCACTAAAACAGATCTTTGTGGGACTCCACAAAAAATATTTTTTAAAGAAGATTTCTTGTTTCTGTTAATAACATACTGCTTGAGATTTATTTTGCTAAGATTTAGATTTATTTTGATAAGATTCATTTTGCGTCAGACTCGTGTTCTATATCACAAGGGAACTCGAGTAACGCTATAACACAAAAATGGTTAGTCATAGCGCAGTACAGATCAGGTGTTAGATGGTAACCACAGACAACACAGGGAGATGCCAAACACTGAAACAACGCACCAGCTACAACTGCATTCACTCATCATCGAATAGTAATCCGGCAGTGGAAAGAAAAATGAAGAGGTTTTAACGTCAGGTTTTGAAGTAATTGGCTAAAATCGTTGATTGGGGCTGCCCACAAAAGCATGGAAATTGTTTATATCAAGGTTTCAAATGTTTTTCAAGATATTTTTAGCGTGAGGCTGACAATCCTTTGTTGTCACTAAACGTGAAGCAAGATTTGACGGTTGGTATTTTATTATGTCTATAAAATCAATTTGATTACGTATTTGGCTTGCGCTCATCCTCAACATGGTTTTTAAAATAAAAGAAATCTGAAGATGCACAGGAAAATGGCAAACAGTTTGTACACTTCAGTTGTTCGGTAAAAATTGTTAAAAAGTTTCCTTCCCTTGTTTGTACCGGAAAACGAATTCGGGTGCAAACTGCAAGTGGCCGTAAAATGTTGAAGCCGTGAAATTTTTGTGAAGGAATATATGAAAACATTGTGTTTACGTGTCTCACTCTGCAAATACGTAATCGGTGTATCTGATTCACTGCCTTCTATGAAAGGGCGAAGGCGTTACTCAAGCTCGTGGCTGCTTGAGGGCACGAAGCAGGCAGGGGATTTGAGAGGCGACTCTGCACAACTTATTGCCTTCGACTTATTAAGAGCGCACAACGGCAACCTTTACTGACCAACACACCAGACGAGACGACTTGTCCTTGCTACGGTAACGGGACAAATTCATAGCGAAAAACATTCGAAAGCTCTGGCAGACAGTCGTGCAGTAAGCGAGTGCGCACTACTCTACATGTTATTGTAATGTATTAGTTTCATTAGTTGGTAACTCAAACACGAAATCTGCTTAAGAAATCTCAAGCCTGGCAGAGCGTTTCAAATCGTTTGAGCGTAGTTATCCAACCATGACGTTATATTCATAGGGTGGGTTTGATGCAGTGTGGCATTTTGGGCTAAAAGTTTTGTAAATATAGCGTGACGTTACTTGTGAAAGGATCTTTATTTGCGATAAGGTTAAAATATACGTAGTTTCATACAATGTTCAAATTGCTCGAATTCTTTAGAAACAGTGCCGAACAGTTTGTGACAGCCACGACGCCACCGGGCGGCTTTGGTGGGCTTAAACCCCGAAACAAAGCTCCAACCCCCCAAATTGAAGTCTGAAACACTGTGAAACAGTGAAGTTTTTGTAAATTTTTAGAATGTTGAGCCCCCCCTGCACAAACGTAAAGCCCCTATTGAAGACTCTCTGGCGGCGGTTCCGGTTTGTGGCTGTCCTATACGCCGGCATAAACATCACAAACGGAAGGTGAAGATAACAAACACCAACACCCCTGTAAACATCATTCAAATTGGAAACAAAATCAAAAGTAACATTGCTTAATATAGTCCCAAGTCTTGACAGGCAAAGGTGTAACCCAATATCTAAGTTCCTCGTCAGATGAAAAACACAACTTAATTTTTCCTTGTTTCCTGACTTTACTGAGATGCCAAGCTAAATGAAGTGTAAACCAGACTTGAAAGAATACACCGTAACCAAGGCAAACTTGCGACATTTGCAACGTTCCGGCGTACAGAGCACAACCGTCGCGCGATTTGTTTCCGTATAAAAAATCAACATGGATGGAAACATCCTAAAGCGCTTTCAGGTCCGACCAATGGCAGGCATAAATATCGCTGCACATTATGCTTGGGTAAGGTTGAAATGGCCAAAACATATTATGACTCTAGTTGGAGCAATCAACATCTAAGTTTATCGAAAAATTTCAGTCCGATATGCAACATTACAATTAAAAGCCATATGGTATTGTCTGCTGGTTAGGAATGTGATGAAAGAAGTTTTTTGCGAAGGTTCTCGTAATCGTGGCAGTTGGTTAGCAATGTAACCAGCTTGATATGTTAAAACGGTTAGAAGCAAACAAGATGTTAAACGATTGTTAAGCGAATGTGTTACGATTGGTTACGATGTTAGGATTGTTTACGACAGTCGTTACGGTTGTTAAACGACCGATTGAAAACGAATGTTAAAACGATTTCCCGTTCACTTCTGTTTGATTTACACTTTACAGGATGCATCACTATCAACTTTGTACTTAACGTGTTTAATATTGCAGACTTGCAGTGCATCACTGTATTTTGAAAACAAATCTCCAACAAATAGGCATTTTTCAAGACAGTTCATATCAATCAATTGATATCAACTCTTGAGTATTTTAAGGTGATTTCAATTCTGATCGATGCAAAGTTTTTCAATCGCCTCCGTTTGTTTTTTCAGCCAATTTCTATCCTGTTCCCTATGTACTTATTCCTGCTGCAATTCTTCTGGGCACTGGCGCCAGCATTATGTGGGCATGCGCTTTTTACTACGTAATGCAATTGGCGCAAAAGCATGCAAAAGAAAAGAGCAAGAGTGTTGAAGAAGTTACCGGTGATTTTTTTGGAAAGTTCACCTCTCTCAGCCACATTTCTATTCTCATCGGAACATTGTTTATGTCAGTTGTTTTCGAGAGCCTTCAGTCGGAAGAGCAATCGATCACAAACAACTCCACGCAGCACGAGACTGTTGCCAGCACGTGGGACTGGACTTCGAACTTACCTAATCGGCAGCCGCACTTTAGAACTGAGAATTCGCTGGTCACGAGCATGATAGTTCACCCAACCCGAACAAGCGATATCCAAGCTGCAACGGATATGACATGCGGTCCGTACTACAAGTTATCAGAGGGCCCTACTGAAAACAAAAAATCTATCAGTGATGTGGTAATGTATGTTCTACTCTCGGTTTACCTTGCGTTCAATGTCCTGGCTGCTGGTTTATGCCTATGCCTGGAAGAAATAACTGGATTAGAAACTAAAACTGCACAGGTGGATGACGCAGTTTGTGCTTCCATGTCGTCTCTCAACGGACAATCCGGAAGAATTGAAGTGAAAGACAAAAATGGCGAAGTAGAAAATAAAGAATTTATCCTTGATCAAAAAGATGATACAAGAGCAACTCATCAACAAGAAGTCATTGAGGATGACCGATCAGTTACTAAACTGATTAAGTCTGCAATTAAACTGGCTTTCACTGATAAAGCTGCCGTTTTGCTTATTCCTTTTACGTTGCATTACGGCATGATACAAGGGTTCGTGCGTGGGGCTTTTAATGCTTCTTGGATATCCTGTGCTTTAGGTGAGTGTCTGCGTGTACTAGCTGGCGTGCTTTCATTTGAACATGAAGTGGTTGGTAATAGCTATATACTGCTAATCTTATTTTCTGGAAGATTGTAGACTGATTTTGACGAAAAGTTTACTTGGTAATATGAAATAGAAAGCCTTATGTCAGCAACGTTAGAGTCCTGTGCGGGCTGAAATTTTTTGTCCGCTGCCGCACTGTATCCGAAAAATTTAAACCTGCCCCGCACCCCATCCGCAGGAATTTGAAAAATCTTGTTCGCTCCCACCAGGCACCCGCAGACGTCTATAACCAGCAGCTGCCCCGCGCACCCAACCCGCTCCATCACGCCATGTTTCCGTGCCAAACCTGCACCTGTAACTGTGTGCCTGAAAACCACTAAAAACTCACGTAACCTGTTTCATTGCTAATGGCAATTTAATCAATGTTTCATTTCAAACCCAACTGAAGTTCTTAAAAAACACTGTAAAGTAAAAATGTGAAACTTTTTAGTCAACCTTTAGCGCTTCTTTCTCAGCTTTAACAGCACTATTGAAAAAGAGTACGACGTTCACTGACGAACTTCTTAAATTTGCTCTTCTGCTATTCTTGACATACCCATCTATACAATACTAAACACTCGTTCATTAGCGGCGCTAGTTGGCATCTAGCAGAACGTATTTCTTGTAAGATCACTGAGAGCAGGAAACTCCAATCCGTGGTCATGCCACCACCGGAGAATGTCGCTACATCCCTGTACCAGAAGCTCTATGTAGCACTGAACTTCTTGCTCATGTCACTTTCACATGCAATGGGTCAGCGTTCAGTTACCCGCACAAACAATTTCTTATTCCGCCTGGTACCAAGTTCAACCCGCGCCCGCCCCGCACGCATAGCTCTGCTGGTTCCCGCACCGACCCCACAATGCGGGTTCCCGCAACCCGCCCCGTGCATGACTCTAATCAACGTGCTGTATAGTTTTTTTGAAGGTGATGCGTACAGGATTGTCAGTAATATTCCCTATACAAACATTACTGTGCAGGTAAAACAGAAGCCTTATAAAAACTTATTATAATTCGAATCTACGAGAACGTTACTGTAAAATCCAGGAGTTTAATTCTTTAGTCCAGCAATTCTTTTTTATCAATTTCAATATCACACCGAACACTGACAACTCTTTTAAAGGCTGATGTCGTGACTGAAAAGCACCTCATTCTAAGCTTCGAATTAAAAAATGTGCAATGAAGATTGCATTTTGCTTTCACTCATATTGACCTCTTACCTGTCGTTACTCGCTGCCTGTTGTCCGCGTGCAGGCAGAAAGTCTTATGCGTGCTATAAGTTTGATATTATATACGAACTATAGAAAGGAAGTACCATCTTGATTTCCCATCTCATTAGTACTCAAGTTTGGTGGCCCGTTTGTGCCGGTTCTGCAGGGTCCTTATGTCAAAGTTATCCAGTACTACAACTAGCATGTTTATAATCTATCTTATTCTGCGAATAACCATCATTCTGATGCAAGTTAAGAACCCTGCAGAACTGTACAAGGTCTGCTACAAGCGCTTTTACAAAAATGCATGATGTACTTTCCTAATGCTTGTGGTCTAATATTTCATGTTACGTCTATGCCATTTATCCACTGTACTTATAGTGGAAAGCCGCCTTGCGAAACAGTTCGATTCCTGAATTGCATTTTGTAATTTCCTCTTACCATAACAACAGCCATAATGTAAAATCAACTTCAGTGAAGATTTTATCATCTTAAAAGACATTTTAGACTTCGTTGAGAGAATGCAAAGCAACATACCGTAGAAAAAACAAGGTTGGTGATCATTTATTAGATAAAAACTGCCGCAAGAAACGAACGTGCAACGGATGAATTCACAACATGATTTCATCGCAAACTTCAATGGGAAATACTTTAACATAGGCGCAGTAACGACGAAAAAGATTTTCCCAAAATGTTTTTTGAGAAAATATTTTTGTTTTTAGTTTCAATGATATTGTTAAACAAAACAATTTTTTTCCAAAATGCACTTCTTTGTGAAAAAATTTGTTGATTTTATACAAAACAAAATTTTCACATGGAACAAATTGTTGATTTTATACAAAACAAAATTTTCACATGGAACAAACGGGCCATCATATTTATGCTTCTCAACTCATTCACTCCAACGCTCATAAATGATTTTGTGCGTTTGGGAATTTGAGTGCCATTGTATTTTCATTCAAAAACTCAAAGCTGTATGCACCATTGCAGCACACCTTGTTCCAATGTCCACGATTGTTTAAGGATTGTGTTACTGTATTTTGCAGGTATCAAGTATGTGGCATACGTCACCTGTGTTTACGGCGCAGTGATGATATTAGGATGTTTCACTTTTGGCAAGCTTGTACAGCTTATGACGCATGCAAAGATTTTTCTCATTACCATGTCATTCGAAGTCCTTTTGTTTGTCGTAACTTTGATTTGGCATCCATCCCAAGATCCGTCTTCAGAAATTTGGATTTTCTTCCTTATTCCAATTGGTTTTGGGATTTGCCACAGTTCACTTTCAAGTCAACTGGGAAGTGTTTACAGCAGATTTTTTGAAAAAAATAAGAAAGCTGGCACAGCTCTGCTGGGTGTATGGAATCCAATGGGATCAGCCATTGCGTATGGACTGGGTGGTGCTTTGTATCCTGTACACTTGGCCGCACTAGTACTATGCACATGTGTTGTGGGGACAGCATTGTACTTAGTAGCGGAAACGATCAAAGATAAAAGTTACCGCAAGTGCAAAAATGGTTGCGTGAAGTGGTAGCACTGTCGTGGGCACGGCTACTTCTACATGAGGAAGAACAGCATCTCAATTGAACCCTCCCGCGTTAAATCGGATTGAACTACACGCGCACAAATACGACGAATCAACGTGCTGCTACAACATCAAAGACGTCCTGCGCGATTTCCAACGTTAGACTGCGAGATCAGCTGTTTCGTTGCCTGAAGTGCATCAAATAAATTGTTTTGAACTATTTTTGTTTGTCTGAAAGCGAAGACACGAACGAAATATAAAAAGATTACTATGAGATTAATATCAAATCTTTCGAAACCTGTAACTTCAGATCCATGACCATGTTAAGCTTATGCTGAAAGGTGTTCTCTGTCTGACACGTGAGCTGCGCGCGTGATCAAAGCGCCAACTGGTGGATGTCGAAACGCGCAAGGGTTGTCCGGTTTTCAAGAGCATTAACTAAAGTAGTTTTTTGAGGTCTTACCCCGTCTTCGCGCCAGTTCTACGGCCTCGGGCGAGACGCTCGAATGTGAACGAGCAGAGGCTTGCGACTGTCGATCAAAAACACTTTGAAAAAAGAAAGAGATACCTACAGCCCGGCTCCACGCGAACTTGGCGCCCCGAGTTAGTGAGTAGTGATATAAACACTTATAGTTCAACAAAAGCCATCAGCGTATCTTATGAAAAGCATACTGCTGTTTTCAACTTTGTAATCCCATTGTTTACGAAATGTAGTTTTAGTGATACAAGTGAAACCAGAAAAGGAAGCGAATAAAATTGACTGTCACACAAACCATGAGCTATCCGGGTTACAACGTGTTTCACACTTTGCCCACTAGCTTCATACTTTCTTCTTTGTGAAAGTCTATGTTAATTTTTCATTTTCTGATCGTGGGTTTAATCGACCAACACGCATATACAATATTTTATTCCGCAACAAGTGATTTCTCCTTGGATACATCGTTCGCCAAGATAAGCAACCAGAACCGTTGAAGTGGAACGGCCCGCTCGTTCCACTTGCTCCGCGTCTCGAACGCGAGACGCGCGATCGGGGAAACAATTAAAGCAATTTAATTGCACTCGATCGTA
>JGI24158J21664_10011466_pt1 | contig 11795 bp, 9 predicted proteins | sample Ectturendosymbi3_FD_21664 | JGI IMG/M metagenome (IMG submission 21664)
CACTAGATCTCGGGGCAGATGTTGAGCAGCCAATCAATTGTCTCATCGTCCAGAACCGCCAGACCATGCAGTCCATGAGGAGGTCGATGGATTGGACATTGGAGGACAACATGGTCGACAGTTTGTTCTTCGGCGCCACACTCACAGGCCGCAGAGGAGGACATACCTCATTTGTACAGACAGGAGCGTAAACGTCCCACACCGGTGAGGAAGCGGTTAAACCGGACCCAGTCTGTTCTTGGGAGAGTCATTCCGGGGGGTGGAGGGGTGGGTGCCGGGGATGAAAATGCGGAGTCTTGTGGGGTGATCCGCCCACTGCGCTGCACGTATGTTGTTGTTTTCAGAAAAACTGATGAGTTGTTGTGCGGCAGGTACAAATGGGTGTCTCGATTTGAGGCACCGTGCATTTGCACTCGATGGTCGGGTGAGCGCTGAGTGGAGCAGATGTCCAGGCTCCATGGCACGGCGTGCTAGAGACAGTGTGGCTCCATTGCGACGAAGCTCAGCAGGTTGGATGCCTGAAAAATAGGAAAGTTGTCCGCTGGTGTGGGAGGCAGGCATCCAGTCACAATTCGTAAGGCGCCGTTGATGGCGGGGTCGATGAGGCGGGTATGAGCACTGCGGCACCAGACAGGAGCGCAGTACTCTGCTGTCGAATGCACCTGGGTTAGGGTGGCTGTTCGTAGAGTTGTTGCTCCAGCACCCCAGCCAGCACCAGCAAGCCTCTTCAGGAGTGCGACGCGTGATGTCAGCTTCTTGCGAAGTGACTCGAGGTGTCGGCGATACGTGAGCGACCTGTCCAACATTACTCCGAGGTATTTGGGATCGGAGCAGAATGGCAGGATTTCGTTGTTGAAGTTGACTTTCAGCTCACGTTAAGCTTCCTTGTTGTTGAGATGGAAGACTGCCGACACCGTTTTTGTAGTGCTGAGCTTTAGCTTCCAAGTCTAGAGGTATTCACGTACACTCGGGTTTCTTGTTGCCACCTTAAATCCTCCGATATTTCCCGAAACTTTCCGATACCTCCCGAAATCTACGGTAAAACGAGTTCTGTCGGACTGGTAGCAAATTGTCAAAATGCAAAACACTGTTAAAAAATTCAACTGAAGACAGAAGTACTGCGAAGACATCTACGTTAATTCGGAATAGTTACTTTTACGTATCCAAAAACTGCAACGTGCATACACTGGAAAGCTACATGCATCTCTTCAGTAAACAAACGTGACTACATTACGGGTAATCACCACCACTACGTCATGCTAAATAACGTCATGCACTACGTCATGCTAAATAAATAAAAGTGAGCGGAAATCAAAATTGCGCAAAAGAGAAACAATAGTTAGAAAAAAACACTGTCGATTAACTTGCACCATATCTGACATCATCAACAGTCGACTGAATTGAAGGAAACGTGCAGCTCAAGCGGAAGAAAATAAACGAGAAACTAATCACGCAGAACAGATGGAAGTAACGATCCGTTGAAATTACAAATGCAAGCATTTCGCGAACTTTGCAACACAGAGATATATGCAGATATTGAAAACAGTCAGCGAATGCAAATCTTGAAAATGGCGCATCAGTGGTGACAGACGCTGCATTGCCAGCACCAGGAAGTTAATAGGAAGTGTGAATAGAAACTCAGCAGGAAGCTTAAGAATTGCACGGACAAAAGTTCAAAATGGTGAAAAGCAATTTACACAAATAGCCATACTTTATCAGCGAGTTTGAATTTTTAACACTGGTTTACTGGTCATGCGAAACTGAATCAAAGCTTTGACTTAATTTCCCACTCGGTCTGGCCACAAAAGTCTTAATCAAGCAGCTATGACCTCGGCGGCAAAGGACCGCGAAGCTGAGATGAGGCAGTTGGGTTCCGACACAAACATCCCTGCGCTCTGTCGATGGAATGTCAAACACATGCAACTAAATTTTTCGAACTTGCGTACACGATGCGATGAAGAAATCCGAATGGAAACATCATTGCAATAAAAGTAAAAACAAACACCATTAAGGAACAAATTAGAGAGACAAAGTCCGAGGCAGGACCTGAGGTAGTCGGCCATTGAAACCTGGTGCAGAATTCGTTGCATACAGTCACTGTTGGTAACAATACCGCAAAAGTACTGAGTAGGGTGGTTTCTGAAGGTAGTAACGAAGTTAAAAATAAAAGCATAATTGAAGATCGTTTTTATAAAGCACGTATAAACAATTGACAGCTGCTGCCTCCGAATTAAACGGGGAAAAAGACCACAGACCATTGCACTGATGGTGATGATTATATTTAAATGAACACCGAACTGTTGTCAGATTTGAACTGGTTTGCAAAAAATGCTAACTTCAGGCAACAGCAAATATGTGAAGACTTTAGACCGCGATAGAAACGGCCTCAGCCTTCACAAAGCTTGCAGGCAATTTGCTCTAGCTGCGGATATTCGTTGTGGCGCAACGCAAATGACAGCCTTAGTTGTAGGTAAAAGCACTCTGACTCCAGTCATAGTAATTATACTGAGGAGCGTAGGTGGTTGGACCGTCGTATTCTCCTTTCTGTGGAATGGTCACCGATGTTGCTGCTGCGTAGGATGGTGGGGGTGCTGAAAAGATGGTTTCAACTTTAACCGAAAAAGCGATTGCGGAAAGTCACGATAACCAAACAAGGAAGACGGACAAGGCACGATAACGAAACAAGGAAATCCTATACTTGTTATGGCTTCAACCCGATATCGAACAAGAATTATCCAAACAGAATAACGACACGAATATGACAAAAACTACGATAGAAGCAACCACACAGTAGGAACAGGCCAAAGATCTTTGGCAAGATAGACGAAACAGTCGTAATTAATTTCCTTGCCTGATGACTTGCGCGTAGGAAACAGCAGGCTGCCAACACATGCGCTTTCAGGTGTTGACATGTCGACTCTGGTACAACGGCCAGCTTTACAATCGAATGAAACAGTTTAAGTCTTTGCATTCGACCCTGGCCGTCATCGTTTTTGTGGCGTGCTTTGCGCATGCGAACGCAACACCCTCCACATTTCCTGCGTGCTATACTCGCTGCGTGGTACTCGCTAACAGGTAAAACTCGTGAGCGTGCAAACTCTCGTGTAAAGTCACAGTCTATGGCAGTTTATTCAAAAACAATGCGATGAGGGGCCGCTTAAAGCTAGATGCACACGGCTGCGTCCTGTGCGTTTTTTTTTGGCGCACTCACGGGTCTGATTTTGTGATGTCGCGTCTTTTTCGGATGCGTCTGGTATGGTCTACGTTCGAGTGGAACCTGTTTCTATATTGACGCATCAGACTCAATGCTCCGGGTTCAGGAAAGAGCGATACTTGGCAGACAATAGACAAACGCTCCGCACCAGACACGTGCCGTGTGCATACAGCTTAAGTCTATTACGCGCTGCACTTCCCAGCTTTAGATGTGAGTCATCGGTTTACTGAGTTCACATTCTGGGGAACTTCGATTCAAAAAGGGAAATGACGATTTCTGAATTAAGTTACAAGCACGTCAGATCTCATTTCTCTTTCGTTGAGAAACAACTCGCCTAAGCAGGTTTACACAACGTTATCTTGCTGGTGAAAAACAAGCCTCGAATATATTCTCCACCATCTGGTTAGCAGTGGCTGTGCAACAGACGCAGCTGTAACCAGGGCTCTCACAAATGCAGCTCCAAAACTTCCTTATTTAGCATAAAAAATCACCAAATCTGTGGTGGTGCAGCATAGAATCGGAGCATCATGATAAATGTTAAAATTGAACCAAACATGATTTCCAAAACAACTGAAATGATTTATTTTACACATTTTCCAACTTTTCTAAAAATACCGAGAAGGGTCAAATCTTCCAATCTAGGGACAAAACCCCATAAGTGAGAGCACTGGCTGCAACTGGCCGCTAACTACACCTCGGCGAAACAACTTCAAAACCTGCTTTAGTTCTGCTTCAACCGTTCTGCGTCACAATCATTTTCAAGCGTAACAATCACATTCAAGCGTCACAGTCAGGATTCAAGCAGACCACTGCTGGGACTCACAATCTCTCCAGTGGTGCTACTCCTAGTGTTTTTCCACTAGATCTAGTGTTTTTTCATTTCATCTAGTGTTCTAGTGTTTGTTTATGGCTATCTAGTGTTTTTTACAATTGTGCTGAATGTAATTAAATGCACAATTTGGTGTAATTGAGACCGTTTGATTTAGTGCAATTGTAATTTGCAAAAAATTCGAATTAAACCTTAAATTACACAAGACAATATAATATGTTTTGAGTTAAATCGCTGCGAAGTCACTGTGGTCATCTATTGAAAGTTTCAGTGACGTGTACAAAGAAACACCAGCGTTGCTGCTATCTNCCGTTTTCTTTGTNTCTGGTTTACAATGAGTTGCACAATGTCTACGGTTGGCATTGCAATGCATTTTCTGGGCATTTTCGCTGTGTGTAAGTTTGATTTTGTAATCTAGTGTTTTTTCTATCATGAAATCTAGTACTTTTCCTTAACAACAGAGTGGCAGCACTGAACCTCTCTGATCAGCCGCTACCAATGAGGCCGAACTACTGCACTTGCTTCGCACAAACATACAGCGGAACACGCAAACCACGTCACGTGACTTTGCACGGGAAATGAGGAAGTTGAACTCAATCATGGCTCTACTGCAAAAACAAGAGTTAGAAACGAGGATATGCAGCAGCTAAAGTCTCATTTCCAAACTCATCAACGTTTCTTTGCCTTCAGGCTGACGAACTGCGATGCAGGATCAAGCAATCTGCATGACGCCTCTGATGGAAAGGTCAACATCTACAAATCGGGGTGTGGATCCCGCAGCCTTGGCTTGTTGCAGGGTTCGAGCAGAGAATACCAAAAATTTGATTCCCACTAATCAAACCAACCGGTGTGGCAATATGGGTGCTGACGGGATGCAGAGTTACAAAAGCATGAGTCAAAGCAACCACACTTCGCCAACGCAATGTTTACTTTCAGACGAAAATCAACAGCGCTTTTTTTTCACGCACTTCTCGCCTTCGAAAGCGCGCGTTTAAAACAGCATCGATTCGGATTCAGCGCAGAAGGCCTCACGCCCTCGCCAGAACTAGAGATTTGAGCCAGGGGACAAAAACTGAGCTGAAGGAGGCCCACTAGCCACCGGCCACTAGCCAACACTCAGAAACAAATTTAAGAAATGGTAGTGAATCCGGATGTCGTGGATATCTATATCAGCTAAAACAAAACGAAAACACCTCGAAAAACGCAAAATAACAACAACCTACTGAAAACGAAAGGTGTACTAAATATCAAAAATTCAGTTAAAGAACGCCCAATTTTTACATTTATTTTGCCAGGGGGACTCCCCCTGCCCTCCGTCAGTTACGCCACTGGCCAGAACACCCATCAGCACTTTCTGAGAGTCGCTCCGCGCGATGAACGCCTACAATCAAATCGATAGTGGGGGATTTTATCGTTGATCAGAGCAATGGCTCGTTTCTATTCTGAACTGGTGACGTTGAGTTAACTCCAAAGCGGTCGCGTGAAGTGCAGATGCAATGCTGAGTTCACACGTATTCAGGCCGCGCGCCAAAACAACCACACGACGACTTACGCCCATAGTTGTGCGGATAGCTGCTCACGCCAGTCTCAGACGCCATTGGCTGAAATGCGGTTTCACTTGTGTCCACGACAGGCGACGACAGAGGCAGCTCGGGAACGTCTTCGCTAGCTTGCAGGGGTATGGTTCCGACTTGAAGGGGTGCTTTCACCCTCAGATTTATATGGCAAGCAGCGGTGTCAACAGTCAGCTGAAAAGAATCGCAAGCAAAAGGTCGATTGGGCGCAGTGTTGCAAACCTGTGGTTCTCAAATGGGGGTAACGTGTAGGCCCGTATCCAGGTATTAAGGTTCGGGGAGGGGCAACATACGTTTTTAAGGGGGCAAGATTTTAGACTTTATTATATGTTTAAAACAAATTTTTCCCCCAAAAAGGCACTGCCTCGGAATGCCCCATGTGGCTACGGACCTGGGTACGTGTATCCCTTATGGTACCAAAAGGTTTTTCAAGGGGTACACGAATCTTTTTAGTATCTTTATAATTAAAGTTTCAAGTAAAAGTACAACAATTATAGGTACATTTCTAATTATTGTGTTAATGACTACAGTCGAAAGTTACTTGATAGACAATGCCCAAAGGACACATCACTAAAAAGTTTGATAACCACTGTTTCAAGTAACTTGAAGGGGGTGAAAGCACCCCTTCAATTCTTGAAGCACCCCCCTCACCCCCTTCAAGACTTCAAGCACTTCAAGATTTGAAGAAAGCACCCCTTCAAGTCAGAGCCACACCCCTGCATGTGTTGCGTATGCTATGTGAACGATCAACTGAACACCAACAACATGTTTTTCTGTGCTTTATTGATTTTATCAAAAAGCATTTGATAAAATGCGCCACTCCCAGTTACTTACAATATTAAAGCGAATTGGTATAGATGGCAAGGACTTCAGAATTATACGTAATCTATATTATGAGCAAAAAGCAGCTATCAAACTGACGGAAGGTCTCACTGAGTGGACTGACATCAAACGAGGTGTAAGACAAGGCTGTGTTATGAGTCCTGTCCTTTCCAATCTATACAGTGAATTCATTCTGAAGGAACTAGAGGAGGTTGACGAGGGAATCCAAGTAAATGGTAGACGCATAAATAACATCCGTTATGCTGACGACACAGTACTTCTTGCATATTCAGAGGCTGCTTTACAAATGCTCGTGAATGTTGTTCAAACTTCACGTGAAGTTTGGTCTCAAATTGAATGTTAACAAGACAAAAGTCATGGTAATGTCAAAGCAGTCACCAAATGAACCATCTATTTCCATAACAGTCAACAGCATCAAGATTGGACAAGTTCGACACTTTAATTATTTAGGTTCCTGGATTACTACAGACGGGAGCTGTGGAAAAAAAAATTAGAAGACGCATAAATCTATCAAAAATAAGTTTCAACAGCATGAAAAACATATTCAGAGATCGAAGCCTCTCCATACAATTAAAAACAAGACTTTTGAAATGCTTCGTGTGACCAGTACTCATGTACGGCTGTGAAACTTGGGCAGTAACAACAAAGACCAGGAAAACTTAGAAGCAGCCGAAATGTGGTTCTACAGCAGAATTCTCCGCATTCCATGGACAGCGCACCAAGCTAATGTGTCAGTCCTTCAAAGAATGGGACAAGAGCGTAAACCGCTTTGTTGTACAGAACAAAGACAGCTCAGATTTTTGGACCAAGTTATACCCAAAGGAGAGCTTGAAGATCTTGCTCTGAGTGGTAGAATCCCAGGAAAACGTGCAAGAGGTGCCCAGCGTTTTACTTTCATCCATAACTTTAAAAGTTTGTGCAAAAATCCTGGGAACTATGGGTGACTGGTAGTAATAGAACACAATGGGAAAACATCATAGTACATCGAGGACTGGATCAGTCATGATACCGAAAGAGAGAGAGTTTCAAGTGAGCACAAAAAGCTTGCTGCTATAAAATCAGCTGTGGCACAAATATTGCCAATTCTGCATACGGAATGAAAGGGCACCAGTAGCGTAATTGGGTTGGCTCTTTCACTACCTTGCTTTTCAGCTTCGTCAATGCAGTCCTTGTTAATTATGATGCAAATACGTCTTACGTTCAGCCTCATCATATCTTGCCGACAATAGAAGCGATCCAACACCTTGAAGACGAAGTCGTCCTTACATTTAAGCGACGCCAACATCAAATCTACCTGGGCTGACTTTGGTCTCACGTTGGCAACATCTTGTTTATCTTCCACTCCGACGTATGTCGCGTGTGAAAGACACTGCGCATTGTTTTCGTCACAATTCTTAGGTTTTAACCAGGGCTGCCAATGAGATTTTTTTAAATTCCCTACACAGACTACTCATAAAAAAAAACAGATTTGAGCAGAAATCCCCATGTAGGAGCACACACAAATTCAGGTCAATCTTTCTACTACTGTCTAGGCATCAGGAAGTCGCAAAACGTGCTGTTGTACTGACATACATAATTTTGCTAATAAGCTTTTGTGTCTGTCTGAATCTTTACGTCGCAGTAACATGAACCTGTTTGTGATCTGGCAGCATTTTTATAACTAAAATCTTCATTCCCGCTGTCCTGCTGTAGCCAGTCTTTGAGATCTGGATATTTTAACTAATCTACCTTAAATCCTTTTTCTTTGGGATTGCTTTATTAATATCTCTGTCACTTGAACTCATTGCACCTAGCTAATATTTACAGCATATACAGTGTCAGTTGCTTGTTCATTGGTTATGATGAAGACTAAAGTACCTAAATAAAACAAGATACAGCAAGATGAAACCAGAAATGAAATTAAATACTCATACCCTATCTTCAATCACCGCTACGCAGTTTTAAATCATAAAAACTCAAGATCTCTTCAGAAGAAAGTATCTGGGGACAAAACTCCACGTTTGGCACCACTCATTTCAGCTGGGTGATGACCGTAAGGTTTTTATAAGTCGACAAAAGGAAAAAGGATATTGACGGTCACGGTTGGATAATAGTCACGGTCCGATGAAAGAAGCTTTATCACGTGACATAGCACGTGAGCTGCAGGTCATGGTTGTAGTAAAAACCTGACACAGATTTAAAAGCCGCATGAGCTTCGAAACGAATTTGAAGTGAGTGCAGTTTTGGATTATTGGTTTGTGGAAACAATTATGTTTTTTTATTCGTTGTTGACAAGCGAGCCTTTTCAGCACCATTTTCTTGTGACCAAAAAGTACCGGGAATCGTCCGAGCGTTTGCGGTTTGTCAGAGGGTGGTTTTGGAAGCACTGCGGTCAGAAGGCGTTGACTCCCGGTGATTTTCCATTCAAAAGAAGGGGTTCTCGATTTGTTTGTTAGCGGCTCCTGGATCCACAATTGCCAAACAATGGCGTCGTTGCCAAACAACAGGGACCTTGTAAAATTTCTTTTGGTAAATATTTTTGCGTTGAGTCACGGCTGCGACATCACCGCGACGAACAGCCTACGTCACAGAGCGGAAAATTTCTCGAAATTTTCGACCACGTCCGCTTGTAACGCACACAATGTCAACAAACTCGCGCTGAATAGCTGGCTTTGTTTGTTTCATTTTACTCGCTTTTGGAGTGTCACGAGTGGTCCGTGTTGCCTGGGCACATATCCCCTTACGATGCCCCCCTGCTCGTAAGACTGGCCTTTCCCAAATCAAGCTACGCATCGGAGGGCGTACAGGAACTCAATGTAATCTGATTGTTTGCATTTTTTCCAGCATAGCACGGAAGCAGTTGGCAGCAACTAAACAAGTAACTAATACGCCACAGCGTCTCGCTGCTTTCAAAGGCGTGGTCTGCAGCAAAACTTCCGATCGCGCGCAGCTGTGTTCGGAAATAGGACATCTTTGTGGAAAGGAAGAAACAGACAATAGCTGCTGTTTGTTGAACTCGTCGCCGAAATATATCGGGAAAAGGAGGAAATTCTACTGTAGTTTTACAGATAAAGCTTGAGGGCTGTTGCAAGACCAGCTTGGACAAGATTTCAACGCAAATGCGATCTCGTGGTATAGAGTGAGGCAGTTTGCTAAAATTATCACAGAGAGGGTTTGACATAAATTACATCAAACCAGCGAGCGTTAATCCATTTTTCCGCTTCTGCCTCAAAATGAAAACCACGTTCGCGCGGCGTCGTCGAACAGTTGCGTCGCTTGGAAGTCATTCAAGTGTCACATTCCTGATACCCCCCATTTGCTCGTCAGCATGTCGAGCGCATCAGGTGATTGTGCAACGGGGCGGGTGCAGCAGCGCGCGCGTCACGCGGAAGTCATCTCTGGATGACGTAGTGCGCCTCCCGCCAGCAGTCGAGCACTGCCTTTAGTTCAGAGCGGTTCTTCACCTGCACTGTGAAGTGTGTCGTCACAAAAGCAAACAAACGCACTGCGAAGCGATCCGCAAATAGCAACCAAGAGCGACGAACAAAATTCCGGACAAGTGTCTCGTATGAGTAACAAAACAAGCGACCGAACAAACGCAATGTTTTTACGCACGCTGAATTAGTTCTGCGAATTCTCCATCGCTGGACGAAGGAGAAAGTTTTAGCGTCCAACGTTTTTGTGCGTATGGGAGCAACCGAACTGGTAAAATAAGGATTACCTGCAGAAAGTAGTCGATTTCCATGACTTTGCAAAACCGCAAAGGTGAGGGGGGTAACGGGGGTATCTGCACAGTACAAGTAATAAGCTCAGTGAAACGCTGATCGCAACGGTCATGCGAAAAAAAAACAGTATTCATCCATTTTTGAGTACAACGCATCCAAGGCCGTAAAATTAAACGTTGCCAGGCGTGACTTCAACAATGATGTTTATGACTTCAACAACGATGTTTATTCAAAGCAAAAATCAACGCAGACAAATTTGCGTTAAAAAGAGTAAAAAAACGCAAACATTTAAAAAAAAATATCAGAAAAACGTGCACAGAAAGTTAAGAAGCGATGCGATTGGGCTGGAATTTGATTCTGGCAGAATCGGAACGGAACCCCGTTTTCTACGCATCGCTTGCAACGGGTGACGCGTGACGTGCATTGCGATATCGCAGGAGATCGCCAATTCAACGCCCGTGCGTTACCGATACAGCCAAGTCACAAAACAGCTGCGCGTTTTCGGGTCCCTGACGAGCACGTCATCTCGTCGTTGAATTTGAACGACGCCAACATAACTCCATGCCAACGACGTCGCGGCAACGAGATTGTGCATTGTTGCAGTCCAGCCAATAGGAAACTGCGAAACCAATGTTAACGCTCCTTTGAAAATTTATTTTGTCTTGAAAAGATCACTGGCCCAAAAACCCTTCAACGTTATCAACGGTGTCTACGCAAATCGTCTCTGAAGTTTGCGTGCACACGGTTACGGGCAGTGTGCTCTTTGCTGTTGAGGGCACTCCGCTAAACTTGGCTGTTGTTCATGAAGATGATGCTTCGAAAGATCGGTCTGGATGTTGTTCACCAAACCAGCATAACACTTTCATGCATTTCACAGTAATTTAGAAATTGGAACAAACTTGCATTCCGAATTTTTTATTTCAATGACTTACTGACTTTGTAAGTAAATCGTATTTGAAGATAAACTGACTTTGGAAGTCATTAGGTAAATAGTGTACGACAAATAAAGTCGAACTCGGTTCGAGATTGCGTGTGTGTGCGAACTGCCCCAAAACCCTCACGCGGTGAAAATCCCCCTCAGCGCACTTGGACAATGGACAACGCACTTGGACAATGGCCAGCGCACGACTGCGTTTCACTGGCGACCTGAACAAATGTCGAAGCTCTGAGTTAATCGCAAATGAAGTTTACGGGAAAGAAATCGGGACAGAAGACTTTTACAAGGACTGGAACCCGGAGCATCCAAAGTACACGGGTTCCATCAAGACCCTCAGTGCGACCCCATTTAAGGCTTGCCGTCGACTCTCGGTGACCGCTTCTGGCAACCACGCCCACGCCACGCCCCGAGCTTGTAACTCGCACATTCTCCGCTGAAGCTAAAAGTCCTAACCGCTGTCAGGGGGGTACTGCGCTTAGGGGGGCTCAACTGAAGGTCCAGGTCAAACGCCAGAAAAGATCACTTCAAGATTACAGAAACGGTTTAGTGGCCCTGCAGCAGACCGTGGCTCATCACCAACTGGAATGTCTGGAATATTGGAATGTCTCAGTGGAATGCAAAGTTTGTAAAGCCACATCAGTGACCCACACCAAGCGAATCTATCGCAATTTATTGCGTAAGGAAACTAGTTTCG
>JGI24158J21664_10011467_pt1 | contig 11795 bp, 6 predicted proteins | sample Ectturendosymbi3_FD_21664 | JGI IMG/M metagenome (IMG submission 21664)
TGGAACACTAGTCAAACTTATCAAATTTCCTGCGGAACACCTGATGATCTTTCACGGAACACTAGTTTTCCGCGGAACACCGGTTGAAAATCACTGGCTGAGGGCCATGCATATGTTGATTTTTATCATCTTGTGTTTGTTGTCTATCGAAAGCAATCCTTTCACAGCCAAGAATCAAGCACTATGATCCTATCAGAGTATTCGTTTCATCTAGTATGTAGACATGTAAGTTCTGCATTACGTGGTGTTGGGGCAATAACAATATAGCAAGAATGATAAGAAATAAAAGCAACAAAAATTTGAGAAACACTGGTTTATAATAGTAATCTACACTTTTGAATTTTTTTTGTGGTACTTGAAAAATAGGCTTTTGAGTCTGGCTATTAAGGACAAAAGTTTAACTCCTCATATACTGAATACGGAGTTGCGAAACTGCTGAAAATTATGAATTATGGTCAAATTGTTAAGTATGTTGGTATTAAACCACTGATCATGTTATTAGCTATACGTGGAATGCTGTTAGTATTGCCATTTAAAAATTTTGTAGTGTTTTATAAGTTTCTGAATATAGGCAGCTTAAGCTGGTATTTAACTTGGCTGCACCCACAAGTTTTTCAGTGTTGCAGCAAAATAGTTCACTAACATCTTGTGTGTATTGCTAGTATGGGAACTGTTGAGGAGAGAAAAGCTTCTTTGTTGAGAGCAAGACAAATTGTCATACATTCAGGCAATGTACTGCATAAAATCATGAAGACCTCAGAAGAGGTGAGTTTTTTAATTTAGTTATTGCAACTGCATTTCAATTCAGTGATTCTGCACATCTATCATCAATTGTGCTTGATTTGATGGGATAGATACAGTACTTCAGGTGATCATATTCATAGAACTATGTAGGCAGAGTTTCAAAGAATATAAATCAAATGCTTCTAGAATATTTTACTGAAAGTTTGCTTGAAACTGTTAGCTTGATTCTTAGGGGTCAAAGTATTGTTTTAGCTACCAATTGTTTAAACCAGGCCTCTTTAACACAAAATACTCTCGAGGGCCAAATTAGAATTATTAAAAATAACTGGAGAGTCACATCATGAGAACTTTTATTGGAATGGTAAAAACTCAGTGAAAATAGCATAAGTAGAACAGATTCATCTTTGCCTCCAACTAAAAGCAACTTGTTAATTTTCTGACAGAACACTTCAAAACACCACCATAAAATGACTAACTTAACTGTTAATTGTGTGAACATTTTAAAAAACATTGTGGGCTGTGCATAATACCCTTGCACTTTGCAGACTGTGTGTGTGAGACTCCTGGTTTTAACAGTGTTAAGATAGTTTGCAGTTTTAAAAGATTCTTTGAAAAGAAGCATTGGCTGCATCAGAATTACTGATTTAGTGATGTATTTTTCTGTCGGTTTCAACTAATTTTGGTAAGAAACACCCTGCTATTCTTTTCGGAATTTGGATCACTCAGCAAATCATGCCACAAGTTGCAGGCTGACCAAGAATTGTTTTGCATGCAAGCCCAGAGTTGTAGGCTGCAGTCCAATGGTATTTTTGTATCAATTTCTTGTAAAAAATGCCTAAGTTTTCTTTGCCCTGGTTTCAGCAATTAGACCAGTGCTTCTCTTTTAAACCAAGAACCACTTGGCTCACTAAGGGAAGGATTTTTTAATCCTGGGAGGAAGTTTGCCCATACGGAAGAATTAGGGTGGAAAAAGAAGTATTACCAGTTTTCATTGGTCTGTTTCATCAAAATTTGTTATTTCTAGCAATTCTAATGCTTCTGATTCTAGCTCGTAGTAATAACTACTGCAGATTATATGCTTGGCTATATTTCTTGGTTCTCCCAACCTACTAGGTTTGAGTTGATATGACAGGCAATTCAGTATTGTGATATAACAGTGCTGTTGGGATTGTCGAAAAATAGAGAACATGGACTTGTTGATGTGCTGTGTTAAATATTTGCATTGTAGACACCATTGTCTGTAATATTATTAGTTGAATAGCCAGACAGAATTATTTAAATTTGAAAACGTCATATCACTTTGTTTAAATGACGTTGTTTATTTAGGTAAATAGATGAATAATGTACTTGACTTTTGCTACACACTTTGTTCTGTAGCAAAAGAAAAATAGACCTAAATGCTAAATGTTGTGCATTAGACTATATTCTAAATAGGGCAAAAGCAGTACCTACAGTAAAACATACAGATCTACAGTTCTGCATGATGCTAAAACACAGTTTCAAAGAAATTCCTACGTGGTTGAGTTGTTTCAGACTTGTTATTGTGCATTAAAACTTGTTATTTGTAGTGCTCATCTGGACGCTTACCTTTTTTGTGATTGATGGTGAGGAAGAAATGAAAGTGTCTTGGGTTTGTTAGGGAGGAAGATGTTTCTAATATCAAGCTCATGTTTTTATTATGAACACCTGGCCTGTAGCAAATTCCATACATCTTTACCCATTTCTACACCATCCGTAGTAACTTGTACTCTTAACCAGTTAACTGTATAACTAATTCAGATGTAACAGGACACTTGCATTCTATGTGCTGCAGTATACATTCGCTTTTATTGCTTTATTTAGGTTGATTTTCCTCCCAAACTGGCTGGCTAGCCTGACAACATTTTAAACAAGTGAGCTGCTAAATTGCTGTCAATTGTTTAAAACCAACCACAAACTTTTCAAATACAGTACAAAAGAATGTGCAAAGTTGATTTTTGATTGCATGCATTGAGGGAGACATATGGCGCTTTTGTTACATTTGCTTAAAAACAATGTATGTTGAATTTTATCGTGTATCAATTCAAATTCAATCCAAATTTCTAATATTTGGAACCAAGTGGTGAAGGTTTTCTTTTCTCATTACATATATTTATGCCTACAAATTTTAAAGAAGGTTTACACCAATTTTGTATAAATTGAATGAGCAGCAACTATTTTTGTATTTTGTTGCATTCGCATTGATGAGCACCACAGAAATGATCTAGACAGGGCTACTCAAATGGCGGATCGCGGTCCGAATCCGGACCTTTCGATGGTGAAGGCCGAACTTCGTCAGCCTCTCAAAGGCGCATTCCATACACAAGAGGTTTTTATCCCAAACTCTAGCGATTTTACCCGTGATCGTAAAGCATTAACTCCTCGTTAACTGTATAGTTGTTGATCAAGTTGTTGTTTAGCTGTCTTGCAGACCACATAAGTTGCCCTTGTTATTCTGGTTCAAAATAATTGTTTGACATTGTCATGTTTGTTTAACAATTGCTTGTTACAATGTCTGTTGTCCATCCTGGTTCTTCTTCTTGCGTATGGAGGTTTCCCTCCGAGTTGCATACTTTGTTTATTGCGGAAAGGCGCGCACAATCACGACAAATGAAGCACAGCAGACGAAGCATAGTGAGGCGCTGGCATACGAACACGATACAACGGCGTGATACAGCACATAATTGCACAAAGCGTCTGACAATGTCGCACCTCGACGACTTGAATGTGAAACTGCAAAGAGTAAAACATCTCTGTCCATTTAATTTTAAGGAAACCTTTCCCAGCAAAATTCAGACACTAAGATTTTACAGAGTATGTATTTCGACTGCTAGGTAGGCATCATCAGCTCTTATTTAAAAAGAGTAAGATACACTTTTTTATTTCATTCGTGCTTTTCAAAAAAAGTTAGAAGTTTTCAAACATGACATTCAAACCGAGACTTTTGAAGCAAAATAAAAGCAAAAAAGATACCGCATACGTTCAATTAGTTGAGAATTTGATTACCAACGTTACGGTACGATTTGGCGACTTTTTTCTTCGAAAACCGTTGCTGCGGTTTCTTGGAAATGCTGTTTTCGTGACAAACATTACCTAATTTTCAAATGAAGAAAAAGACTCATGGAAAAGGGTGGACACAGCAGAGTTGTAAATGGGCCTCATTTTGAAGCCAGAACCCGGCCCGAAAGCACAAGCCCAAACCTGGCCCGACATTTATTCAATTATTTATGAAGTCCGATTTAGGCCCGAAAGCCAAATCTAACTAGTCAGTCAAGATACGCGCAACTGAAGGGTATCGGCGGCGCAGCAAAGTAATCATGACTAAATGATTAACAAGTCATTGTTTATTAGAGATTTCATCAAATGGATTCTTCAATAGTAACTGGCGGTAAAAGTGTCCGTCATTGCGAAAAAAATTTGCATGCGGGCCCGAAATCGGCCTGAAACGTTTCGACAAACAGAACCCGAACTGGGGCTCGAAACCCAGCCAAAGGCACGAAAACAAGGAAAAGCTAATTGAATTACAAGTGTACTTTGTTCGTATTTTGATAAGATTTTATACTAATTCTAATAATTCAAAAAGTTTGTAATTCATTTAGAATTTTGCTAACTAAAATATTCATGCTCGCTAAAACAAACATTTGCTCTGCTTAAAATTTTCTCAGAGAGAGCACTGGAGCTAATTCAATTCCATGAGAAAGTAACAGTAAAAAATAGTTTGTGATTGCACATCAGAAAATTAACTTTTATTCAAAGGAAGGGATCTCCAAACATCCAAAACTTTTCCCACTCTTCGCAAATTAGCAATGCAAATTCTCATCATGTTTTGTTCTACCTACTGCTGTGAGTCTGCGTTTTCAAATACCAACTTCATAAAGAACGATTTGCGCATCTGTACGACAAATGAAAACCACCACTGCCTTTGACTTGCTATCACTATCTTGGAACCAAAATTCAAGGAACTGGCAAGAAGTAGAAAATGCGATTTCTGCAGAACAATAAGTAAGGCTGACAACTTCTGTAAATAAGGCTGACTAGGTCTTGCTAGATCCATTTACTCAATTTTACTACATCCGTTTACTCGATATATATGTACATTATATTCTCATTTCATGTTACTTGTTAGAAAAATTTTATGATTTCATGGGTGTGACCGATCCTCAAAAATCTTGAACTTTTGTAACTGGACCTTAGCTTGAAATAACTGAGTAGCCCTGATCTAGAGTAAAACTCTAGTCCAATCCTGCTGGTCCAATCCTATTGAAATTGGTGTCTATCCTCACAATGTCTAAAATATATTTTAAAGTGAACAATTTTCTGTGGGATTTTTCTCTCCAACAATTTGATTCTTATGTTACAGCGTATTTTTCTAACCCTAACTTAATTATTCAAGTAGATTCTTTCTTATCCTGTTTGTTTACAGATTTGTGCATCTTTTTGTGGAACTGTTGATCGCTGGCTGAGTTCTGGTGACGCAAAAATCTTACAGGTGGTGTTTTGTATTAAAGTTGTGAAGTATTTAGTGCTTTCTTGCAATTGCTGCATGTCCGTTTCGCGATAGTGATACTCTGTCACTGCTGTGTGGCATAAAATATAAAATCGTGTTGCATTTGTCCATCGAGGCGTTACGCTTTCACTTGCTGTATGTGGCATAAACTCTGCTTGGTCTTAAGCAGACATGGGGTAATCATCAATCGTAATCGAATACAATCGATTACAGTTTTTTGAGTAATGGTAATCAATTGAACTGACTAAAAATGACATGTAATTGTAATCGATTGCATTTATCAGTGTATTCGAAATCGACTGTTATTTTCGCGATTAAACTTGGAGTTCTTTACACTACGTCACTTTGAGATGAAACGCGGTTTTGGAGATTGGGTTTCCTTTATCTTGGTTGTTATGGTTATGTTTGTGAGGATGCCATTTGTCCGTCTGTTCGGGTTAAGTCCAGGTAGTCCATCGGCAAACAGCGTTGGCAGCGAAATTTCGCTTTGTTCCAGCTAGCCTTCCTGTTGACCGCAAGAAGTAGCCTAATGTAGTGTCTAGCAGAGGTGGCCGGAGTCACTTTTTCAGACTCCTACTCCGCTCCTGTTCCAAAATTTTTGAATTCGGATCCGGGTATGGAAATATTACAAATTTGAGAATCCGACTCCTGTTCAGACTCCGGCTGCCATCGTTCCAACCGAAATTTACCCATGTTTTCACTTGAGAAATGACCACGCAGACTCCTGCTACTGCTGAAATTGAAAAGTGGCTCCGGGTCCGCTTTTCACAAATTTTTGACTCCGGGTCCGAAAGAAAGCGCAGAATCCTGCCGGAGTCGAATCCGGATCCATGACCACTTCTGGTGTCTAGGGACACTTAGCCACAAGCAGTAAGAGCTTTATTTAAAAACGTGTACATAACGAGAAGAGTGAACCTATGAATATAAGTGCTCCAATGGACGTCGGAAGAGGAGGGCAGTGGTGGGCCAAGGCCCCCCTGGATATTGAAAATTTCAGCAAAAAAGGTTATTTTTTAAATTTCGAAACAACAAATTTCACCGCTTTTGGCCCCGCCCAGAAGCATTTTGGAAAAATCCCCTAGTGACACCTCCTGGAAAAAATCCTTCCGACGCCCATAAGTGCTGCAGTAGGCTATGTAGATGATTAGTACAGAAGTTTCTGAAAAAAACTTTTTTCAGGCGAATCAAGTTATGTGTCCCAAGTCGAAAGCCCCTTTCCACAACGCTGATAACTAGCATGTCAACAGAAATCATCCACCTATGCTGGTAAAAAGAACTCAACGAATCCAGTGAGGTTTTGTATACTTTTGGTCCAACAAACAGATGCGCAGCTAAGTGATGTCACTACTCATTTCAAATGAAAAGATACACAATGCTGTGCTAACTTGCAGGCGATCCACAGGCCATCACGCAGCTTCTTCTTTTGAGCTAGTTCTTCTGACCACTACTAGGCCGCACTAGATCTCAGGGCAGGTGTTGAGCAGCCATTCGTTTGTCTCATCGTCCAGAACCGTCAGGCCGTGCAGTCCGTGTGGAGGTCGATGGATTGGACATTGGAGGACAACATGGTCGACGGTTTGTTCTTCTGCGCCACACTCACAGGCCGCAGAGGAGACCATACCCCGTTTGTACAAACATGAGCGGAAACGCCCGACACCAGTGCGGATGCGGTTAAGTCGGACCCAGGCTCTTCTTGGAAGGGTCACTCCGGGGGGTGGGTGCCGGTATCGGGGATGAAAATGCGGAGTCTTGTGGGGTTCTCTGCCCACTCCACATTCCATTGGTGATCAGCCCAGTGCACTGCACGTGTGTTGTTGTTGTCAGATGAACTGAATAATTGTTGTGCGGCGGGTACGAATGGGTGTCTCGATTTGAGGCCCCGTGCATTTGTACTCGATGGACGGGTGAGCGCTGAGTGGAGCAGGTGTCCTCAAGCTCCATGGCACGGCGTGCTAAGTACAGCTCCATTGCGACGAAGCTCAGCAGATTATATGCCTGCAAGGATGGGAAGGTTGTCCGCTGGTTTAGGACTCAGGCATCCAGTCACAATTCGCAAGGCGTCGTTGATGGCGGGGTCGATGAGGCGAGTATCAGCACTGCGGCACCAGACAGGAGCGCAGTACTCTGCTGTTGAATGCACAAGGACTAGGGCGGCTATTCGCAACGTTGTTGCTCTTGCACCCCAGCCAGAGCCAGCAAGCCGCCTCAGGAGCGCGACGCGTGATGTCAGCTTCTTGCGAAGTGACTCAAGGTGTCGGCGATACGTGAGCGACCGACCTGTCGAACGTTGCTCCAAGGTATTTGGGCTCGGAGTAGAAGGCAGGGTTTCGTTGTTGCAATTGACCTTCGGTTCACGTTTAGCTTCCTTGTTGTTGAGATGGAAGGCTGCCGACACCGTTTTTGTAGTGCTGAGCTTTAGCTTCCAGTCTGTAGGTATTCACCTACGGTTGCCATGTTCTTTCTCAGCACCCCTTCCACTGCCTGCCAATCTCCAACAGCATGAATGATTGTCAGCATATGCATACTTTCTTAAAAACACACACAGCTGAAAACATCGTAAGCCAGTTCGGAGAATCAGTCGGCAATTTTGACTTTTCAGTACTAGCTAACGACTTTTCAGCGTTTCAGGACGAGTGTTCATGACTGATAGATGTCGTTTGACTGACTAAAGACAGAAGAAAACGTTGATGTTTAACGCTGTAACAAACACTTTAAACGTGGATTATTTTTGTTCAATCGATATTTAAAGTGTTTGTTGACATATCAGCAAACAATGTGATTTTTCTTTTTTTCGGTGCTCACTCCTTAGTGATTCGTAATATCGTTTATTGGATTTGTTCATATCATATGTTCTCTAAAAATATACTTGCATCAAACCATGCAGATGGATTTTGTTTTCTTTCTGAGGATGTTTCAAGACAATTGTAATCGTGATTACTTTCAATGCAATCGCAATCGAATTTCATTGTCATTTTTTTATTCGTGACCGTAATCGAGCAAGTAATTGTAACCGATTACATTTGTTATGTAATCACCTCATGTCTGGTCCTAAGTACTCTTTGTTCCCGTGCAGGAAAACTGCGATCTGTTATGTATCTCCAGTGAAGACGAAACTGAGACAACCAGTAACAGAAGTGATCTAAAAATTACCGTCAAATTATTTCTTCAAGAAATCAGCGGAGAAGTTGCGGAAAGAGCTGTGAAACGAGGTTGTGCTTTTGCAGTTACGTTGGTAACTTGCATTGTTTACAGTGGCTGATCCAGAGGAATAAATTCGCTGCAACTGTTCTTCCCAAAGAAGTGCAGTTCCTCTTCGAAATTACGGTTTCCTTTTTGTTTTCAATTTGCTTTCCATTAAAACTTACCAGAAATATTTTCCCCTCTCGTGAGTTATTGCATTCATGAAACGTTTTTGTCTTGAGACGGGGTAACTAAAGCAAATTTTATAATGTACCTGTATTCACGCCAGCTATCGTTTGCAGTAATTGCTGAATTGAAATGCGAGAAGATTGATTCAGTTTTGCTTTCTCTGCCTCCGACCAGTGCAGAAGCGGACGTCAACTTTCGACGTGTGAAGTACAGCGACATGAAGGTGAGGTTTAACAAGTTTTTAACAGATTATTATCTTTATTGCAAACGGCTTTTTTCGCTATCTTGCTTGTGACATCTGACAAGTGAAACAGACACTTGACAAGAGCATTTAACGATGTCCAACTTGCTGTTTTCATTCCAGGACGTCTGGCTTAGTCTGGAAAATCTTTGCGAGAAGAGATTGATTGACAGCTTGGGAGTTTGCGATTTCGATGCGGAAAGCTTGCAAGCGCTGCATGAGAACGCCAAGGTTAGCTGAAACACGTGTGCATTCAACGTTGTGTATTTTTCATAGTGCCCCCCAACTGCGAAAATAACGATTTGGATCCCCCGGCGCGTTAACAGAGGCATCGGTCCTTTCTCCGCAGGTCAAGCCAGTCGTGAACCAAATAAATTTGGTCAATTGCTGCACACCACCCGATGAACTATCAGCGTTTGCTGCTGACAACGAAATAATGTTGTTGACACACAGCGACCCAACAGGTAACTGCTGCGTTGCTTTTGTAATTGTAAGGCTCTTATCTGAAATTACGTTTGGCGTGTGTAACGAGGTGAGACTTATTTTTTGGTGAGATGGAAACCGGAGCTAATGTGGCAAGAAGCGCCTGACATGGGACCAAGTTTCGAAAAGCAAAATAGGGAGCTCGAGGTCTTGGTCGACACGCTTTGGAAGTATTTGAATTATCAATATTGTATTCTCACTTAACCTTTTTTTTGAAGTATACGTGAATACAAGACTTGTCAAATATGTTTGCACGTCAACGCCTGGCAGACGCCTGTAGCCGACAAACATAGTCCCGAGAATAAGTTGGGTGAGGCCAAGCCGTAAACCAGTGCTTGTCAACCGGGTGAATCGTACACCCCAGGGTGTACCAGAAATTTCCAGGGGTGTACCACCGAGATGGGGTGTACCAGATGTGTGTTTTTCAAGAACAGTCACATTGCCTCACATTCAATGTTCTTTGCGTTAGCGCAATGTGCCAACCTTTCACAGGCCCTAAAATCGTATATCGGAGAGTGTGAGTTGTCTCTCTTTTCCCGCCAGTTTGTAATGTTGGTCAACGTAGCATCACGTATCCTTCATAGGGGAGGCATGGCCACCCCAATTTTTTAGCATATGTAGCCATTTTGTGCTTTGAGAAACGGCGTCCCAAACAAACATACTGTTACTCGCCTAAAGTCAAATATTTTGGCCCCACCAAAATTTTCGGCTGGCTACGCCACTGGTATCCTTTTTTCGTTAAATGCAGCGCAGTCGGGAGTCCGCAGGTAGAAAAGGCTGGGAACCATTGCTCTAGCTTGAATTATGCGTGAGCTAATGTAACAATCATGCTTTTCTTGGCAGTGATTATTGTTTTGTAGTAACATAATTTTCCACATTACATTTCAAGCAGTTAGCTGGGGCTGAGCGAGAACTTATACCGAGAGGAAGTGAGTAACTTTGCAATTTTTTGTTCAGATTTTAGGTTGTTATCTTATACTCTTGAAAGTTATTGCAGTAAATTGTTCTTCCTCAAAGAAATTGGACATACGCATTTTTTTAAAGAAGAACTTGGTAGCGAAAAATAGTTGTGAAAAAGAGCATAGTAACTGTCAAAGTAAATACTTCAGTGAACTAAGTGGGAGTAAGGATGGCAGAGAATCACATGCTGAGTGCAACATAGTCCAATTTTCCGGGAGTAACGTCGAGAGTCACCAGTGTGTAGTTATAAAGAAAGTTATTCAAGAGAAAAAAGCTTGCATTGTAAAGGAACAAAGCCTGCATCGTGTATGGGTTTTTGGCTCCAGGGCATCTCAAAAAACTTGTGAAGTCGCAGCATTCTACTCATCAAAACATGTCAAAGGCATTAATTGAAGCATCTCTAGAAAGTCATTGGCGGTAACTTTCGTCGTTTAAAAATATTGTGGTATAAAAATGTCGATTTAGTACTTGCTTTCCTGAAAATAGGTCCTGTCCTCATGCCCAGAAAACATCCGTACACCGGGTTGGAAGCTGTAGTTCTTTCCTGTCTTAAAATTAACACTGATATTCTGCACGGAGGAAAAAAAACGTTCACAAAGTAAGAAAAATTCCACTATCAGATAATAGAACTAAACATAGATACCTTCATAACTCAGAAGATTTGTTAAAACAACTTTTTGACAAGCTGAAGAAAGCTCAGTTGTTTGGTATTCAGCTCGATGAAACCGTAGGTGGGGGTGCAACCGCACCCCCCAAAGTTTTGATTTGGTGATGCAAGGTTCTACTAATGTGGCTGTCCGAAAAGCAAAAACGTTTCCTTTGACTGTATTTCAATTCATGGCATGATTCATCGAGAACTTATGCTTGGACATTACTTCAAGAAAACAGCCAGCGTTCAGGTCAGGCGATTGTTCTTGATGAGGTCAAAAATTTTTGAATTTCATCTGCTCATGCTCAAGGAAGCAACGAATGTTTTCAGAAGTGTGCAACAACATGGAAGCAGACGTAATGAGGTTATATACAGTGGTGGGTTTAGGGTTGGGGGGGCCCGAGGCAAGACAAAAAAGAGGGGCCCTCTGATGACGTCATCATACTCAGCCAACCGTGATAATCACTTTTNATTTGCCTGAGATACGCCCAAGGGTATGTTCCTGAGAGGCATAACTGAAATAGTAGAAGGAGAAAATGCAAAAGGGTGTTCATGATACACAACTTTGAAAACACTGAAAGTTGGGAAGACAAGGCTTGCAACACATAAAAGTTAGGCAGTAGCAAGTTGGCATCGCTCCCACTTCTTTAGTTTCGCGCCCCATTTCTCTGCATTGACCATCAATAAACTACAAAGTTTTCCCCTTTGAAAAAATGCTTAGTAGTTGGTATCTTGAATTTGTTCATATTCATGTCTTTGTGGGAATCCATGAAACTATAAAAAAACAACCAAGAATATTTAAAACACTAAATTTGTTTTAAATT
>JGI24158J21664_10011470_pt1 | contig 11793 bp, 9 predicted proteins | sample Ectturendosymbi3_FD_21664 | JGI IMG/M metagenome (IMG submission 21664)
GGATCTGATAACAAGAAATTGTGCTACCTTCCGGTTCCGTAAGCCGTTGCTGTAGGTAACAAGAAGCTACAGTCCAGTTGATGCGCGGATTCGTAAGGGTCGGGTTCTAGGCGAAAGATTGTCAGGGCGCTTTTCTCAAATTTCTGCGGACTAGCTCCCCCACGGCTCGCGATTAAAAGGCTAGCTGCCGCAACACATACTACGAAATTAGTGGTAAGTCACGATTTGAAGGTCTTTCATCAATGAAGTCTCCGGGCATGGTGTTCCATCAATACCAGGTTTGCGGAGTCGGAGCTAAAATGTTCCTTCCCCTTAATGCCTTTAATATGTGCCCCATTAAAAGTCAAAATTCAACCATAGTTATTGCAATCGGTTAAACAGATGACTCAAAGTGAGCTTCATTTAACTTAACTGAAAATGAACAAACAAAAGAATTATATACAACACACAAGCAATCAAAGTGACGCCACCCGCTCTCAGTCAACAGACAAATGGAAGGGCTAAGCAACAAAGACCAAGAGAGCAATCAATCTGACGAGGCGAGGTCACCAGGTGCGTTGTATAACAGACGAGAAATAAATGAACTACAGTAGCAACATTTAACAGGTATATCGCGCACCTGCGAAGAAGCAACAGTTACCGGATATTGGTATGAATTTCCTGGCATTTGACATTGGATATTTCTTGTAGATCCAAATCACCGGAGACTTCTGCCAAACCACCGTGGTTGTTTAGATTGATTTATCTGAGGAAGCATCTTATACATATTGGATTAGGTTAAGCTGTCAGGAAACATCCTCAACGTGTTCTATGCTGGTATGCCATTTTCAAACGCACCTCAGACAGGTCTTGTGAGAACCGAATTTCAGTGGCGTTTATATCCGTCAGATTGCTGAAATCAAAATTGCTGGAACTCTTCTCCATCTGCTGTATACTGTGGAGCATGCGACTAGTTTTGCAGTGAATATTGCATTGCTTTGTCTTGCATCCATTCATCAGCGTTGCGCAAAACGTAGAGAAACCCGCAAGTAACAAACGTCAAATACTAAACATAATCTATTTGGAAAAAGATTCAAGGACTGAAGATACGTAGTGTTGTGTCAAATCGATTTCGTATTAAAAAGGTGGCCGAGGTGTCTTTTTCATAAAAGCATCATAGGTGTTTTCATGGTATATCAAGATCAAATTGAAACAAATTCTGTATAGGCCTAGTTAATTTCATTATTTTCGAGGTCAACATTGTTGTTGAATAGAAGCAAACATAATTGGTAACAATTTTTTTGTGTTTCATAAGTTTCCATTTCCCTCAACATTGTTATTGCCCTTCCTGCCCTACCGCTGTTCCGGCGTCCCTGTTACTCGTTACCGGTAACTGTTGTGTAGAGCGTTAATAAATTTAACAACTTTTAGAGATAGTACTTTCGACCATACTCATTTATGCGCATGAGAGTGGCGAACATTAGGCCTCGGTTAAAACCCACTGGCTTAACAAGCCTAAAATCATCCGGTTCCGAGGTGAGCATAATAAGCGGGGACTACTGTACTTGTTTGGGCAAACCTAAATGTAACCTTTTACTTGGTGCATTTATATATAACAATCAAGACACAAGTACATTTTAATTTACATCAAACAACAGCTACCGATAAATAAATGCATGTTTCTACAAATGTTCGTGAAACAAACACCTTTATAAGTATTAACAAGAGAAACACATTTATGTGCAACCAGGTGGTGCCAACAAGGCCAATCTATAAAAATAAAAAAAAATCCAACAGTCAAATACGCAAAGCAACAACACCACCACGATTGCAGCCGCTTTAAGAAGTGCAATACTTTGCAAAAGAGTTATCCATTAGACTTTACTGTAGTTGTATGAAATTACACAAGCAGTGGCTCCTTTGAGACAATTTCCACTCTTGCCTATATATTCAAGCAGACTTTGACAATTACAGTTTCTGGCTGTAATTTGTTCGCCGCTCGCTGATCATTATGTGAAGTTGTCTGTGGTGGATCCTGTGCCTTTGTTTCCTTTGTTGGATTTGGACCATTCTCCTTTTATTGTGATTAGTTTTGTTCTTTCTACGTTATTGTTCTCAGGGTTTAGCTGATTGTTGACCTTGCGGTCATTTCACCAGCCTTCACTTTTCTACATTTAAACTACATGTCTACACTACACAAAATAGCACTTCGTTGATGGAAAGTAATAACAAGAGCATTTCACAAACGTTGTGTGTGTGTAGCAGTAGCAGCTTCCAGATACCTTGGAACAATTGTTTTTCGTTGCTTTTGCAGTTTTCTGGCACAGAAAAGTCGCAGCAAACAAATGCTGGTGACGGTGAAGAGGTCGACATGATGTTTGTCATGATGCTTGAGTGTAAACAGTGAGTAGACAATCTTCATCACGTTTCCTTCATTTCTACTGATGTCATGGCACGTGTTTCTGCGAAGTAAAATTGTCGGCAAATAGTTTTTCCCTAAACACCCCACTTTTCAGCCACGCTGGGTCATTGGCTCGCCCGTGTTCAAAAACAGAGCAGTAGAAATTCAGACCACTAGCAGTGCTCGGTTATGAAGCTCAAGGTAGATCAGTGATGCTTCAAAAAGTTGATGTCTGTGTTTGTTGACGGCAATTCAAAATTTTCATTTGAAAAATAGATATATTTCAATATTTTGTTTTCCGAATGCTTGACACATGTTGAAAATTTAAATTTTTGTTTTTTGTAGAGCTTTAAGATACAATCTGTCTTGTGTTATAAAGAAAATACATAAGCGATGCATTAAAGTGCTTCTAAATGCTGACCACTGAAAAACGTCTTCAAAATTGCAATAATTCCCATCATTAGGTCCATTTGTAATGACCGAAATGCACTTCATAATATGACTTTATTTTTGAGAAAATGTGACTTCGTGTGAACAAACAAAAATGGCTGATCTAGAACTCACAGCTACTGTACAAAAAGCATTACCAATAAAAATAGACATAAGAGATGGTATCGCCATGGTTTGTTGAAGCCCACTAAAATAAACAGCTCCAGACATGATCAAAACAATATAGTTTGGTTTGAAGCAAATTGTAAACCTGCATTAACATTGGTTTATTTCTTTGGGGCACCAAGAACATGCCTTTTTAGACAGTGCGTTGCATTTCATCCAAACGACTTTGTTGACGTACGTCTATGCCAACATTGAAGTACAATTTCATGCAATGCCGAGTATTACAGTTTCAAAATTATGAGCGGAGAAACGATTGTAGTAGAAAAAATGAACCATCTAGAGATACTGATGTGGGTTGGCATTTTGGCAAGTTTGCATACAGTTCAGGCGAAGTTTCTTTGCAAATAGTTGGTTTAACATCGTTCTTGTCCAGTTTCTTGTCAATTTATTTTTTAATCTGTAGTGGATCGTTTCCTAAATGGAGAGGGTGCTAGATCAGCGTAAAGGCTTCATTTCTGATGTACTCACCGCTTTCCATTTTTAGAGTTAAATTGCACAGCTCGCTGTAGCAAAAGCTTATTTCTGTCAACTCACTAATCATGTTTGAATCACAGGGCAGGCTTATTTGCGTTTTTCACAATCACTTCCTCACTGTCCCAATTGTTTACTATTTCCTGATTGCAGAATTCCCAGTGGGTTCAATTTGCAGAACACAGATTAGACCAAGCAATATAGTAGTTTCACCTGATATTTTGAGATTGTTACATTGGTTTCCTTAAACCAGGTTGGAAATAAGCAAAATATGACTTTATTACGTCACGTGGAAAATAGGAATTTTTATGACTTTATAACTTTTGTTATAGATTTCGGGGTGGTGCGATTTTTGTTTTAAAATTCGTTTCATAGCTCTTTTCTAACTTTAGATGGCCCTACTCATCACCATTCTGTTCTTCGCGGGGATTTTGTAAAACAACGAAGGAGCTTAGATTAACGACAATGAAAAATGTTATTTTTGCAATAGTTTCGGCCTGCAGCTGTATGGTAGTGTATTCTGGTAAGTTGTATGAAAAACACCGTAAGTAGTGAACATGTGCTTTCGATTCTTGATTATATCTGTTCACGAAGTGTTTACAAAGATTCATGGAAGAACAATAGGAAGTGAATTTTCTCTTAGTATGGTACAACAGAAGCTAAGTAAAAAACACGTGGGAAGAATGTTTGCGAATGATACAGCAGAAATTCAAAACGTAAATTGAAAGGTGTTGACACGGTACAGCCACACTAAACATTAATCAAAGATAATGTTTGAAAAAAATGTGATCGAGGATCATTCTCACAGAGTATCCGAATGGGAAAGGGCAATCACCGCCATGTGTCAGGAAATCGGCTGATTCTGCATGTCTTGTTGGAATCTTTTGGTGGTAGAGATAGTTTCTTGACAATAAACGTGGCTTTATTTCTAAACTGTCATGGTGCAGTTGATCAAGTTATAACACATTCCAAAAAAATTATCACGTTATTTTGGATTTCATTCAAATCGAAATATGATGTACAGAGCGGTCGGTCTTTACTCAGAATTGCAAATGTTTGCTCTGCTTCATCTCGGAGACATCGTATCCAACAGAGTTTTAAAATTATTACAAAGATTTTGAATGCCTTTGTACGTTTTACTGTCAAACGACAAATAAAAGGAATTTTGCTTGCCCAATTTTCCAAACATGCTGCAATTATAAAATTCGAGATTTGAATGTGTGTAGTTGCAGCATCAATAGGCAATAATTACAGTTGGCAAACGCAGTAGCAGGTCACGGTAGCAAAGGTTTTATCATTTGCTTTCACAGAATCCACGTGAAGCTCACAAAATTGCCCGCGATACCATACATTGTTTAATATTCTGACGCATTACTTTAATTAACAACTGCAGGTGTTCCCCAAGCATTTCAAAAAACTTTTCGAACGCTTAGAAAATTATTCTCGGGTGTTTTGTAACAATTCTCAGCGTTTTAATCGGTGCGAAAATTATAAATACATTTATGAACGCTTTATTAATTGTTGGTGCACACTTACGTCTTTGTTTTGTTTATTTTCTCAAACTCGTTCGTGGTTATTTCGCCCCAAGTTAAACGTTACTGTGTGGGACTAATCATAACTTTTTATGTTATGCCTAAAACACGTGAAGTTCGGTTTATCTCATCCTGTGATGTTGCTTCTATTTTCGTGATTGTAAAATTGTACAAACGTTTTTTTTCTTATTTGTGCCTAAACAAGCGTAAGCCACGAAAGCTTATTCCAGCATTGTTCAGGCGTCTTTGCTGGTATATGCTTCAAAGCAGTTTCAATTGTAGCCAGCTTGTTCAAGGATCCTTGCATGTCTATCTTTTAAAACATTTTCAGCGATTGCACAAAAGGTTTTTGCAGAGTAGCTTTGCTGATTTTGACGCATAAAATAACAACTGCGCAACAAATGCACTGCGCAATGTCTTAAAAGGTGAAAGCGTCAATCACGTCAGCGAAAAGTAAAAGCTTTGGCTTTCGATTACGTCAACAGAATATTTTAGATTTGTCAAGACCGAATGGCGAGTGTGAGAGGCTGAAAACAGTCAGTCAGATTTATTTCAGCCCTCAACGGCTTTGTTCTGAATGTGGCCAGTCTTGCGCCATTGCATCAACGCTATTAGAACTTAAAAGCATTTGTGACAGACCAGGTCCGCCCACTGTTGCAGTCTGTGCTTGGAAACTCCAGCGATGCGCCTTTTTCTAGACATGTTTGTCTCGTTTGTCAATTACATTGATTGTATATCGCGATTGACGGCAATCTCTCGAGGAAACATGAGAGACGGTAAGCAGGAGTTGAACGAAAATATATTAGAAAGAAAATATGTTGAGAGAAAACATACATTTTAAGTTGACTTTCCTGGTGGTGTGTTTGATTTTTGTTGGAAAGCGAAAACGCGTTTGTAGAAAACGTTGAAAACCACGGTATAATTCAAGATTTCACAAAGCATCAAGATTTGCAAAGTAAATCGAAAATAATACTGTGCAATCACGCAAGCGGCTTTCGGTACTGCGACGCAAAAAAGCAAAGAGCAACAGATCTAGTAACGCGAATCCAATTTCTCTGCATAGATAGCATCAGCACTGGTGTAGGAATTCTTATTCAAACGGAATCCCCATACTTCGTGCAGAAGGGGAACATTTATGTTTCATATAAAAATTTGCGTCGAGGCTGAATGTATACAGTACAAATTTGAATGAAGAAAAAACTACGCCAGCGGAATGCAACATGTTGATACTGTAAAGCATGTTACACGCAAGTAGGTTTGCTTCTCGGATTGCTTCAAAGGAACTTAGCCGGGAATGTGCTTCGTACGTATTATCCAACTATCCAACGCGAAATATTGTGTTGCTGGGTTATGGGCAAAAATGCGATTGTGATGACCAAAACACATTGTGCACATATTCGTATCTTGAAAAATGAAACTCCCTTTCACATTTAAAAAATGTTTTCTATCAAGAATGTCATAAAACCGGCGAAACACACAGGTTTTCATTTCGGTCGTTTTTAGAAAAATATGCTGTGTCATGTTGAAAAAGGTTAATTTTGAAAATTTAGTTTTTCGACGAAGAATGAATGTCAAGAAAAGTTGTTTATCTTTTAAGACAAAGTTCAAAACATAGCAACGTAGAGTTGGCATTGCCAAGGCCAAAGGAAGGAAAGAAGAGATCACAACGTTGCCTAGCCCCCAAACAAAATCGAGGTGAAAAGAAAGGTCACAAAAGAAGCTGCCAAGAATTTGTAGGTCTCAAATGAAAGTGTTAATAATGAGTAAGAAAGAAACAGAAATTTGCTAATTAATTGTATCTTCCTCGAGACGTTTTGCTGAGTGCAACGGTAATTTAGTGTTGACGCCACCTGTTCTTGGCCATCAAGTCATTGCATTCCTGCTCAGAAGTTTGTGTCCATGTCGTGGGGTAGTTAAATCACAACTATTCACTGTTGGGTTTGGACTCCGACAAGGGTGGGTGCACCATTCTGTATGAATTAGACAGACCGACACAGCCAAGTTGACGTGGTTGTCACTGTTGGTTGGTACAGGATTAATCATTGGCTTATTGCGGACGATCTGGTCCTGCTTGCATCTTCTTAACAGGGTTAATCAACATGCAATCGATTGGTTTTCTAATGCGTGCTGTCACGCCGGAACGATAATCAGCACCCCAGGTATTTTGCCCCTCCACAAAGCCCAGGTGCTGCAATGATGAGTAGTGCACTGCAGCTCGAGAAATTGAAGTACTTTGATGTGGCATTCACGGGTGACGGAAATCGAAAGAAAGAGATTGATACACAGATTGGTAAGGCTAACGCAGATCTGCGTGAGTTTTATCGCTCTGTAGTCACAAAACAGGAGCTTTCAAACGTCGCAATTTGCAAAGTTTTCAGTTTTAAATCGGTGCTTGTTCCGATCATCATCTATGGTCTTAAATCTTGGATAATGACTGAAAGAATACTATCTCAAATAAAAGCGGCAGAGATGAGATTTTTGCGAAGAGTTCGCGGTGTCACGTCACGCTTCACGACAAAGTGCGCAACTGCGCAATTCGTGAAACCTTGAATGTCGAGCAAGGTCTACTCCGAATCGAAAAATCCCAGCTGCGTTGGTGCGGCCATGTGGCTACAATGTCCCTGAATAGACTGGCGAGGCAAGTCCTGTTGGCTGCACTCATGAGAAATCGGTCCAGTGGTCGATCAAGGACCAGGGAGCGTATTCAAATCTCTGACCTTGCTTATTCCCGTCTTGGTGTGGATCCAGCAGAGCTATTTTTTTTAATTATAATCAACACTACCATAGATATCAAGAACGATGTTAAGCTTATATCAAGAAACGCTGCAGCTAAAAAGAAGTTTCTTATATATCTTCCAACAGACAACTTTTATTGAAACAAAATGTGATTATATCATTAGTTGTGTTCGTGCATGAAATATGCTGTTTTAGTTTTGATTAATGCTAATAGTGTTTCAGAATGTGCTTGCACATGTGCATTAGTCATTGTCGCATGAATCTTTCCTTCTCTGCTTGTTGAAATGAGTGAGAAAAGTCTTGAAGACATCTTTGAAAGAATTGCTGTTTCTGTTGGCAAGTGATAAATCTTCACACCTTCAAATATTGCTTAGCGAGAGAAAAAGACATTTTTTCAACAAATATGAGTTCATGAGATTTTGGTGTAGAACAACCCTCTGATAAATCGCCTTTACTCTTTATACTTTTGACAAAATCAATTCTGTATTATTATAAGAAATAAACGTTACTTTTTAATGTGTATATTTCATAAATTGATAAATAAAATTGAAACGCGCAACTGTTGGTTTAGAGGATCTGGATTTCTTTGAGATGACTTCATCAAGCCAATCTTCAAATATAAGTTCAACAAAGTCCAACTTCAGGTGATCTGCCTGGAATTTTTGTTTGATAAGAACACTTTCTCCCGCGATTATGAAAGCACTTCGAATTAGCTTCGATCACCAAAAATCAGAATAGCTGGTACGCAACAATTCTTCGACTAATATTAGTTTACAATTTGCTTTATATCTAAGCAATCTAATGCCTACTGTTTTTGGTAAACTAATTTGCTTTATTTTCTAAGTATTCTGATCGTTGCCTTCGTGGAGCCAACGTAGTTTGCTTTATAACGAATGACTGATGTCCACAATTTAATGCTCTTGTTGTTGTTTTATTACAATAGTTCATTAACAACAACCCGCAGCGTTGCGTCACAGATGACGCCAAGAACAAATTAATTAGATTTGCGGTAAACACCGGACGGTGGTGGGTTGAAGACATAACATGAAGCACAAAGAAGTTTATTCTTAGGTTTGCCTGAGACATATAATTTTTAAAGTTGTGATAGAAGAATGGTTGTTTTGGTTGTCATTTTCACCTTTAAGTCATTTCGCATAGCTAGTTGGCGCACAAGTGTGGTTTTCTCGTATGTGTGAGTGTGAAGATTTTTCAAGGAAAAATCTTTTAGATCTGGTGATACGCAACACCTCAGCTTCAACCTTGAGGATACAAAACCAGTGGAAAGGATGTTGTTCCACTGGTTGCTTCTGTGCAAGATTGAGTAAAATCTCGAACAATTTATTGCCAACGTATGCGGCTCTGCAGTGGCACGCCTCACTGGCTGTCATATCCAAGCAACAAGACTTTGGCCGTTTGGGAATTAAACAGACCACTGCGTAATTGGCCTCAGCAAATGTAAAGCATGTTAGATGTAATCCAAAAGGAGCTCAGCCAAGTACAAACGTCCACCGGTCGCAGGTGGCATTAGAACCGGATTCCGTTTAGTGATTTAACGGTCGGTGAATCCTGTAACGTGACTATAATATTAGCCGAAACCTGAAAATCGATCATCATCATCTACCATTTGTACAATTATATCATGTTGCATTTAGCCAAGCGGTAACATCAGGTCACAGTGTTAAAGGTAACAGCATCTAAAACATGAGTCAGCATCTAACTCCAGTGCTTCACTAAAGAAAAGCTTGTGAAAAGAAGATTAAAACAAAACGTCTTTGTGATCAACCACAAAAAACACACTTGATAAAATATCCTTCAATTACTAAAACTCCTTCGAAATGTTTTTAATTTTATTTTTGTTAGGGTCTCATCGATCGTACCAAACCAACGTTGCTAGAGTTCAGGGCAATGGCCTTACAAACAAAAAAGTTCAAGATTGTCTCAAACTGCGGTTGCAACAGCTGTGTTTTCCACCCTTTACTTTAATGTTCGCAGCTGTGTTGTCGAAGCGAGCCGAAAATTGTTTGGCTCTGCTGAAAGGTACACCTTGCACTACAGTAGATAATGAATTTCAAACTTGTAAAACAAACGCTTCAAATACATCTGCTGTGGTTTTGATCTGAAAAGAAAGTATATCTCAGAAATGCTTCTTTTTCGTTATAATTTACAGCATCCGCGATAATTGGATGTCTTGAAATCAATCAGAAAATAACAACCACACGCCAATAACTCACTAACAGCTTTGTGAGGTTGTATTTCCTACTAGAAGTTTCATAATTGCAGACAACATACTATGAAAGCGCAGGATTGCTAGGCGTCACTTTCGATTTCCTTGATGTACTTGCATGTTGCCAAACGCAGCAGCACAATGGACTTTTGTAAACGCCATGAAAGTCTGGAAGAACATTTCTCACCAACAGCAGTGTTAAAGTCCAACAATTCGTCCCGAAACAGCAAGTTCCTGAGTCCGAAAAAAAATTTGCTATCCTGAGAGAACATACTCGATGTTGCGACAACTGAACTGTTGTCGTGTGGGCAAATACAGCAACCTTACAGAAAGCTAAATGTGTTATTGCCTGCAATTGGATTTTTTTTCAAATACTTGCTAAACGTTGCTTTCACCATGCTTGCATATCTCTTGGTGTCCGTCATCCGCTCTTGGGGCAGAATGTTAGACATGGTTCTTAGACAACATTGGTAAAATTTTCACTCATGCACTAAGACAACTTTCTGCTTTTCATCGCTTCTGGTTTTTAAAATTTAACCGGTGGTGCTTAACTCGCAATTTCGTGAAGATTTTATCCACAAGTTTATTTAACTTGAGCTGTTGTTTATCTCATTCCAGCGCGTTGGTCACGGTATGCCCAACCCTTCCGAAAGAACGTATACACTGGAGAAGAATATGCACTGAAGATATTGACATAGTGGCATATTTGCTTATTCCTCTGGCTATGTTTGGCCTTTGTGCGAATCTTCTATCCATCATTGTAATTGCGAAGTCGAAGAAGGTTACGTAAGTAGCTGACAGCTCGTCATGCAAAAGCTTGAAGCAGATTCCAAATGCATTTAACTTTCTGTTTCACCTTTTCGAGGCAAGTTCGTTTTTCCAACGAAAATTTTCAGGGAAGGACGTTTTTTCTGTTATGAAGTTTTAACAGAATGAACTCTCTTGAATAGAAAAAGAGTAGAATTCGATATTAGCGTTTAGTGCTATGCATGGACGATGACTTCTATCTTAGGTAAAATATCTGTCTAGATCAGGGTTTCTCAAAGTGAGCGGAATCGCTCCCTAGGGAGCGATTTTGATGAGCAAGGGGGCGAAAACAACAAAGGGCCGATAGTGGGGCGAAAAAACACCAAGGGGGTGAAAATGCTAAAGTACTAATTAATGATTGAGCTGACTTCAGTATCCTTCTATTAGGATACTGAAGTTAACGCAATAGTCGACTCTTAATACACATAGACGACAGTCGACTCTCAATACACATAGTCGACACATAGTCGATGCAAAACACATAGTCGACTCTCACCATATCTTTCAAACCCACACACATTTGCATTAACGCAAATGCGAATATGTGTTCAAAACTCCCTTGTTCAAAGAAATAGTAAGAAATATTATGACTTCCAGCAAGAAATTCACATTTGATTTTTGCTGAAAACTTCTGATTTATTATCTTTTGCACTCATAATAAACAGTGATGAATCGCAAGGTAAAGCACAATTTAACACGCTAAGCATAGGAGAAAATAAGACTGGTTACCGTGCTGAAAACAGATTTTTTCCACAGATGAACTTTTCCAGAAACGTCCACATTTGTTTACATAGATTTTTATATCCTCCTGATAATGTACTGCTACGCAAAGGAATGGCAGTTCGCTACCAATTTGTACAAATTTCATGTTATGCTACTGCTTGCAAACGTAACGTTTCCTAGTGAACCCGACCAGTAATCTAGCAAAACGTGACAGTTAGCCTTGTGGTTTCTAATAAAAAGTCCTACTTTACAATAGCGTGTCGAGCATTTCACGCTTACATCTGTAATGGTATCACATCTTTAAT
>JGI24158J21664_10011471_pt1 | contig 11793 bp, 5 predicted proteins | sample Ectturendosymbi3_FD_21664 | JGI IMG/M metagenome (IMG submission 21664)
GCAGAAAACGCGTTAAATTTGGAAATAAATTAGTTAACGTTCAGTTTTCTGTAAACAGTTTCAAAATAAGCGTTTGGAGTGGGACTGTTCGAATCATTGCTTACCAAAAGTTTCCAGATTTGTTGTGTAGATGTTCCTCATTTATACCATCTTTGTAAAATTCGCATGTATACAGCGGAGATGGTGCTCCTTCTGCAGTACAGTGTAGTACTGATTCAAGCTGTGTTGTGATTTAAGTCTTCTGTTCTGGATCTATCCAAAAATGTTTCAGCAAATTTCAGAATAATGTTTCAGTGCTTGTTAACAAAGAACTACTCAATCAAAAAATGAAAAAAGTAGCGGGAGCGTGTCATGCACTCTCATACTTAGCACCTGTGCACATGATCAAATATTATACCATTGATTTGCTGCACTGGCAATATTTCATAAAACTTGGAGATATCTACAAATTGGTGAGCCATCGGTTGCTGAAGATTTTCATTCTTTACCATAGTCTTTATTTACAGTGCTCCCAATTCCATGACGTGGACATTTTCCTTGACTTCTTGCAAAGAAATTTCATTTCTGCTGCAACAACGTATTTCATTGAATGAAAATCCATATTGAAAACATAATGGCTATTAACGAAAGGCAATATATCAAACATACTTTTTTTGATATACACAAACAAACTTAAACAACAGCCACAGCCTAGCAGTGCTCAGCTAAACTCTCTCTGAAGTACAGTAGAACTTTTCTAATTCGTCAATTTGCTTAATTGGGTCACTTTTTCATCGGTCCCGGCAGAATCCCTATCTTTTGTGTACATTTCTGTTCGTCTAATTCGTCACCTCTTTCTTTCCCTGAGAAGCGTTTTGTTCATCTAATTCGTCATTTGCAGTTTCGCTTTTAATGTCTAAGCGGCTAGTACGTATGAGATTTCAAACAAGTTAAGGATCTTTATCTGAGAATTGTTGCACCTGGCAATTTGTTTATCGAATTTATGCACGAGGTTCGAAGCGTGACCTGACTCCCCATTGAGAGAATGCCGAAAAGTTTATTAAAGATTTAAAAGGTGCTTGATTTTATGGAGGAGTCCAGATAGAGCAGAGGAATTAATTGTTGTATTCAAACTTGTATTTTACAAGTCATAAACTTGTATTTTACCCCAAATAAGAGCACTACGTATACGAGTTACTATGATAAAGTATACGAGCTTCTATGGTAGAGTTTTCACCTGTTTGCATAATTCGTCAGTTTGCCTAATTCGTCACTTTTTCCTAATCCCCTTGAGGTGACGAATTAGGCAAATTCTACTGTAGTTTCATAAACCATTTTGCCTAAGAACACAAATTTTGTACTTCAAGTCAAAATATATTCAGAAACATTGTTTTTTATAGTATTTGAGATATAAATGAAGATAGAGCAAATTGGAACTTGGCTGATGTGTGTACTGCGCAGAGGCTAGATATTGCATTGAACTATGAAGTAAAAACTTGTAATTTTCACTATGAACAAATTTTAGCAGAGTTTTCATTCTAATATTTGAATTCCTGGTCCCTTACAATTGTGTTCCATACATTTGGATCATATGTGTAACTTAAGATGGAGCCTCAAGACAGGCTGAAGCACTTGGGTGTAATCATAAACTTCAAAACATGATATCTCCGCACCTGCTTGGCCTGGAGTGGTCAATTTTTTAAATGAAATAGGTTATTGGTATCTTTCCAAATGCCAAGTTTAAAGCAAAAACTAAAATATGGTTGGGCACACAGTACATCACAGATGGGGTGGTGCTGAAGCATTTTTGCAGTGAGATCCTACAAAGCTAAAAGTGCTGAACAGATGGGGTAGAAAAGAGAATGTGCTGGAGTTTTTGCATAACTTCATACATTGGTTTGGATTAAAAAAAAGTGGCCCATGAGGATTATTATTATGATGGTGTAGAGCAGTAGTTCCTAACTTATTATTTGGCCAGGGCACATGTTTCAACTAAGGTTTTTTTTTCACATGCCAAACCAACGCGAATGTCACAAAAGCAACTAATAGAAATATTCTCTTTGGAAGAGTTAGCCTGAAATTTACAGCATAGACTCATCAAAGTCATTCTCAGTTCTGAAGATTTCATGTCACCCCAGAACTATTTTGCAGCACCAAGATCGGAAAGCCCTGGTGCAGTGGAGACGTTCTTTTAAAAAAGATACCAGATACCAACTTTGACTTATCTGTGTTTAGTGATGTCAACACAGCACAAACGTTTCTGAAACTCATTAGATCTTTTTATCCTATTGAAATTTTATGTCAGATGTTTTAAAAATTAAATGTTAAAACTTGATATGTCAGCTGAGGCTGTACCAAGTATATGAAAAATAGGCAAATTATTTATACCAATTCATGTGTCGATGTGTTTCGGGTTTGACAATACGAAATGAAAAAGTTGTTCTAAGCCAATAATCACCCTTAGTGTTGCATTCATCAGTGTGTTTTCTGACACATTTTTGCAAATGGTGTAAATTCCAGGTAGCTGTAGTTCTGATGGACACACAAGGAGCCTTTGATTCCTCCTCAACTGTTAAAGACTGTGCGACTATATTTGCTCTGAGCACAATGACCAGTTCAGTGCAAGTGTATAATCTATCGCAGAATATTCAAGAAGACGACCTCCAGCACTTGGAAGTATTTTGTTATTGTTTTTTACTTGTTATTTAATGCAGATATTGTCTTGCCTACGACATGATCAATATATATAGTGTTGTAGTTCTGTGTGGTGTTACCTTACGTCTCTGGCTAAATCATTCTCTGAAGCGCTTTGCACTTCACGTTCATTCATCAGTTGATTTCCATCCTTGGAGTCCATTGTGAGGAACATATGATATTCTTTGGCTGTTTACGTTTATAATAATATAAGAAAATGTCCGTCACATGACACGTGCAGTTGTGCACTGTCAAATGTCAGTAAAAAGGGAACTCCTTGCTTTAAACACATTGTTAAGCAGCCTCACAATGTAAATAAGTGACGTTTTCTGCACGTTTTTCAATAAAACTTTGCATATTGGTGGAAATTTTCATATCCAATGCTTGTTTAGCTTTTCACAGAGTATGGGAGACTCGCCATGGAAGAGTTTGTGGAAAAACCTTTTCAAGTAAGATGAGCTTATTTTATTGTAGAGAGGGTGTTGTTTGCACTTAAAGCAACATTTCAGCAAAAGGTCTCCACATGGGCCACGCAGTGAAATCAAATTGTGAAGTATTTTACAAGGATATATGTTGATTTGATGTAATTACGCATCTTCAGTCCTGTAAATTGCAAGCAAAAGCTTGTGTGTGAAATGATGAAGAGCTACAGCAAGGCTCGAGAGAAAGCACATGAACTCTAGTTTAAGCCAGGGCTATAGAGTCGGAGCCCAAGCAATTTTGGGTGGCTGGAGCCAAAAAACAGATGCCGATGCCGAAGCTGGAGTCTGAGCCTGAAATTTGAGTTCCGCTTCCACAGCCCTAGTTGGGTGGGGCAAGCGAGTTGCACAAACAATACAATGTTTTTCAGTTTTCAATAGACGACATCATTCTGGAGCCGAAGCTTGAGCCGGAGCTGGAGACAAAAATGTTAGAGCCGGAGCCTGGAATTTGGGTTCCGGTTCCACAGCCTTGGTTTAAACACACGCTATGACCACAATGCGGCCAATCGCCGAAGTGAAAAAGCGAAACTATGGGACAGCTAGCTTCAACCAAACGCGGCGATGATTCAAATAAACATAGGTCGGCGCTTGTGGTTTGCTCAGCTGAGAACTGCCGTACATTGATACTGGGCTGTGATTTTGCTTGTTGAGATTGTGTATGAAACTGTAGGTTATGCCTGCCATTGTGTCATCATTTGGACGTTTTTTTCTCAACCTGCTTAAATTCCGTGGCACCATTGCAGTGCTGCACTAGTCCATAACTGTTGACCGATTTCCTCCCTAGCTATCACAAATATTTCCAAAATGTGTGAAAACAGCAAATGTTCAATGTGACAACGTTAAATAAATTTCTGATGGCGGCTTGACCTTGCCTGCAACGCATTTTGCTTCAATCAACGGTATAACTGGGTTGTGCATATCAAAATTTATACTCAGAACAAGACTTTTACTAACTGCCATAAACTGTTTTCTTTACACGGTAAGTAGCTTCGTCCTTGGGAGGTCTGCAGCCTAAATGACCCTTGATCCTTCCAGCTGCCAACACCTCATGCATCTTATAAATCGGTGTACTTGAAAGTAGAGATCGGCCGATATTTGGGTTTTACCGATATATCGGTATCGGCCTCAATAGGTGTTGACAAAACGCTGTTATAATCCTCACGCGTCCAGACAACTTGCGCAAGAAAGCATAACGAAGCAAGTCGAGACAGTTACCTTACAACAACGCTAGCAGGTGCTGTTTCATGAACAAACAGACAAGATTTACAATGGAGCGTGCGTCGGCCGTCACAACCGAAACAAAAGCATCATCGGGAAGTTTCAAATGCTTGAAGCCAGGTGTTGTGTACGAATAAACTCCCGTTCTACTATCGGGAGTTTTCGCAGCACGAAAAGTTTGACTGGTGCTAAAGGTGCAGAAGTCCAATCGATGCCTAGTTTAGCGCAGATTAATTTTAAAAAACTTGCATGAAAAATGAATTGCGTTATGTTAAGCAACATTTATGGCGTTATGAATATGATTACAAATGCAATCGTTACTCATTAGTGATGACAACTGTCGCTATGAAGCAGTTGCAAGAAACATCTTAAAAGGATTCTACTTTTCTTAACTTGATGTATTAGGCTATAAGCGCGCTGGTTTATACTGTACGAAAGCTGAAACGTCGTGTCCGTGGGTTAACTTAATCGACATTTTCCACGAGGCATGATAATGATCATTGTGATCTCACAATCCAAGCTGTTGCAAACGTGAAACCAGCGTTTGTAGATGTGGCACACAAGCTACGGGAGCGCTACTCCAGCATTTCACAAATACATTGAAGCGATGATTTGTCGTTCGGTCCGATAGCAGCGCGGTAGTCAGTGTTCATTGTTGCATCACAATTGGTGTTGTCCGTTTGTTAAAGACGATCAGCAAAAGCAGTGTTTGCAACAACGCAAGTTATGCAAGTTAAAAGCGCAGTGTTTGTAATAGGATCAGAACTACCGCGGCATTATTGCACAATCATCGGATGCGTAACGCGCACATGTGCACCTTAGCTATTGTCATGGCGACTTGTTCCTATGGAATTTACTTATGGCGGAGGGGCGGTAATCGGTTTTAGCCTAGTGGTGCTTTTGTTTAGGTTAGGTTGTAGATGACCGGCAACTCACTTGCAGGCTACCTGGTGAAAATGCAGATAAACTTTGCTTTCTGCATGACAATCTTAAACTGTTGATATGGAACTACTGAGAATTGACAAATCAGTTCAGGTATTTCATTTCATACCAATGCCAGTACTTCAGTTGCAGTAACTAATGGAAATAGTTTTTATTTTTTAAGGACATGCAGTTATCTAATGTTACATTATATCAAAATTCCAAATTTGATTCTTTACGACTTGGACTGACTTTGCAAATTGAAAACCCACTGAGTTGCAGAACAGTCTGAAAGGTTGATTTGTGAAATATATACAAAAACAAAATTTCACAAGATTTATGTAGTACAGTAGATTAACTGTTAACAAGCATACTATCAAAGACCAAAAAAGTTACTGCTGTTTTGGAAATATTTTCTTTTTTGGCAACGGTTGATTGAATACAGTGTTGTACTAATTTTAACCTCCTTAACTTGATGCTCCATCTTGTACTTCCTTCCTTTTCATTGTTCAGCATCTTTCAACTTTCAAGCACTGTTTTTGCTTTTTCGGGTTTAAAAACCGTAGGCAGTTCTCTTACATTCAGTGTTCTGTTCTTATTGCTTTGTTATTTTAACATTCTTTTTTATTCATGGCACTGTGTTTATTCATTGTAAACAGGGTATACTATGCTAACAAGTTAGGCTAATCAAGTATTGAAATTTCTGGAATTTTAAAAATTCTAACTTATAAATCCTGATTTTTAAGGTTTGAAAAAAAGGCAAGGCATAAAATACATCATATTTTTGATAATGAGGCAGAAAACAAATTAAAAAATTTTGGAAATATTGGTATCGGCCGATATATCGGCCCATGAATGGCCGATATATCGGTATCAGAATCGGCCTCAAAAAAGCCATATCGGTCGATCTCTATACCTGACACCAACGAAGATGGCGACGATTGAGCCGCGTTAGGAAGATCCAAACTGGAATCAACTTTCGGTTCACGGACAGGCTTCGCAATCTGACGATCAACGACACCTGTCCTCACGTGATGATAAGAAGTCGCTGTGACGTCAGTACCGGAAGTCTCGCTCCGGTTCTTTCCGCGATCGCCCGCTTCGAAGGCGGGAGTTTCGGACTGCGGTTTCGTGACGTTTGCAAATTCTGACGGTGATTCCCCTCTAGTGGCACCGACCAACTTGGGGCTTTCCCGCTCAGTAGTGGACAGATCGTCTCGCAAAGGCGACGAGCTGTCGAACAGACTGTCTTCCGTGTTGTCGCGATTTCTCGGCGATTCGAAACCGCTCGAACTGTCGCTCGGCGCAGGTGACGCGGTCCCCTCGTCCTCGAACGGATTCAGGGCGCTCTCGTACGCCGCAGCGCGATGTTCGCCGGCCGGCGATGGAAAGCCCTCGCCCGGATCGGCCTTTGTTGACGTTTCGTTTACGCTCGGGTGCGTTTTGACTGACAGCGGTTCTGCGAAAGCAAGCGAGAGCAGGTTGAGCGCGACCGCATCGCAAACAGAGTTGATCGGCGAGCGGCCTGCTGGGGGTACTTATTTATGCGGGCAACAAGGCGAAACCTTGGCACACAAATCAGCGTCAACACAGGCACATCAAAACGATCGGATGGCGACAAGACGATAGGAGCCGAGTGCATTATCGGGGCCCAGCGCCTTTTATCTGCAGGCATCGACCGCAGAAAGGTGGCCCAGTTACCAGATGATTGGTCCTTTTCCGGGGCGGGGATCGACTCCTCAGTCGGCGGCGGCGCTTTCGCGGATCGCCCGAGAGTGGCGCGAGCTTCGTCGATCAGCTTCTGAGCGCGCGCGCTGACTTCGCGCGTGGACACCTTGACAACAAGAAGAAAACAATTTTTACGAGCTGTTAAGTCAAACTTGCTTCCATATTTGACTATGGTTTTGCTGCAGCAGCACAGGCCAGTTTCCCAAGTAAGCAACCTGGCGTCTTGAAGTCGCAGTAAAAATGCACAAAACATTAAACATTAATGTATTCNCTATAGTTTTACGAAAATGAAAGTTTACAACGAAGTAANTTTTTCATTTCCGTTCCAACTGTATTGATCCCAGTTAACCATTTTGAAAGNAGTAGTTGGGCGTCCGGCATAATTTCCATCACACGCTGGTTTCAGTTGCGTTGAAACGACAACGGCGATGCTTGTCGCGAAGCAACTCAGAACGAATCCACCCCCCACCTCCCCAAAAAAGACAGGAAATCGAAAACGGTACAGAGCATGAATCGTTATGGGGCGTTTAAAATCGCTTGGGTATCAATCGTTTGTTGACAAACGCGCGGAAACCTGACCCGGTGGGTGCTGAATGACCAGGTTTAGAGCATTGCGCTTCATCGAACCAAAACAGGGGAAGCGGGGAGTGGCACTAAAACCAAACATTGCGTTCCAGTGACACCGACGGACTCCGTGAGAACTCGCTGCATAGGTGAGCGCACTGTAGCACGAAAATGGCTTCTCAGACTGTCAACGTCACTGCAAAGCCGGAGGTAAAGTTGGACCGGGTGCGGTGGCAGCTGTTTACGTTTGAACTTCATAGCGGCACCGGAAAAGCAAAGATTACGATGAGAAAAGAACAATGCAGAACCAGTTCCGTTAATGAACTATGGTGAAAGCCCCGAGTAATTGAATCACCCGAATGGATTGCGCAGAAAGTGCGTTCTTGGCCAACGCGCGCGGTTTAGACGGTGATCAGAAATTATCGTCAAATTGCGCGTGGCCAGACGCCGCCCACCAGTGCACAAACTCAGGCCACAGGTGAGCGGTTGGCGTGTCGAAGATGGCTGGCGAAGCACGGATCCTGGATCCTCTCTTGATTGAAATAAGAGCAACCGGCGTGAGAAAAGCGAAAGCAAATCTTCTTTTCAAATTATGCAAACGCGATAATTCAAGACACGGCTGCGGCCGGGCAGCGCCAAGCAGGACAACAAGGAATTGTTTGGATTAATTCCATATCATTAAAGCGATTACGGGTCTGGTAAAGTGCTTGGAATGTTTAAATGTGAAGAAAAAAGACATAATATCGGATGAAATATTCAATCCGATGGAAATATAAATGTGTACGGTATGATCGGAAATGAGTAGTACATCAGACGAAACCACACGAATTACTTAAATCCCATCCCATCTACACGGTTTTTCTTGCTAGCGAAGATTTAACTTCTGATTCCAATCCCACGTGCGAACGAACTTACACGAACTGGGCACTTTCTTCCCGTGCTAACGAAGGTCAACAATGACAAAGTGCACTCGCGGCATAAGCGAACAAGGGTGTCGAGTATTTACTCGAAGCAGCTCGCACGTCACAGTGCGAACCACTTTTCAACACACAGTGCTCTGCATAATTTGCTTGGCAACCGCCAAGCTGAACCCAGGCTGCCTGGGCTTCGTCTGTACCTCGCCCAGGTTTTCATTATCGCCAGCACGCAAAGAAAGGCGCCCTTTCAGCTGTCGGAGTGCGTCGGGTTGAAAAGTTCAAAGTTCAAGACGAGGTCAGAGAAAGTATTTGGTTTTGCCGTTTGCGAAGGCCAACTGTTTCACCTGACCGTGGCGACCGCTGCGCGAAGTCGACACGGTTGNGCTGTTCTGCTCTCCCGAGATGCTGTCAGCGTGTGCGGCCATGCGTGACCGCTCCACACAGACGTCCTTCCGGAAGAGGAGCGCGCGGTTGTTCGGCTGATGTTTACGAAAAACACCATTAGCGGTGGCTGCCAGTCGCCAAGCCGAGTGAAGTGCTGGAAACGTTTGCACTGTCGCTGGAGGGAGCTAACAGTTCTGCACAAGGTTTTTCTTCACGAGTAGGACGGCGGCAGAACATATATGCCACGTTCAGACCCCGCAAAATGGGCGGGTATTTAGTAGCACGGCGGTGGTTTGCGGAAGTTTCACTACACGCGTCGTCGACACCTGTTTCTCGGGTTCGCTTTCACTTCGTTTCTGCAAACCGACCCATTCAGAAAATCAACCAGATATCTTTTTTTAACTCTTGTCATGTGAGTAGTTCGACGCTTTGAAAATGTCCTTTCGAAACACCTTACCGCGATCTTGCGCTTTCGAACTTTAACCGACTTAATGCAGTTGGACTGCCGAACTTTCAAAAATCCACACACGCTCATATCGTAAGCAAGCGCATCTTGTTCGTGACGCAGTTGGAATCTATGAATACCTAAACCACGCAAACACGCGTTAGATTTATAACAGCAGGCTTCAAGGATCTGTGCCACTCACCACTGCAAAGCAGGCCCACACCCGAGCTAACTTGGATCGTTAACTCGGTGCGTCACTTTGAGAGGACGGACATTGTATGTGATGGTGCGGTTCCACTTGAGTGATGGTACAGCTTCAAACCTGGGGGGGGTATGTTCTGTTGGAGTTGATGTGCACTGCGCATGTGACTGATGCTGGTTGGAAAAGGTTGTGAATTATTAGATTTTAATAGTAACTATTCATTTTCAATGAAATTAACCCGTGTTTTTCAGATTAGATTTTTAAAAATCTGAAATAAAAAAATCTTCTAGATAATTTACTGGTCTCACGAAAAGCTGTTGCATTTTTGTGCTTCACGCCTATCAGCACAACTTTTAACCCATGTTTTGATGTTGTAACGGGCAGAAAAATGAGTGTTGCCAGACGCAGGCAACAACCAGTGAGGGGTTAAATGTAATAAAGCGAAGAGCGAAAGCCTTATTTCTGTAGAAAATAAAACAAAAAAATGGTTGGAGGCTCCAAAACATAAACTTTTTCACCCAAATCTACTTTTTAAGTAGCCAACTTCCCAAGATCTGCCAGCGACAACATCGTAAACCCTACAGATTGTTTCTATCCTGCAGTAACTAACCTCACAAGACATTTTCTTGTTGTCACACCAGACTGGAAGCACATTAAAATCGAATAGAAGATTAATCAGAAGCCACTGTAAAAAAAAACTAATTTTCAGTTTTTCCTACGCCCCTCGCGGTCGACTGAAACGAGTCCGCGCTCAGCAAAGTGCCAGTAGACTGGTTGTGCACTACTGCTCTGTAGGAATGAACGACTTTGATCATTTGGACAAGTGGTAGGTGATTTGAATGATAAGGCCAAGCTCAGAAGTTGGAGTGCATTTCGCAACGTTGCTCCAGCAACGGCCGCCTACGCCTGAAAGGAGTGAAATCGCGCTTCAACTCTGTTCCGAAAAACTTACTACAAATAACGAAATTGCGTTTGAAAAAAAAACACAAAAATACGACTGTTCTAGCACGTGAAAATTTCGAAGCAATGGCGCAGAAGATATTGGGCGCCGGCTCAGGTCGGTCCGGATAATTAGTGTTGTGATCTGTAATGCCACCTGTCTGTTTTGACCAAGCATAAAATGCAAAAGTAAACAATTCCTTGACGAATCCAGTCGTTTAGACGTTGCGTGCAATGCTCAGTGCAGACCAACCCACCTTGTTCGTATCAAGAGCTTCGGATTTCGCTTTCTCGATCAGTTCCATGGTCTTCGCTTTTCGGTTCCGAGCGGCAGACGCTTTCTGTGCCAGAAGCGAGAAAAAGTTTTAAGGCGTTCTCTCCTTGAAAAGAGACGAAAGTAAAGGTGGCACATAATACAGATCTGTCAGACAGACACTCTTTTGGCATAGTTGAGGGCGGGGGGTGCGGAAAAGCGATTACGATACGTTTTTTTTTAACACGATAGGACTAAGGATTTCATACAACAGCGTTTCTCAACTTTTCATGGTTCGTGGCATAGGCTTAGACAGGGGGCCCAAAGAGGACATGTCTCCCCAAATTTCTGGCATATCTTGTCGTCCTGTGCTTCGAGACACGGTGCCCCAAACCAAATACTATTGCTCGCTTAGATTCAAAACATTTGCCCCCTCCCAAAATTTTGGGCAGGCTACGCTACTGATTCGTGGCCCACTTTCAGAGACACTCAACACCCATGGGCTGCACCACCAATAAATAAACTTTATCTGTCTTAACGTATTTACTTTTGTTATTTTTTTTGCTATGAGGAGAGGTCTGCTCTCCTCATGGCGAAAAAAGCTGGTGGTCCGGTTGAGAGATCCTGGCATAGAACGATTCGCAAAAAGTAACGGCACTAAAACATGGACTGGTAGCGCAAACAGCACAGTGACAGAGTGAGCACAGCAAAACGTGAGGCGAACCGATTGCACACTAAAGTGTACCGCCTTTTCCTGGCAGTTCCGAAATCAAGACTCCCGCAGTTGCAAAGATGAACAGTGCGCCCCTGTTACCAGTGTAGCTGCGTTAAATGCGAAGCGTTCTTTTGATTAACAGGCAGCTCATTAAACGTTTTGGTACGCGGAATACGTGGGCAATGAGAAGCGCAGTCAAACCAGTGTCTTCATTTCACCGAAATTCCCTCGTGGCTTTAGCTTTCGTGTCTGCTCACGGATGAAACAGAAAATTTTCTTACACTCCAACAATTCCTCATCCAGGTACTCAAAAGTTTGTCTTTAAAAAAAAAAAAAAAAAAAAAAAAAAAAA
>JGI24158J21664_10011473_pt1 | contig 11793 bp, 9 predicted proteins | sample Ectturendosymbi3_FD_21664 | JGI IMG/M metagenome (IMG submission 21664)
GACACTTTTGTAGCGGCTACTGCTGAAAGAATCGAGTTGATTAAATGGCCAATAAAAATGATTAATAATTTATTTATGTTTACTTTGCTACGTAGCCAATACCCCGCAGTAGCGCATATCTTGACTCACTCGGTAAATTTATCTTTCGGGCCTAAATCGGGCTTCAAAATGACTCTGGTCTATTTTACAACCCTGGTCAAACCTATTGCAAACCAAGAAATCATGTAAGGAAAACAGCATTTGCGTATGAAAAACCCCAACTCCGGCTAATTGGGTAGTCCACTGCAAAGGGGCTTGTTTTTCGTTGATCTGATATACTCAGAAAAATGTCAGAAACCTGTAGCAAATTTTGTGCACCCTAACGTTAACATCTCAATATGAAGACTAGAAGGTTCGAAAAATTTGTCTGATGCTCTGCAGAATCAACTTTTCATTGGTTTCGTGCTGCTTTGCACATTATTTTGGCCTTTTTGCTTGCACTAAATTTTTCTTTACATATTTGATTTCGTTGCAGTACTACAATTACCAAGCATGCTTTCGCTTTACTTTCACAAATCTCTTGTTTCCTATTACACACAATGTTGCGCTTGTTCCAGCCGCCGTGCGGCTCCTATTGTGTCCAATTACGTCCATATCGATCACTGTGCGGCAGTTGAAATATACCAGGCTCACTGCTTTTTGCTGCCGGGAATAGAAAAATAAGAGAATGAAGAGGAAAAAGGAAAACAAAATAACTCCGTGAGGTTTAAGGTTTAGTTGAAAGCGTAACTGTGAAATATTTCCAAGTTTGCAGCAATTTTTCGTCCGGACAATATTTTGCATGTTGGTGGCGAGTCAATGACAGCACAGCGCGTGATCCATTTCCTCGCACCCACCCATCAACGCCGAGCACGAGGCTGAAAAAACGGTAATGTTGTTTTTGTACAATCGTCGGTGTGACGCGACCGGAATTCGAACCCTGTCTACCAAAGTTTTTGAGAGCCAGAACCCAAATTTCAGGGTCCAGTTGTGGCTCCGGAACCAGCATTCAAATATTTTTTGGCTCCGGTTCCAGCTCCAAAATGATTTGGTCCAGTGAAAATTTAAAAACATGGCATAACTTTTATTACTGTATTTTTACACCAGCGTAGATGGAAAATTATGTACACAGTCACACATGTCTTTTCAAAGTGTTCGGCTGTGTTGGTTCCTAAGAACGTTAGGGAGACTATTTTATCTGAACAGTGAGGTTGTCGCAAAGCCAGATTCTATTGTATTTTGAGAGACCGTTGAAGAACTTTAAGAGACTAAAGGCCTTTTCAGTTCCCTCAAAACACTTTAAAAACACACTGTGCACACATTACTTCAATCCTGGCAATCACAAGTGATGCCAGGATATATTTTAACGCCCGGGGCAAGAAGCAAGTTTGGCGCCCCCATGTTCGAACCTGAGGTCTTTCGGAAGCAAATGCACTGTATTAAAGACAGTGGTTGTGACATTGTTTGGACTTTTTGGCGCCACCACAATCGTTCGGGGCCCCCCGCAGTATTTCCGCGCCCCCAGAGTGATTCGGCGCCCGTGGAATTGTTCCCCCCTTTCCCCCCTCGTTACGCCCCTGCTGACTGAACCATGATGCAGCGTGTAAAAAGCTACAGATGTATACGTCAGCAAACAACTTGCCGCTGTGTGACATTCATTGAACGTGCTCGATTTAGCTCAAAGAATTATGACCTACTGTAACTATCTAATTGTGCAACTCATCACTTCATATCAGGCGCCCAACCAGGGGGAGGGGCATTTAGGCACTTGCCCCCCCGAAATTTTCAAAACATTGAATAGCAATTTTGACATTTGAAGAAACTTTCAAATAATAAAGTTGAAATTTTGTATTCTAATCATTTTAAGAAAAGTTCTACTTAAATTTTTCTTTGTCTTACTGGTTAATCATCTCCTTACAAGATCTATCTTGAGACAACAGGTCATCTGATCGAAAATTTCGTAAATGATTGTTATTTAACCACAAATATGCTGAAATTGGGAGATCCTTTGAAATGTTGGTAGCCTATTTGAAAGGCGTTTTTATCCTTTTTTACGTGTACCACTCTGAAAATTTGTAGAAATGCAGTGTGTGTGTACGCTTTGATTTTGTTTCTTGCCATCTTCTGGGGAAGAGTTTGCATACACTCTTGAAACGCCAACGATAAATATTGTATTGCCATCACACTAGCAGAGCGACGTTTGCACCCAGTAGAATATGCCTGGTGGCAAAAACAGCATAGCCTACTCATATGTTCATATTGTGTAAGCTTTATGTTTCCCTGGGGTTACTATAGGTTACTATTTAACCGTTGCTAGGGCTTCACAGCCAAGCTCTAACGTTGCAAGGGAAATTCGAAATTCACAAAGAGCCTCAATGTTATTAGGTTTTGTTTAGGTAGTCCTAGGAAAAGTGGCTGGGCCCACCCACATCTGGTGGCGAGCCTGGCCCAACCATTCGTAATAAAGTTAAAGTTGCATTCCTGCTCAGGCCCCACGAGAGGGGGTGCAGCCGATGCGTCGCTACGGTGCCCACAAGAGTCTAGGGAGCCCATGAACCTCAATGTTAAAAATGGAAAAAGGCAAGTATGCACAAAGTTTTTATTGTTATTGCTTTATTCATACAATCTTGTGCAAATTAATTGGCTAAAGTTGTGGTTTTAGTCGATATACAATGTATCGCCATTTCTTTTGATGTGTGGTTAGGATTGTCTCAATTGCTGCTCTTTCATTGTCAGCCCAACGCACTATGTAATGCATAGCAGGACGGAATGATCAAAAAATATTTTTATGATGTTACATAGAACTTTAATCAGCTCAATAGTGTTATAGAATGAAGCCAGTGGGATCTCTCGATTCGGAGAAGTGGGATCTCTCGATTACTGGGATCTCTCGATTCGGAGAAGTGGTTGACATGACCAGGGCTTTGCGAATTTCGAATCGCCGCTAAGTGTCGCACTGTCAACTCTTCAGGGACGCCGAAGAGTGGGGGCATTGCACTTCCCTGACCTTTCAGAAGGGTGGCAACGAGGACGAGGTGCTTTTGGATAACAGTATCACAGTAAATTTCACGGTTTATGAAGATCTACTTTGAACAATTTATTGTAGCTATTCGCCCACACAGAAAATTCAGAAAGGTTTTCTATAATTTCTGTTATTATTTTTGAGGTGAACATTGTTGCTAACAGAAACAAGGATGATTAGTAACGATTCTTTTCCTTTTTGAAAGTTTTCAATGCGTTCAACTCTTTTTTTTCCCGCTCCCCTATCGCTGTTTCGGCGTTTGAACTTTTCGCAAAATAGCTATGCTTCTAACAATGTAAAACATCTATGCTTCTGTCACAAATCCCCTGAGCCTCGAATATCTATGCTTCCAACCAAAAACAGGCTCAGCTTTCGCATTTGATTGCAGCGCACATTGACATATTAAAAGTTGTTTATATATCTGCTCTGTAAATATGCAACAGTTGTCGCATTGGAGTTGTGCAGTCGGACCCTTTCTTTGTTTATTAATTGCGACCCAGGCTAGAATAGGCTGAGACCCTGTTTTAAGGGGTCTGGTTCCGTCCACAAAGTATCTCGAGGCACCTTCTCCTTTCTTAATCCACTGCACATATTTGATGCACCTCCGGTAAAATATGAATTTGATTATCTAATAAATGACAAACGCCTATTTACGCAGAAAAAAAAACTTATTTCCGCCATTAAACTTCATTCTCAAATTGCCCAAACGTGGAGCTTTTTGCTCCAAAATTTTGCGTTCCGCCCGTTTGGGAGTCACTGTTGTAGCAGCAGTTCCAGTGCTGTGGGTAGGTTATGGAACCGAATGTAGTGGGTCGTCGGTCGACTACGATTCCACAGAGATCCATACTAGTTGAAAGGGTATACCTAGTTGCTGCAAGAGCACAGGGCAGTCTCCCAATTACACGACCTGATGGCTTGAAGTTACCAAACCAAAGCAAGGCGAAATAAAAGGCTCTTAACACTTTGTCTGTTAATAACTCTCCAGTAGCACTCTAAGCTGATTGCCTCTTTCGATCATATTTATATATATATAAAAACCTCCGATGCACTTGAACCTGAAGTTTAGAATCTGAAGTCAGAACAAAGCAACTTTAAGCGGTTCGTTTTAGATTAACGGTGAACAGGAGTGTTGATCTTTCATATGCGCAACAGGAAACAGCGACCAGCTGCAATGATGTTGGTTTGCAGGGTATAGTGTCAACTGTTGGACTGTTCGCAAACAAGTACATTGCGTTGAATCGCGAATGGAATGTTACTGGAAATTACGCAGTACGAATGCACAAAAACGTTAAAGGACTCTAATGTATCCGCTATAACGTTAAGAGGCGGCGGCGAGACTTTCATTGCGAGCGACGTCCAGGGTGCGATCTAAGATTGCGGCCTGTGTCACGGGTGATTGATTGTGTGACGTCATCGACGATCATTTAAGCTTGCGTGCACAATTTAAAAAAATGACTGCAATGCGCAAACACACCTACATTTGCTGCGATTTAGTCGCAGAAATTTTGATACCACGCACATAGCCAAAGTCCATAACGAACTTTCGTTCTGCAAACACACGGTTCATTGTTTCGTCACAGATATTTTTTGCATCCGGCCATCATTGGAAGACACAGTGACCCATGTGCGGCGTAACGACACAACGTTTAAAAGTAAGGCGACTTATCGACAAGGTCAGGTACTCAGAAAAAATTTCAAGATGATGTACTCTTTAACGAAAGACTAAAAAAGCATTACATTACTATCCCAAAACAACGACATCACGTAAGATGTCCGGCCCTCGAATTGTTGTGTAACAGCTTATGTGCCCCTCTGACGAAAAAGTTTGGAGACCCGTTATAGTTGATACGGTTGTCCGTTACAGTAAGAATTAAAAAAAAACGACCACAAAAACGCCGATCTTTTATCATTACATCAAGAAGATCAGCAAAGGGTTGGCGATGTCATGCCACTGACTGACTACAAGTAATGGAACCGTGTTGATCGGAAACTGAAATATTGTGTCCAACGACGACAGTGCTACAAGCGGACGGTGACATTCATCAACAAAACAAAACTACATTTTCAAAACGTTCAAATGCGAGGAGCAGCGTTTTTGACAAAGATGGTTGCGTTGAAAGATTTTCAAATATTGTTTGCAATCACCTCCTAAAAGGATTGGAATAGGCGCTAAAGACCTGTTCAAATGGACGTATTTGATCAATCACCACAAGTATCTCGCAAGCGCTCTTCTGCCAATCTCTAACGTTAATCTTTTTTTTTATCAAACGTCGACTACAGTTAACGTTTGTCAGCCAATGTCCTTGTTTGGAAATAATAAACGAAGTTTCATTTGCAGATGTGGATGCTGCGGCAATTGCCTGGCGAAGGCATTTCGTGACAATCACACAACCTTTTTCAAGGTAGGTCTAATTTCGTAATTAGGCTTGTGATTTTGACGCACCTTGATGGTGAACGAGAACATTATGTTTCCGTGTTGTTGCAGGTGCGTTAACGCTTTACATTCGACGCATAAGCGTGTTAATGCTCCAATCAGGCTCAGCATAATTCAAGAGCAGCTCCAATAAAAACGCAATCCCGAATGAATGTTGCGTGTTTATCAATTGTTACGCAACACTCGCTTCACTAAATCGCTTAAGTCGCGATTCGAATTCTTTGCTTGGAACAATTGTTTTCTGGGGCCTCAGCAAGCAAAATGGAGCGGAATGGTTAACAAATGCGTAAGGATTTAACCTAATTACGTTACACACAATCGCTGGCAGGTGTGGACACCTGTGAAAACATAAACAGGGTATAAAATGGTCAGCCAGAAGCTCAGACAGCTATTGCCTGGGTAACTTACTGCGCCTGATAAAACTTTGTAAACTCACTGCGCCTGGGAACAGTCTGCAAACTTATTGCGCGAATAACATCAGGCAAGATGACACATCTTGCAACAGTCTTGCTTATAAGTAAGTGATTGAGCTTTAGTTGCTTAACATCCTTGCGTTTGTCGTCATTGCGTTGGTTTTATATTGCTTATTATCTTTCGTACAACCATCATGTATTTAAGGTCATAATGTTCAGCCTGAAATTTACCAGCAATTATAAGTTAACTTAGGCTGTATTTGACTGCAAATCTCCATCTACAACAAAGAATAATAATGGTAACAGAAATAGCAGTTAACACACAAAGACTGTACCTGAAACGCAGTCCTGTCAAAAGCTTACTACTAGTTGCACGAGCAAAGTGAGAACATGTTTTTGTTGTTTACAGCAAAAAGTACAAAATTACACAATTGACGCTGACATTTTTTATTTTCAGGTCTTGCTCTCGGGCAGAGCGTCAGGTAAAAAGGCGTTTTATGTTGATGTACTGATTTATTCGGTTGCAGAAATGCGGTGAAAACGTAATGAGTTCGTTTGCTAGTTCTTCACAACCAACTTGCGTAATGTCGATGTAGAGTAGCTAAAGCGGTGAATCTCGCTGAAGCAGCTGCGTCCGAACTGGATTCGCAGCTGAAAACTTGGCTTACCTCAAAACACGCGCAGTGTTGCGTAAAGACGTAGCTACGCTTAGTTTTGTCATAGCATCGCTCTCGAAAAATACAGTATGTTTTCACTGAAAAGTTTACTCAACTAATGTTTCTACTCGTGTTTGCTGTGATGAAAACAACGCTGGACTGATCATGTTTTATTTTAATGCGAACGACCGATTTTAATTTATTCTCCAGATCTCAGACGTTTCTCTTCCCAGACGTTGAGGAAGGTAGGAGGCCTAAAATTTAGAAAAAATCATTTTATTTGAGAAATATTTGTGGTCTCGCGTCAAGCGATGAAAGTATTTTTGAAACGTTGAAAATTTTGCGGCATTTTTGCTGATCTTCAAAACGTACAATAGAGTTTTTTCATAAAATTCATCAAGTGTCTTGTGTCCAATATTGCTTTATGCAGTAAAACAATGTTTCTTGGGACGTGAAATTAGACGTGGAGGTGTACTGAAATGCACTTATCTTTGGCATATTCACTTGGCGTGAAGGTTTCATTTGAAGTTTTTTAAATTTGCGTTGGTGTTGATATTGATTTATTTCTCTTCGTTTCAGCCGAGCAGCTCTACCCTGATTTCGAGGACAGCAGCAAATATCCCACTTCTTGTCCTGAAGGTTTCATGGGAAAGAACTGTGCCTACAGTGAGTCTGCGAAATTCTGCTTACCTTACAGAAAACGGTTACCTGCATTGCGCTAGTGGGAATTTCTGGGTGCGAAACGTAGGACATGGACTTTAGGAAAAATGATAAGTTAATGGACAGACTATAGGTTGGAATGTAGAATCGTACTTGCAAACGCATGTGGGCGTATCGCAGATTTGATTCGGCTCCATTCGCTCACAGTGAAAACCACGCATAACAAAAATCGTCTTAATTTTCAAACAAGTACTAACACAAAAACATGTTTCATCGACGATGTCAAATTAGTGCAAATATTAAAATATTTAAGCTGTTTGAAATTCATTGAGCATCTTCCTGCTGCAGTAGGTGTATCGTGTTAAATTCAAATCAAACTTTTTGTCTTCAAATGGCTTTCGATGTGAAAAAAATGAAATATTACAATGTTTTTGTCAGAGCAATAAGTCAGCTGTTTAGAAAGCCGTGACGTTGTTCGCATGACCCCCGAACCAAGTGTTACGTCTGTGCGCGTCATTTGTGTCACAATTGTGATGTAATTGTTTATTTACCGATGGATCTTGAGATTTTCATTGATACAACTTCGAAAAGCTGAACCGGTGCAGAAGCTGCGATTATGAATGTTTTTTCTACACTTTTTTTCCTTGCAACAGCTGCATCGAGAGGCGAGGTTTTTGACTGTTTTTCTTTGGCGAACAGAGAAGTTCGACTTTAAATTCGCCGTGGAGGATGGCAACTTCGGGACGCATTGGCCATTTTTCGTCCCATTTTGCTCTGTGTACGGCAAGGCGTCGGTCCTCACGTTTGATGGGCTGGTGTACGAGCACAGTGGAACGTGCAGCTACGTTGTTATGGAAAGTCACTTGCCACATTTCAAGGCGAGTCTTTTGGTTAATGATGAGTTAACAGTACACGTAGCTGTTTCGAGTACCGGTTCGAGTCGCCATGAGTTGGAGTGCGGGTGGTCCAAGGAATAAATTGCAGTTTGTGTTTTAAGATAACCAAAGAAACTTACAAATGTCCTGATATTTGACGTCGGCGTTGTTGTTGCGCAGATCGTCGTTCTGCGCGACCCGGAGTGCAAGCACAGCGATGGCTGCCTGAAGTCGGTCGTGATCGAGGACGGCGATCACGTGATCACAATGCGAGGCGACGATGTCTCAGTCGAATTCTGGAACGGAACAACGGTTAATGGCGGAAGAGAGTAAGCTGCTTACAATAAGTGGCTTGCGCGAAGAAGCTTTGGAGACAAAATTTTCCCGTTTGCTTTTGTCGCCCACTTGTGGTACGCTAACAGCGCAACGGCCCGACCTCAGCCGACGAGTTTAAGAATTTGCATCTGCTTATTGCGACAATCGAAGTGTGTTCAGTATTGCTTCCGGGGTTTCGTCGCGTCGTACGTACGCATGCAACATCTCCTGCTTTACGCGCATGTTCATTGCGCACTATGTTTTGCTAAAATCTTGAAAAACGCTTTGATTCGTAGCGTTATTGTTTGGAAAAATTTTTTATGAGAACCGAGCTTGTCTTGGTTGCTTCCTAACGTTACACTCCTCCGTTGAGGTTCGACCTCGCCTCTGCAAGAACGCGCTTCTACATATCTCTGGCAGCATTTCGATGATCGCCCCCTCCTCCCCAGGGCTGCCGCACACACGCGCAGTGCTCGGTGTTTTTCTAACAAGGGCGACGAGAGCAAATAATTGTATTTTTCACCAACAGCCAACTCCAGTTCATGGACATCTGCTTTCGTCGCAAAAGCGTCTAAATCTGTTACCAGGGGTAACAATCAGCTTGGCCAAGGGAAATGTTGCTACTATGATTTTTAGAAAGTACCAGTTAGACAAAAATATGGGTATTTCATGTGTTGATTTACTGTTTGAGCAAATAACATCCTCAGAAAGGTGCAGAGAACACATCGGAAAAATTCTCAAAGCTCTTAAACAGACGTTTCACATTAAGCTGTTCCCGCCCACAGACTTTGCTCTTTACCTCATTCGACGTTAGTCAATTTAAAATGTGTCTTTGACAAATGTTGTCAGGATTGTGGTACTTAGTAGCCTTAGTAGCCACATTTGAAAAGCCGCTGGCATTGTTTATCGACAATTATTACGTCACACCAACAAACTGATCAAAGCCTGCCTTTTTCAAAGCGTTGAGGTATCAATGTCTTGCAAAATGCTGCCCTCCTTTTCATAATTTTCTTGTAGTTTAACTGGGCAGGTTAAATAAGCATCTTAACCAGATCTAAGATTTCACTCGCATGAAATATAGGTTTGTGGGTTGACCATTTCCCTGGTTTTTCATTTTAATTTTGTTTCTCGAAAACCTAAGAAAATTTGACTTTGAATATTAGCTGGATGCATTGACTTTCGTTCTCCTTACTTGTGGTGTCTTGTGCAGCATGGACTTGTGGGAAGGGCCGCTATTCGTCAGTAAGATGAACGGTTTTCGGTATCTGAGCCTGCTGGGTGACGAGGTCGCGATCTTGTTCGACGGCAGAAATGAGATCATGATCAATCTGAACAATTTCGCCGGCCAGATTTCCGGCCTTTGCGGCGACGCCGACGGGAACCGAAGGAACGACCGAGGTGCGGCAAGGGGTGCAGATGCGAAAACTTTTCTGCGCGTTGCAGTCGTTCGTTACTGTCAGCGAGCTAGGTCGTACAAACAATCATTACTTTTGTTCCTATAGCACGAATAAAACGCGTGCCAGAGCACTTACGAAACGAGCGCAACTTTACGAGCGCGCGTCGTATGAAGAGCGTAAGTTGATGGGGTCTTTCAGGCTTGTTTTAGTGGGATCAAAGCATACCATGAAATGCAAAATGAGTTTATTGGAGAAACTAAAACTTGCGTTTGTGGGGATTGGTTACGTGCGGGGCGCTTAGCCCAGCCATGTTCTCTTGAGCAGGTGTTGTCCCACGACTTTAAAACCCCGTTGCAATAATTCTTGTTTAATCTGCATTTGCACTTACGGAGCAACTAATATGTGACATACGCTAATCTGCTTTAATGTGCCTGACACCTGAACAACGGTCTACTGTGGTACCATGTGCTGAGATGCAACTGTCGTGTTGACGGGGGGGTGGGGGGTGCGAAATGTGTGCCTGATAAAACGCTTGCGAGTCGCCAACATTTGGCTGTTGAATGTTCAGTGAAAATATTCTGGTCAAACACCCATTAACAATGAATGTCTTTAACCAAAACACATTTCTTTCAGAAATCGACGCCAGCAGATACCAGGATCTCGAATGCACTGAAACGTACGCTGTGCCGGTTGTCGACATTAACTGTCAGCTTACCGAGGTAAGTACAGGCCCGGGGTTAGTCATCCCCCAATTTTTTTGTTTCTTCCAAATTTGCTTGTGCCCAGAAAATGTGTCATGCAGTTTGTTAAAAAAATTTTTGGTTTTATTAAATGTTTAAAACAAACCCTGTAGCTGTAGAACGATCAGGGCCTCTGAGAGAAATTTTACCAGGGGGTACGAAGACCGATATCGGGCCCCTTAGCTTCTGCGGTCCTCATCGAAATTTGCATAGCTTGTTTGTACAATAAACCCAATATACAGACAAAACAGCTGCCAAGCTAAGATTCATGGTTATACTTGCAACTGGCATACACTAGTAGTTTTGGGCTTGATTACAGAAAAATATAGCGTGCGTACGTTCATTCCCCGGGCCCTAGTGTCCACAGGCGTACGGGAAGGCATTTTACTGAAGGGGCGGAAAAAATTTGCCCTGAAAATAACAATTTGCCCTAAAAAAGGACTATTTGCCCTGAAACTAACTTTTTAGTTTAATCCGAATGAGGCCTGAAACCGCCCCAATTCGGGGGGCATGAAAACCGGGGCCTGAAAATGGGGTCTGAAAACCGTTATGTAAATCTGTTCTATACAGTTGAATTCGTTTATAACGGCTTCCTCTGTAACGTCAATTCGCCCACTAAGTTACATTTTGTTTGGTCGGGATGGCATCTTTCAAATGCATTTCAATTCGCTTATGATGTCAGTTCGTCAATAACGTTTTTTTGTTGTTAATTTTCGTGACGGCAATTCGCGGCAGTCCTAAGCCTGAATTCCACTTCTTGCCGAGGCGGTTGATGTGAACGCTCTTTCCCAAGGAGCGCTACGGCAATTCACTCAGTGGCTATGGATCGACCGCCAAACCTTCCAACTGGGAGGCGGACACTTTACCACTGAGTTAATGCCGCCGGCAATAACGTTCTTCATGCAATCTCCTAGAGGTGCCGTTATAGACAAATTCTGTAGCTGCCTTGTTTGTTAACTCAAAGGGTTGTAGTTACTTGCGTGTTGTGTTCTCCCAGACAAAAAATTTTACGGTAATAACTTTTACTGATGCAAATATGTACGCGACATTGATGGCGCAACGCAATGTTTTAAAGGTGACGGTTCCGGATCGTATGATCTGACTCCCTAAACCTGCTTGTGTTATCGCTGCTGTACGCTTGAGCAAGGCACTTAAAGACGCGCACTAAACAATCTGCACGTCCGTGCTGCCCGCTTCTGAAACTCCTGTTAATCAAAAAAATCTACCCAGCGAAAACGAACAAAGACTCGAAAACTAAAAAGA
>JGI24158J21664_10011474_pt1 | contig 11793 bp, 9 predicted proteins | sample Ectturendosymbi3_FD_21664 | JGI IMG/M metagenome (IMG submission 21664)
CAACGACAGCATTCCTCGCAAGCAACGTCTACGCTGGGCAACACCCCAAACCTCAACATTGGGTTCCTACACCAAAAGGAAAACCCTACAATACCATTTTCTGTCTTTTTGACATTTCATAATTTACTGTGATCCACTGAAAAAATTGTACAAGTGGGTCGCCATTTTCTTCTTCAATGGCTCCATGAAGTTTTAATAAAGCCACTTTTTTAGCTTCTACATGGAATTTCATAAGTGCAATTATCAGCTGCAATTTCTGTTTAGAATGCACATTAGGAAATCCTTTGAAAAAGTCTTGAGTGATGGTTAACCACCCTATCTCATTTCCTGGTTGCAGAAAGTTCCAGTTTTTGATTGATTTGAATGCCTGTTGCATGGAACGCAACTCATGAAACTCAACATCATTTGTTGCCGTCTCATCATTTTTACCAATTGTTGAGACTGGTTTTGAAGGTACACNCAATGNAGGTTGTCTAGAGGTATCTGGTACCTCTTCTATTTTCATTATTTCTTCTAAATATTTGCTTGAAGTCTCTACTTGGTGTGGGGAATTGATTGACAATTTAGTCATTTGTTTGTTAGTTATTTCACACGGAGTTCGTTCTTGTATCTTCGTGTAACTGGATGGAGCTCTATTTACTTTGCGTCTCCATATTTTAGTCATGGGTGAAAGTTTACTTCGTTTACGTTTGTTCATTGTTATTTTAGTGTTACTCTACAAAGCCTATATGAATATCTGTAAAGAATATAAGCATCTTATATGATGATAAAGCTTAAATTTTCATATAAACGATATAACTCTAAATCAACAATGAATATTTTCAACTTGGCTTTTAACGTCACAAACTCTAAACTATAGTAAATATAAGAAAATAACAAACATTTTTCTTTCATTTAAAATTGCTTAACATTGCAGCGTTTCTTTCACCAATAACGGGTGATAGTAATTGTGAAATGTGAATGCATTTCTCACTCTCCCTGTATTACAAAAGAACAAAAGTTCTCACATGCTGTAATAAAGTGTTAAGTGGAGAGGAAATTTTGCATCGAAATCATGATAGTTTTAGGTTAGCTAACTTCAAACAAAAGCTTTTACTCATTGCGGAATAGGGGTTACATGTTAGCTTAAGGTGGAGTCTTCGTACTTCGATCATAATTTTTAGTTCAAACGNAAATTGTAACAGCACAAAAATAAGTGAGAGTGTGCCTATTAAATAAGCGTAAACACAAAATACGGTATTTAGGAAATTGCAGAANTGATATTACTAGTCATAGTATTTGTAGAAGATGTACATAGCTGATAAATTCCATAAACTATAGTTGAGCCAATGGCCATTAAAGTATCCACGATACTTGAGAGTATAAGTGTAGAAATTTCTGTATGCTTTTCAGCTTCCTGTTCATCTAATTCATTTACTTTTTCCCAATCAATGTCAGGTTGAGTGGTGGTAGAAACCATAGTTGTCATTTCTTCTGTTGTTTCTGCAGAGCTAGTAGTCACACCTTGTTCCTTCANAGNAGGTAAAGTGGCTGGTGTGGTGGTTTGAGTGAAAGTCACTGCTGAAGTAGTGCTGGTGGTTGTCTGCACAAACGCACTTGAAGGCATTGTAGTCAATAGCCCTTCTGTAGTCGTGATGGGATCGGCAATTCGATATTTAGGAAAACTAATGATTTTTCCATTGCGAAACTGATGTTGATAAATGATACCTCGGTGCAAATCGGTAATTTTATCCAAAGCCGATAGGGATTGTTGAATAGTTCTTAGAACATAGTAACGTTCCAAGTTACTCCTCAATGTCTGAACATGGCATTTTATGATAGTTCTTATCCATAACTGACTTCTTTCAGCTGTACTAGCTTTCTTGCTCAGTGCTGTCATCGTTTGAGACAAGCGTAGGCGATCATTAGTGTCTGTAATTAATTCCAATTGGTCCACTAAACGTAAAAGTAATGAATCGATATATCATGCTTGCATTTGATAATATTCATAATTCTTCACCATTTCCATAGTGAAATTATACTGTCGGTCAAACTGTATCAATATCTGCTGGGTTTGATTTTCCAAATTAGAGAAGTTAAACTGGGTCGGCACGTGGGTAGTATTCCCATTAGTTGAATGCATGGAATGCAAAGAGAACCATTTCATATTGAAAAATTCAGAAATTTGACATGCCTGAATAAGTTTCTTATAATATCGAAATATATCACGTAGGGGTTCTAACTATTGAAAATATGCTTTGCAAAATGGCTCATATTGTAACCTATCTTCCCAATTCGTAATGTCCGTAGATGATTGTAATAACGCATTTTCCAATCTGCCCAAACTGGGTGTGTAGTATGTATGGTTTTCATGATCTGAACAGTGTGCTGGACTGGTATGACATGGCCAGCATTGAGTAGAAGTCCTTGGTTCTAAAGTAACGGTGCTTTCTAAGTCGCGTCCGTTGGATGCTCTCAAAGTCCATTGATTGTTTTCACAATGTGCGTGTGACTGCCAATAAGTAAATACAGAAATTTGCAGTCGTAAGGATGGGGGCATAAAATAGTATTTATGATAAGTTATAAAGGTCTTTTCTTGGTCGAGTATCCACCAAACAGTAGTCTCTCGTCGTCTTAACTGACCATGTTTGAGGTGTATCACTATCCAATTATGTGGTCTGTGTGGTGAACTCCAATACCATTGAAAATATAAATGATCATGATAGTGGTTTTCGTTTTGTATGTCGGGTCTAATATCTCGAAGTCGTCCCGCTGGGATCCGAATTTGAACTTCCGAATCTGATAAAGTGATGATTTGTACTTTCTTTCGGAAGTTGCACTCTTCTAAAGTAGACGCATTTACATCACTACCAATATTATGATTTACTTCTATGGATCGAATGGTTGGCATATCCTTTAGTAGTAGTATATAGGGATCAGTCTCTTGTCTAGGATAGGATCGATTATCAAAGAAAATTTTCCATGAAAACCATTGACATTTCTCATAGAAGGATGTTAAATTATAGGGGAATAACATAAGTATGTCTGTAATGTAGTAAGGATGTATGACTTGAGTTTCTTGTCTAGCTGAATCTATGTGTGAAATTCGAACTGATTGGTTACGTGGCCAAAATAAATATATCATTTCATAACCCTGAATACGTTGTTGTTGCTTTTGTTCAATTAATGTCGACCAATTATCTGGCCGCCATTCTTGTTTTTTTTACAAAGTTACAGCCACATGCTGGATCAATATGGAAGGGTGTTACTTGCAAATATTTTGCAGATACTCTTCCATGACGGTGGTTTTGTTCGTCTAAATTTTATCTATATTTATGTAAATCACACGGTTCCACATCAAAGTGAGGGGTTATATGCTCCAAAGATATCTGATCTCCTTCAGGTATTAACACAGCTTTCTTCCCTTGATCAGAAACCAAATTAAGCAAAGGTTCCAATTCATTACTACAATCTCTTTGTTGATGTAAGCTGTCAGATTTTACTAGTTGTATGTGTAAGAGGAAATATACACATAACAATTTGTTCATGTCTAAATGGATCTAACATAAATGTTTACACTAGTATCACTGAAAATACAACATACAAACTTCATTTTACTTCTTATACTTCTAAAAGTTTTTGATTTAACTGAATATCTGAATTTGGAAGTTAGGGTAACAAAAACAATATCCTTAATCTGAAAATGAAAACGCCTAGTGACCATTTCAGTGGCTGCTTCAGATTTGCTATGGGATTTAATCCAATAGCTCTATAGGTTTTGCCAAAGTAAATTCATAATATAAGTTCAGTGAAGGTTTCCGCTAGTCAAATATAGGGTTATTCTAATCTTCTAATGTAATGAAATTTCCAGGTGAATGACGTTGATGTCTTGAAAAGATATGAAACTGATGTTGCTAATCGAAAAGATACTATTCCAGTTTTTATAATTCCGAAACCATAAGTTTGAATAAAGAGATATTATCAACATGTATAGGGATATTTAGTTCGATTAATAATTTGTGTTACAATTTGACAATGTGTAGTTTCACCCCTTACCTGATCAGTGATTTACAGCACAAATCCTGCAAATCNTCCTTGTATTCTCTATCATTGCCGTCCTCATTTTTCTACGACACGACCGACTGAATTTAAGTTTTAGGTGAAACTGAGTCTTATAATGTCGGTGTTTTGGGTCAAATCTAAACACTAAACGAGTAAGTGGTAGTGTTCGCAAAATTCAAGCGTGAGGCAATCTAAATTTGTCATTTGCGTGCGGCATCGTGAGTTTAATCCATTTGTGGTTGGCTTGATAGGCATAGTAAAGATCTTACAGATCTTGTCATAGCAACCGGGCATCTTGGTATAATTGGTTTGTGGCCATTATGAACTTTCCTAAGCTAGTGGTCCTTCTTTGCTGAATAGGGCCTTTATTTCATGCAAGGGTAATGATAGTGACACGGTCACCTATCTGGCCATTTATTCATTTTTTCCCCGTTGGTAGAACGAAAACTCGATGCTTCCCATCATAAGGGTCAAATTATCTGTCATAAACATGGTATAGTTAATTTGGATGTTAGCTTGAAAGAGCAACGTACTCTTCTTGGTTTCCAGGCTAGATATTTTAATATAAATGTTCGAACTTTTGTTATTGTGATGAAAATATTTAGCATTCGGTGGGGCTACTTTTGCGCTCATAAATCTCGATATGGAATTCTGATTGATCAGTTCTTGATATAGTTGTTGCACAGATAGCCGTGGTGTCTGTATTTTCGGAAATGCTTTGTAACGAGAGTCGTGTCCCACGGTTTCTGGCCCATTGCGCGTTTCAAAGGTCTGTTATTCCGTGGCATTAGACTATTTATTCTAATTAATTTTTGCTTCCAAAACAGATACATATGGCAAGCAAAACAGTGTTTTCTTAGCTCTTATCTTAATCCGTTTGTGCCTATTGGAATTCTAGATTTCGAAAATCTGAAATGATCTACACCCATTTTTGTATTCTAAATTCTTTTACAAGATTCTTGTGTCAGGATTGCATCATCCGAGGAATTCCACTTTGTATCGACTATATAAGCAAGGCGTTTTGAGCCTACATTAGCATTATAATTTTTGTCATTGAATGCGGCAATTAATGGTGAAACGTACTACTGCTATCGACCATAATTGACGAAGAAATCTTTAAAGGTGAAACGATCCTAGCCCTTCAGGGTCGCTATCTGGATCCCATTTCTGCCTTGAAACAGGCTAAAGATATTTTCAACTACAGCGGGGCAATACCTCCATCAGACCTCGCTTTGTTTCGTTTAGTGTGGTTCACGGGAAGAAGATGCCAATACCACAATTGGACCTACATTCGCTTCGGTTTTCCAGTTCCTGAACAACTCCGTACCCATAGCTCTTGGGATCTACCTCGGTTTATAAAGGACCTTGAGACTTTGGGGAGGCAGTTTATTGAAGCAGAGCCTACTGCAATCAGACTTCGGAGCAGATGAAGTCCTCTGTCGATTATGTTCATTTACTTAATTTTCTCTGCCTTTAGTTCTTTGTATTGGTTCTTCTAACTTTGCTTTTATTAAACTATTCTTTTTCTGAAATTCATGTCGTTTTGAAACTTGTAGTGATAGTATTGTGGTCTTGCGTTTAGAGATTTTACTAATATTCAGAACTGACAGGTGGCCATACTCCCGCATCGATGATGACGTAGTGAACTAAAATTCAACCTGAAAAGGGACTAAGGGTGGCTTGGGGCAAATAGAGGCTTATGTTCTCCCAAATTTCCCACAATTAAAAATAGCTTCAAAAAGGATCCAATTTCAAAATCAATTTCGCGGTGCAAGACTGGCTGTTTTTTGGTGCAAGCCAGATCGCCTTGTTATCCTATATGCTTTATCTCAATGTCAAACAGCAAACCTAGCGGTAGGAAACCTTAATGCAAGTCGATTTGAGCTAGTACTTATGTTCAAAGGCGATTTGTTGACCTACTTAAGATGTAACGTTCAGTCAGCAACATTGCCGAACTTCTGGTCTCTTACCAAACTTGGTTAGCTACCTTAGTCTAACCGATATGTCTACGGCTTTAAGGTTTCAAAATAAAAGTAAATCTTCTTCGATAATCTTATTAGTAAGGGTTCAACTATTAGTGCCTTATGTGTACCCTTTCATCATCTTATTGCTATTCAGCTTACAGCTGGCTGTCTAAATAGACAGAGTCAAAACCACAAGGTTTCGTAGTTTTTTTTGGTACACGAGTATAATTTCAAGCCACATTGCATCAACAAATGCATAATTACATCACGAAAACGCAAAAGAATCGAAAACTCACAATGATCAGTGTTGCATCATCTATCGACATGACATGTATCTATGCATTCGATTTCAAAATCACATGCATGTTTGCCAAAATGACGTACGATTTCCAATACTTCTTACCATGATACACAAATGGAGACGTTTTCCTGTGTCATGTATGGCGACTGCCTTCAATCATTGGTTGTTTTATAGAAATAGTGTTGGTCAAATTAGTCGCCATCTAAAGTTGTCTCATGTGTGCAAAGAATAAAGATTTAGATTGCACTTCGGCGATTTGCGATTAATAAGGACACTTCGTGTGTAAGGGTATATAAAGAGGGCTGAGTTCGACAACCTCATTGCCACGAGAGGTGTTATTCTTTATTGATTCCTGTGCTTCTATACGAAAAAGGTGCGCTCTTCCCATAGAGAGGATGATGTTCATCTAGAGCGCAGGGGCTATGTGAGCAAGGCAATTCGCCGCTATGAGGACCATTCCACTTTGCTGGTAACCAACTTAAAGTACCACATGAACTGAATATTTTGATAGTGGAAGGTAGCTTCCCAGTCTCGCCTGTGTAGTTCCTTCTTTGGCATTCAAGTATCCAATATTTTTAAAGTTAGTTTAATTTTACTAAGGCACAGTTGTATTTCCTATGTCGTGTCTTCCTGAAAAGAAAAGTGAAAGGTTAAGTTGTACAAAAATCTTAGTGTCTAATTTTGATGTTCGAGAAATTTTCCTTAAGTCTTTTTACTGGCAAAACGCTATCTAAGTCAGACACGTCTTATAATAACATTTTTCATCATAGGGTGGCATGGTGACAGCTCGGCATGAAATCTAGTATGGTCGGAGATGCTCATGGTTCAACTTGTAAGAATTATTTTCTAGTTACTTCTTTCAACCATAATTCATTTATCTACTCTTAAGATTAATAATAAAGCTATATTTTCTGTATATCTTTCCTACACCTAAGGTAGTTCTTCTCTGTAACCTTTTCCTTATTATGTTATCTACATAAATCGCTGAAAACAAATAGCACTATCCACTGTATCCGAATCAAGTTGTAAGTACCACACATGGAATTGATCGCTGTAAAATAAAACACCGAGTTAAACAGTGAAACACAATCTTTCCATACTTTGAATTACAAATGATCTTAGGTACGTTCAAAGTCGTTTGATCCTTCCTGAAATACCAACTTAATTATACCTTTATGATTAGTTAAATTGATCTCTCCATTCTAGTTGGCCATTACAGTATTTTAAATCTTGAAAAAAGAATTGTCGCTCCAAGGAAGCAATTATGTGGAGGTAAGATGGTATTTCTATATAATATGCTATACAAGTTTTAAAACAAGTGTCTATCTCGGAGTTAAACCAGATCACAATACAAGCAGTGTTAATCTCCATACACGGAATATCAAATTCTTCAAAAATATCTAGGAATTGATTTTTGGCTTCTACAACACTTAAACGCACTTTGCTGATTCCCCAAATCAAGGTAGCTTTCCGGTTGTGGAACACAGAAAACTGGGATATAGGTAATACTGTCATGACGTCAACAACGTTTCACTAATGCTCTCTTTTAAGAAGTTTTCTCACAGAAGTCTGTTTTTATTGCGAGGCAATTTAAAGGTAACGTTTTGGACTTCTGAACGAAATGAACTTTAGGTATGTGAATAATTCGAAATTTAATTCTTTCCCAAGTTATATCATGAAATTGGTTGTCCACCTGTGAGGACAGTAGGTGTATTATCTCCACGAATTCATTACTTCAGTTCTTCCTTTGGGCTTTCTTAGTCATCCACTTTCTACCAAAAGTACTAACACTACCATCTATCACTTATAAATAAGTTACTATGTTTTTTCCTTAAAACGAAAAACGATTTCACAATTAATTTTCGTCCACACTATTTTCTCTACGTCACCAAGATCAACAAAAAGCGTATAGCCCACTCAAATCAACATGCAACAATTGCCAATTTTATCTGGCGACTTCTAAAGATTACTTTTCCATCAGACAATTGAACGAAACAATGTAACACGAACAGAAAGAATGAGAATCTCCCTTCAAGTAGTGTAGGAAACATTTAGTATTCGAGGAACATCTTATTCCTCTTTCAATACAATACATATTTACACAAGCAGCAATTTCATTTCTGTTAATCTCTTATTCACAGATTCCACAGCATCTTATTAAGTTCTATAGTTTCACTGCTAATTCTTTTAAATTCTTTTGCAAAACTAATGTCACCTTGCTAACTTGNTTTTTCCAGGAATATCTACTATTTCTGTTTTTATGGGGCGAAGGCGCCTTACTTAATTTTGATATAACCTTTTGTACTTCGCTTTGACAANCAAATGTCCATGTACCTGAGCAATTACTTCAACCTTAAGCAGGCGCACCAACACACATNTGTCCTGAAGATACTTAGCTGCTCAAAATAATATTCTTATACTATTACATTTCTATTCTAGGTTAGTAGGTTTTCCATTCATAATCTGTTTTAGCCAATCCCTGTTTACCTCGAAATTGTTTGCAAATCAATTAAAATTTCTATCAACACATAACTGTCTTTTTGGAGTGGTCTATTGAAAAGTATTTGCCAGATCATTTCTACTTGCCACTGCCAGTGTGTCCGATTTATTGAAAACAATAACGGTTTATATTTTCGGAAATGCTTTCGAAATTTCCCAAATAGTCTCCGTTTAAGGGTGAAAAACAATATAGGGTCTTCTTCGAAGACAATCAAGGTTAACCCCAAAGCTTGTAACTTGTCTTGTAAGATTTTTACTGGACTTCGAGACCAATTGAAGAGGGTAGATTTAATAATAAAGAGTGCCTGATATACTCGAACGTCTCTTTTTCTAACGTGCTCAATGTCAATAAAAAGTGGTGGTATTGTATGTAGCTGTTCTTCAGCAGCTTGCTCTAAGCCTCTTAAGTTCATATTGGGTTACGCTGTTACAGATCGGAGTCAAAACTGACAATTTTTGTAACACTTTTTCAGTTAGATAAATCCCTAAAACAAATACCATGTTAAATTTCACCTTCCTATCTTCAGAAGTCGAATATACACATACGCCGATAATACAGACGAAGCCACAATCAATTAAGTTGTATATAACAAACCACTCCTCAATGTCTTTTACAATGGCACCCACCAGCAGCATTTGCTACTTTCAACTTTTTGTCTAAAGTGTAATCAAGTCCACCAATAAATCAGCGGTACCTTCTTGAANTTNAGTATTTGTTAATATATCCCATATTACATCAATTTGCCAATCCAAATTCTTCGCATTTACCCATTACATTAAAAAGGCATATTTATAAACTTTTTTCTGTGATCCTTGAGCATAATACAGAAGGTGCAAACTGATGATCTAGTTTAGCATACACAAATTGTTCAATATACAGTTGACCATAAAATCTCACACAAACATATAAAGTGTTTTCCAACGCAAGTGACTGGTCCGCAATAATAGATACTTTCTATAAGTTCTAGACGTAATCACTGCGATTAAAAGTATTTTAAGGGAAATAAGACTCTTGCGGAATTTTATCGAACAATCGTTCTTAGCCAGCACGGTCTACTTCTAAACTTTGTACGTAAACAGTACACAAAATGACAAATATAGCTCATATAGAAATAATAAAATCTTTAATAATCAGATTATTTACACATAACGTTTTCAGATGTATTCCTCAAACTTAAATCAAAACAGGAGCTATTTGCTTTTCCGTGTTTTCTCATTTACCAATTTCTTTTCAGCCCCTTCGGCGTTTGAAGGAGGTAATATCGCTCTACGAGCACACTCGAAAGTGGAGTCATTGGTCGGTCTACATTTTATTAGGAGCCACATAACCGTTATCTGCCATCTAAAGTGAGCCGGGACCACAAGATCTAACAACGGATAATATTTTCTGTCCAAGCCCCAGTATAGCTTTTTACGAAAAACCTCAAATAGGTTCAAATCCGTCTCTAGATACTCCGATTCCAGACCAACAGTTTTTAGTTTTTCATTCAACACTTCCTCAGGGTCTTGAATCCAATCAAAGCGCAAAAAACGTAAAGCCTTTGAACATCTGTTATGCACAGCCTTCATTGTTAACATTGCCTATGGTTACTAATTCTCATATTCTGAAAAACGAACACAAACTTACCACTTTTCCAATATTCACAATCCATACTAATAGATGTCTATTCTAGTGGTTTTATACTCCGATGTAAGCCACGCTTATACTCTCTCTGATTTCAGCATACAAAACTCTGTTCTGTCTGAATTTCCTAACTTCTGTACTAACACACTTTTTCCAGGGTAGGGTAGGTTGTTGGGTAAAGGCACGGAAAATTTTGGAGTGCCTGCACTCTCTCTCCTTTCAAGAGAAAAAGTCAAACAATGGTCGTAATTATTTGTAAGCGCAATCGTCAATCATTAATTTTAATGCAAAACCGCTGAGAGAAGTCGAGCTGAGGTAGTACCCTTTACATTTAGGCACTACCTCAATGGTGGCACCATTTTTTTATGTGGCAGTACTCTTTTAAAGAAGACCACAACACATTTAGGACAACTCCGCAAGAGCACTGGTGAATTTAGCCGGAGCGTCCATGGCACGCCCAAGTTAACAATTGAGAAACTTANACCNGCCGGTTTCGCTCAACCTGCTCGGTTCATCACAACTAAATTGTATTCACTCATGGTCTTAATAATATAACTTTGAGCACTGCGATATTCATCACAACAGGGGTTTATAATAATAAGGTACATTGACATAGATGCATAATTATTACAGGAGACAGGGGTTAATGCGAATTTTCTTTTTATGGAGAGAGTGACCCGAATTATGCTTGAACATCAGGGACAAAACAGTCTACCATTTCATAGTTCTTGGTTTAATTTGAGCTTGGGCATAAGCCGTCAATTTGTAAAGAGTTGGCAATTGACCAAGGTCACCAACTAGTCTCAATAACTAGTATTGGACCGAAGTCACTAGTTATTGTTTGAGCTGCTTCTTGGACAGTGGTCGAAGTCAGACTGACTTAGAATGGCGAGATTCCACTCTTTATATACGCACAACGTTCGACGCCGGGGTCACGTGACAATTCTCGACTAGCGTGCAGTGCAATAGCGACATCTAGTGGTCATATATAGTTGGCGTTCTAATCACGATTTCTGGATCGATGTTTCGCAACAACATTTTTATCTGTTTTAATCAGTAATTCTGTTTACCACTTGAGGTTACTTTTTAGTGTAATAGTTTTCTATACCGTCTTAAGTTACTCTCTCCCAAAGGTGACTCACAATAAATGTGCAAAGTACAAATTAAGAATACATCAAATACGTCCACATTACAATGTTCTAAAGAGTTAATGTCTGTAGTCGTTGCTTAGTCTTCAGCTTCGTTTCGCTTGTCGTGAATTCATCGGTAAACTTCTAATTTGCTCTTCTTCGATTATTTTCTTCAGTGATCGAAATCTTCTTTCGTTGTTATTTCAGAATCACAAGACGTTTCATGTTGAGGAG
>JGI24158J21664_10011477_pt1 | contig 11788 bp, 5 predicted proteins | sample Ectturendosymbi3_FD_21664 | JGI IMG/M metagenome (IMG submission 21664)
TATTGGTATCAGATTGTTTGGATCACAGATTCACAATTGACAAATATTGGTATCAGATCAGCTCTTAATACAGTATTTAAGAATAATGGCTTAGAGCTTACTTTTCGACGAATCTGCACAAATGATGACAGTGGTTCTGTTGAGTTCTTGGATGTCAATCACTGCATTGCAGCTGACAGCGTTTTTGGTTTTGTTACTAAAGACTTCGTCAAACCTACATCTGTAAGGCGAAGATTCATTCATGGTTCATCACACCATCCTCCGTCAACTTTTAAATAAATTACATTTGGAGAAGCCATGAGATTACGACGATTGAATGAAAGAAAAGAAGACTACCTTACAAGCCTGAATAGATTACAGAACAAAGCAAAAAAGTCGAAATTTTCTGTCAATATGACGAACGACATGATTACACTGGTGTCCAAGTGGGAAAATAGACTGCACCCACCAAATCCTAGTGATAAAAAGAATTACAGTGTCTGGCCAACCTCTTTTCCCAATCTGCTTCGTCTAACAAAGAAGGAAAAAGCTTTAAATAACGAAGCTATGATCACATATAAAAGAACTACCACAGTCGGCCACCTTCTAACAAACTACAGATCACTGGCACACAGAGAAGCTTTGAACCAACAGCAAAGGTATTACTCGGGACCATGCGAACACTGTGGGTTGTGTGGCAAATTTGGCAAGCACGATGAAAACATGGTACCTAAAGTCAGTGCCCTGCACTCAAGGGCAAATTGTTTCCGTTGAGGCAGATGTTAACTTGCGCCAATTACGGAATTTACCTTGCAACTTGTAAATTATGCGAAGAACAGTATGTTGCCCAAACCTCAAATAAATTTTCGAACGTTGGAATTCCCACCGCTCTTCGTGGAACACTGTCAATTTGTCTGATGACCAAGAGCAGGTGCCTTTACTACAATATGTGGTACACGAACATAAGATTGAAAAAAAGCCTAAAATCAGTGAATGGTTTATAGTCACGTTCGTAGAACAACCAGCCACGATTAACTTGATATTGGTGAAGACAAGTGGATCAACAAAATCAGCGGCATTAGCAAGCACAGAATTATTTTGCCTCGCATTAAATGATAGACTTGCTCTTGATTAGACGTTGCTCTTATCATCACTTATTTTGGCGCACCATTTGTTCTTCTCTCATTTATTGCTCTTTCCTCCCTCTTTGTGTTTTAACTTATTGTTACTAGTTGGTCTTGTCTTATCACAGCCAGCGGTGGGTTTAAGATTGGGGGGCCCGAGGCAAGACTAAAAAGGAGCCCCTCTTATGACGTCATTATACTCAGCCAACCGTGACAAGCACTTTTGATCAAGCCTAAGATACGGCCACCGAAGGACACGCTCCTGAGACTACGGCCTGACTAACATAGCAGGAGAAAATGCAAAAGGGGGTTCACGATACGCAACTTCGAAAACACTGAAAGGTGGGAAGACAAGCCTGGAAACATAAAGTTAGGCAAGAGCCTCCACTTTATTTTCACGCCCCATTTCCCTGCATTCACCATCAAAACTACAACGTTTACCCCTTTCAAAGTTTCACACTTTCCCCCTTTGATAAAATACTTGGTAGTTGGTAATGGTATCCTGAATTTGTTTACATTCTTGTCTTTATGGAAATACGTGAAACCATAAACAACAACCAAGAAGATCCAAAACAACAAATTTGTTTTAAATTGCATCCTTTTAATTACAAGAACATAGCGCACAACAGCATCCAACCTGAGACTTGTTTTGGAAAGCTTTGAGGCTGGATGAGTCAAGGCTGCCCTCATCTTGCATTGATACTAGTTGTTTGAAAAATGTGCAAAAGTAGGAAATAATCCATCATATACCTTACCGCAAACATTTCTAGCAAGTACCCTACACAATAGATTAAATCTGTGCTAAGAAAAAAACGGTTCAACTTATACTGGCTAAGAGCTGGCAAAAAAAGTTAACATCACCTAGCAAGTTTACCTTAAACCCACCATTTGCCAAGCTTCAAATAACTTGTGACTTCAAGCATGGGCTAAATTCAAACCACCTAAAATTCCTGTAATATCTGTAGAAAAAATTAGTACTCCTAATGCTCAAAAATGCCATTTCTGCTACCTGATAAGAAGAATGAATGTAGCCTTGCTTATTAGCAGTCTATGCAGCACAACAGCAATAATACAAAATTACTTTGTAAACTAAAAAGAAAAGGTTCTATAATTTAAAAGATATAATGTGATCACTGCTAGTAACAATTGCATGTTGTCATATTTTTTGATGGAAATGTTTACTAAGGTACAGCATCGCAAGAAATGAGAAATATGTCTAACCTTTGCATTGCAGAGACATAAAAAAGAAATCTTTCGATAAAAATATGAATGTTCTAAAGCATGTATTAATCAACTTCATTTTTACAAAACTTAAGTTTTTGTGTATGGAACATCTGGTTATGAACTAGACAAACATAGCTACTATTAACAACTTAAGTGCTTGAAACTGCACTCTCCTCTGTAGGCTCACCAGTGCCAACTGCAATAACAAATCTGTCCAGGAGACCTTTACATTTTTCATCAGCATTTATGCTTTCTTGTTTTTTCTTCTTTTTGCTGCTCCACTTGAATACTTTCTGCTAAACTGTGGCATTTTCATAAAATTATCAATAAACTGAACACTCCAAATTACCATTTGTTACAATAAGTTATCATTTAATATAAATATTTGCTCTTATTTGATAGGGTCTCTTCGGAACTTTTTGGAAGAAATCTTCACCCACAATTTTCTAGGTGTAGAACTTGATTTGAAGCTTCTTTATTTGCACATCGGAGATGGTGGTGGGGCCCAGGCCCATAACCAGCTTGGGACACCAGGAGGGGCGAAGAGTTTTCTTGGAGGGGCCCAAATTTTTTTTACTATGTCCAGTAGTTTTAAACGATGTCAAACACTTTTTTCCAGGGGGGCGAAAAATGTTCTAGGGCAGGTTTCGCCCCCCCTGGTTACGGGCCGGGTGGGGCCCTTTTGAAAGTATAGTGTTTACACAATAAAGTTGCTGTTTGGGCCTCTTTGAAAGCATAGTACTGGCACATTACAGTTGCTGTTGGTGGCGCCTTTGAAAGCAAGGTAGCCTACTTGCCACATTACAATTGCTGTTGGGACCCCTTCAGAGCAAGGTACTTACACATTACAATTGCCGTTGTGGGCCCTTTGAAAGCATAGTACTTACACATTACAATTGCTGTTGTGGGCCCCTTTGAAAGCATAGTACTTACACATTACAGTTGCTGTTGGGGCCCCTTGAAAGCAAGATACTTACACATTAAAGTTGCTGTTGGGGGCCCCTTTAAAAGCAAGGTACTTACACATTACGAATGCTGTTGGGGGACCCTTTGAAAGCAAGGGATTTTACAATACAGTTACTGTTGGGGGCCCCTTTGAAACCAAGGTACTAACATATTACAATTGCTGTTGGGGGCCCCTGTAAATGCAAGCTACTTACACATTACAGTTGCTGTTGGGGCCCCTTTGAAAGCGGAGTACTTACACACTACAGTTTCTTTTAGGGGCCCTTTCAATTAAGTTTAAAAGCTTCTTTTAGGGGCCCTTTCAATGAAGTTTAAAATCAGAGTACTTACACATTTCAGTTGCTGTTGGGGGCCCCTTTGAAAGCAGAGTACTTGCTTATGATCTGCTTTGCAGCATATTATGAGCGGATAATAAGTTTTTCACCAAAAATAAGAAAAATTTATGCGCGTAACACCTAAAAGGGGGGCCTCCAAAAGGGGGAACCCGATGCAAGTGCATCGCTTGCCTCTCCTTGAACACACCACTGATCACACCTAGTGTCTTTTACTACTTGTTTGTGCTTACTCTAAATGCTTATTTACGGTACTGTCAACGCTAGCTCAATATGCTTTTCACGCAACCATTGTCTTTGTTTCGTAATAATCACTGCTTTGCGCACTGCTTTGCGCATACTCGTTTTAACCTTTAATTTACTTGGACTGAAGATGCCGTATGGCGAAATCAATTTCCGTTAAATAACATCAATGCGTGCTGATTTTTGTTACTTGTGTACAGGCAGTACTTGAGTTGATTATACAGAGTACGTGCAATTCAAACTGGCGTATTGCTATAGCATTCTTGGGTGTTCACTGCTATCTTCCTTACGAAAACTACGGAATAAGAGTGAACATCAATACATCATAGTGCAACATGGGATCAATCCAAGTTCTCGTTTGGTAGGCAGTGAGAAAAGTGGGTATTGGCGTATTTCAAATTCCCACGAGTTGGCTTTTCAATCCTGCTTGAATTATAAACACCTCATAACTTTTGTTATCGCCAAATTTTGTGAGTACATTTACCGAAATGTGATTTTAAGCGTAATTCCTATTTATGAACGGTTGATAACTCAAGGAATCCCAACTTCAACTGTTCAAGAACGAATTTACGCTTAAAATTATAAGAAATTATTTTATTGGGAATATATCCCATAATTAAAAAGTGTTTCTATCGGGTCGGGTACTTTTCGGCGCCGCCATTTCGGTGACGACTATATGGCGCCGGACTATTCGCAAATACCACAATTGCTTTTTTTACAGAAAAAAGTACCGTCTGTAGGTTTAGTGAAGTTAATAGCATCTTTCATATCTCATCAAAGTCATTCCAGGCTTCTGAGATTCTAACGCGCTTTCAACGCAACGCAGTCGACATAACTGTGCCCCCCAATCTAGCGATGCTCGCACTGGGCTTGTAGATATAAAAACTTACAGCTCAGCTCATAGACGTTATCGAATTCATAAGGTTTCGTTGAGTTGCCTTCAGGTTCAGCATACTACAGGCTATAGAAAGGTTCATTAGCAACGAGAGAAATACCAACAAGAACGGCAAATGAGAAACCACGGATAACGTCTGCTCGTTGACAAAGTATGAACAGTACACCTACCTCAATAAGAGTTCCACAGGTACCTAGCGGAAGAGATATAACGAGATTGTTCCCGGCAGTGGACATCCACTGGGTCAAATCACACCTTGAGTCTATAGCAGCTAGACCAGCTGCAGTCAACCCACGAAGCAAGCACGTAGGAATAGTAAATGTCGCAAAGCTGTTATCGCAGGCACCAGTGAATCGCGGAACTGCAAAACAGGCGGTTTAAACTAGTTTGACGAGAAAGCATCAATGAAGTTTTGCTATAGTTCATGTGTACTTTTCATTTTTTTTCCTTTGATAATTTTGAAAGGTATTCTTTAAAAAACAGTTGTAAGGAGGTAAAAAAATGTTCTGCTTAATAAAGTTGTAAATCGGATTTTCAACTTAGGGCAAACGAAGTTTTATTGTAAAAATCCGGAGCAATTTGTGGCAAAATCCAAGATATGGTCAAAATGCACGCAATAGATTTATCCTCCTTGAGTGAATAGTTTGTTTTGTAAGTGGACAAATTCTGACAGTTACAGAGACTCACTTAAACGTTCCGGAGAAAATTTTGTTCCTAACATGTCTTGCGTGTCATAAATCACTAAAAGTAATACAGTAAACTTCGCTTTAATATATCACTTTCAGTACCAGCAAATTTTGGATTTAATAAGCCGCGAATTTGATAACCAGTGCCAGAAAAACGAGTGCAAAAGGAAGCAGACATAATTTCGTACTGTACAACGTGTTTATAAATCATGGCCTAGGTGCAAAAAAACTGAAACCACGGGATTTGTTTGTGTGGGAATGTCTCTCTGTTTTATATGACGAGCATCTCTTTTGCTTTCTTGGCCACGAAGTCCACAGTGCGGCACTTGTTGTTGATTAAATCGAAGTGAATAGGTATGGCGGCATGTTTGAAAACGTTCCTGCGGCAGAATAGCAATTATTTCTGCGACAAAGGCCTGTGTGAAGCAACAGACACCGGCTTTGTAAAGACACCAGCTTTGAAACCATAGTTGGAAAACGCCCGATTAGATGAGATTGATAAATCACGTATTGGTTCGAATGAGGTTACGCTTATTCACGAAGTACATTAGAAAATAAATTGTTTAGTTTGAATAAATGGAGGAATAAAATAAATGTTTGATGTTATCACTGACATTTCTTTGGTGCAAAAATTCCGCCCCGAGGCAAATTAAATTCAACATGCGGGTGGATTTTTTATCCTTGGATTTGTTACACGAATTTTACTGTAATTTGTTTCCCTATGACTATATCGAGGAAAATCGATCGAAGTAAATGTTTAAGCAATTGGCACGATCACCATACCTCCAGAAGATGCTACACGCAATTCGATTGCTGGTTGCACTTTTTGCGTTGGCTGCAAATTAGAGACATCTGAAGCTTTTCACTTCTTTTTTGGAGTATTAGCTTTTAGCACAAAAGTGCTACAATTACTACAATTTTCAGGGTTTACTTTAACCGAAAGAAATCTATAGTTTAAAAAATTATTTCTAAACATTACCAAACACATTGATACAGATGCATGTAATTTCGATAGTAAAGTATGTATAACGTCCTTTTAACTGTTTTTACGATTCGCGATTATCTAAAGATTGCTTTTGCTTGAGTTACTGTAAGCTACGAAAATGTATGAACATGATTTTTGTAAAGTGCTCTGCAAATCAAATATATCTTTAAAGCTGGACTTGCATTGTACCACAAGCAAAATGTGTTTTGGTGTTTATTCGAACAGGAACTGTTTTAGACTTTGAGGGTGAACAAAACATTCAACAGAAAACCTCACTGACTCTTGGTTCAGAACATAAGGTATGCAGTAGCAAATAAGTAAATAAAAACACTTATGTATTACGTGAGTTCATCCATAAGAAATGAATGTTCATAACGGTTGCTCACCTGGAGAAGAACGTTCGCGGCAGGAATTCAGATCTAGAACGTTTCTGAGGGCTTGTTGTGAAAGTGGAACGCCATAATCATTTACTTTGTCAATGTAGAAAACATAAGGACAAGGTTTTTGCGTCGTTCCGCAAGCTGCAAGTCTTAAACACAACATCTTATAAAAATACGTCATTAAGTTTAAGCTCTCATTTAAACCAATCCATCTCAGATTCTTTTTCTATTTCCTTTATAACAATTCTAGCCAACATATTTTCAGGACTGTTTTCCTGAAAGCATCTAATAGTTAAGCTGTAAACAAACATTCCGATTGTTGACGTTTATTGACACTGGCTGTGGTATATTTCTCACAGCCAATGCACAAATGTCAAATATTTCATTTTAATTGCCTGAGACTTTTTAAACCTTTGATCATTATAGGCTTTAACAGCTTGATTACTTATTAAGTGCCTTTTATTCCATATTTTGTATTCTGGTATTTATGGCACACAATTATGCTATGGAAAATATCAGTTGCTCATTGAAAAGTGATGAGTTATGATCAGGGGAACTAAGGCTATATTTTTATGAGCTGCTGTGTAGTAGCCCACTAGGAAGGAACTTTAATATAAATGCATGCGTTTATTCATCAGCCTACTTTTTGAAGTAAAGGCTGTAAATTTCACAATCATAAAATCGTATTTATTGCTGAATCAGGCGCATGATGTACGCAAAGTTTCTGAATATTGGTGAAGTAATTCAATTGTGGATGTAAATGAAACCAAAATCCGACTGCTAATTAAAACCGTACCTACACTAATAATAGTTCAAGTGCATTTTAAGGTGAGTTTTATCTACGGGGCGCCGTTCGTAAAAATTATATAGGCTAAATCGGAACAGATTTAAAAGCAGTTTTTGTGTTAAATGTGACCGATATAATTTTTTACGAACGGCGCTCATATTTATCTCTGAGAAGTTATAGGTCGCAAGCTACGTATGTAGGGTTACATACGAAAGGTAAAAACACAGGTCTTGACCGCAATTATTTTATCAATGGCTGATTTATTGTGACGGTTGCTGACATGACAAAGAACATTTGGAATCATTCAATGCTTAAGATGACAGAAGATATTCTGACAGGAAAATGTCGCTTGGCTCGAAATTTACATCGGTATGGCCTATGGGTTATGTTCTACTTTTGGAGAAAATGATCTCGCGTGCCACTGGGTAGGACTCGGCGGGCCACATGTGACCGCGGGTCGCAAGCTGGACACCAGCGACTATGTGGTGATAAAAACAGAACGATTGATCAAGTAAATCAACAAAAAAATTTTGAGTAGCGCATGTATTTTGCAAAGTATTTACAAATAATTATGTCATTTCAGTGGATTGCATTTCGAGCTCTCGCTGCTTCAACCTGTTTTCAGTGGGACAGTCTTCAGTGTCATGCTCTCATGCATGGATTGACTTTTTCGATTTAATCGTTTTTTGCTTTGAATGTAATACTCGGTTTTAGAAAAATATGCAAATGTTGGAGTGGCTTGCATTTTTTCAGAACACATCAAGTAAGTGTCTTTTTGTCCAGACTATCAGCGCATCTGCAGGCTACAATTTTGAAAAAGCGCGTGGCGATTTAAACATTCAAAAAGGCCTGTTGACGATTTAAGTTACATTGGCGTAGCGTGTTTTTTGTGAAGCTAGGCAAAACAATGTAAATAAGAATGAAGACACAAAGCTTGTCAAACAGATCACATATCGGACTCGGACATGCAGAAAATTATACATTGTGTTGATTTTATTTAGAAAAATCCACGTTTATCACCAGTTAAAACAAAATACTTGAATTAAGTTTACAACCATTTAGTTTAGAAAAAACAATTTTATTTTTCTTTGCATTCCTGCTTTGTTTTCCTCTAGTTTTACTTCATGTCATGTATCTTTTTTAATTTGTTTGTTAATTTTGAGGACAACAATTGCGGCAGGCCAAAGCCTGAATTTCGCTTCTTGCCGAGGGGGCTGAGGTGAAAGCTCTTGTCCAAGGGACGCTGCGGCAATTCACTCAACGGCCGTGGATCGAACATCCAACCTTCCGACACTTTACCACTGAACTATTGCTGTGCTCACAGTTAACTCGGTTTCACTGTTTGCCAAACAAGTCACGTTGTGCCTTTACAGAGTTTTGAAACGTTTCAAACGAAAGCTGTTCTTTCATGGAGAATGCAACAGCACACCATTCCAAATATTTTCGTTCAAATGTATCAAAATACTGCACAAACTGGTATCGCATCCAAGAATTTCTGATCAGTGTTAACCCAAGATATCCTCAACAAAGATTGTACAAAAACTAACTTAAGCAAGAATTGTGCCATGGCTTAATAGTTTTCTTGCTGTTTGCTTTCCTTTCCTATTTAAGGTATTTTATTTACAAACTATTTTTTCTTTTTCAGAGCCCGTTGTTGCCCTTTTCTGAAACTTTAACGGCTTGAGTGTCAATAAACAGCACAAGACAATGCATGTTTTTTTTGCATTAGTTTTTATCACCAAAGTTCTACCTTCCAAAGTGTATCGACTTTTATGCGCTTGACTTTCGTTGTTTAACTTAACTGTAAGAATGTAGGTGATTTGCTGCCCACGGCGAGGCGCACGACAGCATGCCTCTCCAGCAAAACGTTCCAATCGCCGAATTTCGTTCGTAAGAACCCTTTCACTCTTTCTTTTTGAAACACTTTTTTGTTAAATTTGGTGACGGCAATTGGCCGTGACGGCAACTGAAACATTTGCTAAACCACAACGATGAAGGTAGGTTTCCAGGGGCTTTTCTTTACTTACCTCACACGACGCTCAGTCTCAGCGCTGGTTGCCGGGTCAGAAATCTCTCTCGTAATGAAGATGATGTTATCAAAACTGTTGCGAACCGGCACCATTTGTGTTTGCAGATAACTGTCATTCAAGGTGCTTCCATGTGCGTAGACCAATACAATTGCTGTCGAAATATTCATTCCATTTTTATAGAAAAATGCGGGCACACAAGTGATAATTTTGAAATTTGTTATTTTTAACTTTGCAACAATCCACCCAGGCAAGCGGGAAATCTGAAATTCTCTGATGGAGTATCTTATTTTCAGTTAAAGTCATACTTTAAGAGTAAGTTATTCCGAATGCCCACCTAAAGCATGGCATACATTTTCATAAAATAGGCTACATTCACTACTTTCTGAGTAAAAACTGTTTGTCGTAGTGTATATTTATAACTTAGTGAAAGCTGATTCCGTGGTGGTTATCATGTCTGTATAATCCAAGTGGTACTTCATAATACGCACGTCATCTGTTCAGTCAGCAGCTTAATTTAATGTAATGGAAACTGTTTGTGCTGCTTTTTTGAGAATGCTATGCACGTCAACGAATTATTTTCATGCATCTCAGATCACAGTCTCAGTAACTCTTCTTAGTAATGTCAGAAATATGTCGGTTTGGTATATATTTGGCATTAGTCGAAAATGCTTTTTGCTGAGGTTGGAATCGATAGATGCTATAGAACCAGTTTTCGACAGGGATTTTTGTAAGAAAATTGTGAGGGTCAGGATGAGCAGGTGGGGTTCCCCACACCAGGCACCTGACCCATATACTAATTGGGAAAATATTTTTTCAAGTTTATAAATTTCTTTCGCTTATGTAATATTGTTTCTAAAATCACATTGAGCAAACAAAAACCGCCTTTCACCAAAAGCATGCGTGTTTTGTAGAATATTTTTTATTTTATGAAAGTTTTTCTCATATTTTTTCACCTTTTAAATTTTCCTATTTTCTTTCCTGATGAAATGCATTTTTCATACTTTTGGCGTTCATGCAACCGCCCTGAGACATCACAAATTGCTTTCCTCAAGACAGGCCAGGGCAGGTTAAGTTTTCGCGTCAACCACTCCGATTAAACATTTGTTTGTCCAAGTAACTTCATCTTGTCAGTGGTGATACCATACGCATTTAATCTTTGTTTTGCTTTTTGAAAAGTATTACTTCATAAAACCTCAACTCTGTTTACAAAAAGTCAGTCTAAACGTTTATCGTCAGAAATGTTGCGTCACTTTTTTCATACACGCGCTTTTGATATTTATTCTGCTTTCAGTTCTTAAAGGTGCGACATGACTTTCCTGTAATCAAAGTGGACTGGACATACATTTTACAAACTGCACACTAAAGCGGAATGAGTGATGGTTTCAAAACGATATCTCTTCACAGACGACTATCTGCATTTCGTAACAGTACTGCTAACTTACTGTTCTTTTCCGTAGCAAACCACCCTGAAGGTCTGTCCAGTTTAACAAAAGCAAACAAAAACACCTTTTTACGACGGCATAACCTAATGTAAGAAACGCTTTGCAGACAACCTTAGCATTGCAACTAATTTGTTTTACCCTGTTCTATAACAAAGAAAATCTAACCGAGTCATTCTTGCAGATATAAATAAAAATTTACAAAAAAATTCCTGGTTTTTGTCAAGTCAGCTGTAACCATGGGGGACGGAAGGATTTTTTCCAGGATGAGGGCAATAGTGAATTTTTCCAGGGTTAGTCAAAAGTGTTCTTCCAAGGGGGTCCAAAAGTGGTGAAATTGCATTTTACCCGCCCAAAACTAAGAAAATAACCATGTTTTATTAAAACTTTAATAGAAAATGTCAAATTTAAAAATCCAGGAGGCAAGTCCACCCTTGCTCTCCCCTTCCGATGACAATGGCATTAACATTTTTGTACAATTTAACTTATTCCAAAGTAGCAAACAAGTTCAAATGTTAGCAACGCGAAAAGCACATCTAATCAACAGCTTAGTTTTAACAGTATGATGACATGGTCACATAGCACTATCACGCAAGGATCAATATTGTACTTTCACGTATTTGAACAATGGTTCTTAACCTGTGGGGAATTCCCCACTGGTGGGGAATGGCGGAGTTGCCAAGTGGGGAATGACCGGTCGGACAGTAGAACCACTGCT
>JGI24158J21664_10011480_pt1 | contig 11788 bp, 10 predicted proteins | sample Ectturendosymbi3_FD_21664 | JGI IMG/M metagenome (IMG submission 21664)
TAAGCCAGAAATGCCATTGGAGCGCCCAAAGAGGTATCGCCCTGTATCTGTTCAGTGTGTCCCCTACAAGATCCTTGAAAGGTTCATCTACGTTCGTGTCGAACCAATCGTCGACCCACTGCTCCCACAGGAGCAGGCAGGCTTTCGATACGCGAGCGTACACCAGCGGGCAAACCCGGGTACTGGTCTCGACTGACGTGCTGAACTAGGTGAGGGGAGCTGCTTCCTATGGACTTGGGAAAGTCGTGAAAGATGTTTCCTCTCTTCCAAGTACACGAAAACTAGAGCAAGAGAAAATGGAGAACCACTGTGTCAATGGCTTCTACTAGCGACATAAAGTGCCCAACTGGAGGTCAAACCAGTCTCGGGTTGCCGGCGACTCAATCAACTCCCCTTGCTTTGGCAGAAAGGATATGTTGTTACCCATGAGAGACGAAAAATAACACTCTCTAAAGAGCAAATGAGCGACGTAGTTTTGCCAATGTTCACCCATGCCTGGAAAGGAGATGTGCGCCGCCAGGCTCTTTGCCCATGAAATGTTTGTGCAAGCATGACAACCAACAGAACCATACAGGATTAGCCGAGGCCCAGGTTACCAACTACCGCACTTACCACTATTGCTCAGCAGGGTGGAAGTGATAAATCAGCTACTGTTGTCCAAACTAAAATCAAACTAACCAAGGATATCTGCACTGTAACGATATGGAATGTCAGCACACTGAACACAACCGGAAATATTGAGGAACGTTCAATTGCAATGTAACACTACAGCTGGTTTAGGACTGGCAGAAGTGTGAAGACTTGGAATGGGCGAAGTAACAACGGATGAAGGCCACAAGCTGTGGTTTTCAGGCGAAACAAAAGAATGTAGAAATGGCGTAGGCTTCTTCGTATACAAGACAACAGTCGGCAACGTATTGCATTGCGAGTACATATTGAGCAGAATCATCAGCATCTGACTGAATGCATCACCGTTCAAACTGACCGTAATACAAGTATACGCTGCAACGTCAGATCACACAGATGTGGAAATAAGAGGACTTCTACCTGACTCTCATCAAAACTATCCAGAACACCCCGCGGAAAGACGTCCTGATCGTTCTCGGCAACTGGAACGCCAAGATTGGTACTGACGCCCACGAGAACTGGCCAGCTGCCACCGGAAAATTTGGGCTCGGTGAGACGAACGTTCGCGGAACGCGCTTTCTGGAATTCGCAGAAACGAACGATTTCGTGATCGCAAATACCCTACATCCCCACAAGAAATCACGCCGCTACATGTGGACATCCCCAGACGGCTACACTACAAACCAAATTGACTATATCCTCATCCAGAGAAAATTCAAGTCCAGCGTTATCGCAAGCAAAACTAGATTTTGTCCGGGAGCGGACGTTTACAGCGACCACAACCTGGTCATGATGAACCTGAAAATTAAACTATGACGAATTCGAAAGCAGAAATCCCAAGGTATCAAATACAACTTAGACAAACTTCGAGATCCGGAAATCGGGAATGAGTTCAATGCGAAGGTCATAGGGAAGTTCGTTCCACTACTTCTGTTAGACGATGTGGAGGGGGTGACGACGGGATTCACAGAGGCGATGAATGAGACCGCCGCAGAGGTGCTAGGAAAAAAGCGATACACGAGGAAACCCTGGATAGATAATCGACTTGCTCAGAGATGCGAGGAAAGACAAAAATTGAAAGGTTCACGTATCATTCCGAAGAATCACGAGCGAAACATAGAGGCAAATAACAGGGTGGAAGTCGAGATTAGACGTGCGAAGGAGGAATGGAGTACTGACCATTCCCGCTAGATACAAGATGGCTTCGAGACTAACCACACGCGAAGGTCATTCCAAAATTTGAGAGATCTCACCACACTTAAAGCAACAGAATATCCACAATCAAAGACAAAAACGGGAAAGTAGTCACGAGTAAAGAAGACGTCCAGAAACGTTGGACAGAGTATGCAAAAGAATTATATAATTACTACATCAAAACTGACCGAAACATCCTAACTACCCTAAAGCAAAGTGCACGACCTTCTGATATAGACAGAGCACCAAACATTACACGCAGTGAAGTTACTGAGGCAGTAAACCATCTCAAGAAAGGGAAGGCAGCTGGAATAGATAATATCCCTGCCGAGTTACTGAAAACTGATACCACCACAGTAGACACACTGCACTCGATATGTAACAAGATATGGCAATCGGGTGTGTGGCCCATGCAATGGACGAAATTTATCATAGTTCCACTACCAAAGAAAGGCGACCTGCAGAACTGCAGCAATTACGGAACTATCTCTCTCATCAGCCATCCCAGTAAAGTCATGTTGCAGATTGTCCTCCAGCCTCTCAAACCTCAGATTGAACCCATCCTGGCTGAAGAACAAGCAGGCTTCCGCAAGAATCGAAGCACGACAGAACAGATTACTAACCTTGGAATACTAATAGAGAAATACAGAAACCACGACATGCACTTCCACCACAACTTCACAGATTTCAAGAAAGCGTTCGACCGCGTCTGGCACGAGGCCTTACTGCTAACGTTGAAGAAACACAATATTCGCAGCACCCTAGTACACCTGATTGGGTCGCTATACGAGAACAAAGTTGCGGAATTCTAGTAGACAGCAACATCGGCGACTGGTTCGCCACAACCGTTGGAGTGAGACAGGGGTGTTTGCTATCCCTTGCCTCTTCAACATTTTCCTCGAACAGATAATGATCGAGACTCTAGAGTCCTTCGAAGGCAGCATGAGGATTGGTGGGCGCAGCAACAACAATCTCCGCTTCGCTGATGACATTGACCTGATAGCCGGAAGCATGAAAGAACTCGCCGAACTTACTGAGCGACTCGACAAATCAGCATCAGCTTTTGGAATGGAGATAAGCGCCGAAAGGAGCAAGATACTGGTCACCCCTACCACCAACGAAAACAACACCAATATACCCATAACAGTCAATGGCAGTAAACTACAATCGGTAAAAACCTTCAAGTACCTAGGCTCCAATATCACTGAAGACAGCACATCAGTTTGCGAAGTCAAGACGAGACTTGCCATAGCCACACAGCACCTTTCAAAACTAAAGAAAATTTGGTCCAGCAAGAATATCTCCATGAAAGCAAAGATGAACCTACTTCGATCAGTGGTCATCTCAACCGCTCTTTACTGCTGCGAGGGTTGGACCCTTACCCCTAACCTGGAGAAGAGGATATCAGCATTCGAGATGTGGTGTTTCCGCAGATTACTCCAGATTCCCTACACCGCGCGCACGCACCAACATCTCAGCAACACAAGAGGTCACCTCCATGATCGGCGAATTCGAACCGCTGATACAAAACGTCAGACGCCGCAAATTGCAGTAGTATGGGCACATATCCAGACACACGGACTCTCTCGCGAACACTATGATGCAAGGATCTTTATCAAGCAAACTAACTCGAGGTCGTCCAAAAGACCAGCTGGATTGACAATATCCACTCATGGACTGGCTTGAGCCACGAACATTGTTTAAGAAACTGTTGGAACCGGAATAACTGGCAAACGATTGTGCATGCTGCCAAAGCGCCCCAACGGCCATTGGCTATGGGAATGAACTGAACTGAAAGGCAAAATAACCCCAGGACATGGTTTTTTTCATGAGACAAAATAGACACTTCCAAAAAATGCCTTGGAAACAAACTCAATTTAACTTATGTTCTATCTATGGCTCTGAGCAATATATTACTGGACACCTTAAAGACGTCACGGTAAGCACTATTAGCATCAAATACAATGAAAAGCTCAGTTACAGAGTGCAAGATAGACAAACAAGTTACCATGTACAGCATGCAGCACAAGCACATCATGGGCACTAGGCTACACATATATAAAACACTGTTCTACAACGATTATGGGTCAAGAATAGGGACGGAATCAATGAAAGTCACACGAATGCCTTTAACTGTGATGACATGACATAAAAGAACAGGTTTCAAGACTTGTAGGCTACCTTGCATCACTGGATACTGTGTATAATAATGCTCCAAATACAAACGTAATGTGCAATTTCGATGGATGTGAGAAACTCCAGTCAAGCAAACTTACAGAATAAATGCAGTTATCAACAGTTACGAAACAGAACTGAAAGTTGCGAAATAATTCAAAACAAGATTATCAAATCCAAATCCAACCCATTTTCGGTTAAGAAGAATTTATAAAATCCAAATCCAATCCAAATCCATCATAAATTTGAAAATCCACCGGATTATAAATCAAATCCATGTTCATCTCTGGTTTGTAGATGTGCGGCACAAATAGAACTGATTTTGATCAATTTTGAGCAGTTCGATGCATTTTCAATTTAGTGTGCATTTTAAAGGGTTAAACAAACGCGGTGCGCAATTTTTGCATATGTGAGAAACTCCACTGAACGAAACTTGCAATAATCTGCAGATCCGAATTTTAACTGAAAATTACGGAAAAGTTCAAAAAAGATTCTCAAATCCAAATCCGGTTAAGAAGAATTTGTAAAGTCCAAATCCAATCCAAATCCATCAAAAAGCTGAAAAATCGCGGGATTTAAATCCAAATCCATGTTCATCTCTGGCATTTAGCGGAGATGAACAAATTTTTGTTTTTTGAATCCAAATCCGACCCAGCAATTTTATTTCAAAATCCAATACAAATCAGAAAACCAAATCTTGTTTGAATCCAAATTCCTATCACTATTATTAGGCTAAGCCTATCCTACATGTAATAGGACTCAAAAATTCAATGACAAACAATTTGGTAGCTAGTTCAAGTCAACTTTTGCTCTACCTTTGGCCCACAACATCATGACATTTGACTCTGTGAGGACTGCAAAGTAATCGCTATTAACAACAATGCAATGAGAAGATCTGTTAAGCTCAGTAATAGCGTGTTAGATGTCAAACCAGAAGATTAACAGGCATGCAACACAAATTACTCATTAGTACTAGGCTACACATATAAATAATAAGGAATTGCGCTAAATATTATTAAGAAGAGGTATTACTGTTTGTATAACAATTATGAGTCAAGAAAAAGCCTGGATCAATGAAAGTCACACTAATTCTATATCATTGATGACATGATACATGAGACAGTAGACTTGTAGCACTATGGTGATACTCATAGTCAAGGCTCAACATTTAAACAAACGCAATTTACAATACAGTACAGACGCATTTGAGAAACTTCACTGAACCAAACTTTTCAACGTAGCAATCTACCCCCGAAACTAAACGCAAGGTTGCGAAGAAGTTCAAACTATATTATCAAACCCCAAACCACTTTTCAATCCGGTAAAGCAGAAATTATAAAATCCGAATTCATATAAATCCGAAATAGCAGCAAGATTAAAATCCAATTCCATGTTCCTCTCTTGTCTTTTGTTCGAGTATGGGTAAGACTAATACATTGTTGCAGAAAGGTTAGGCTAGACTTGTAGAAATGACTGGAGAGTGAAAGAAATAAGTAATATGAAAGCTAGAAAACTGATTTCAGCAAAAACGTAGATCTAAACCACTTGGAAACAAATCTGCTGAAAAAACATTGGGTGCCATTTCGGTTATTTTTGATGAAAAACGTATTGTTCACTTATACATTTTGCAACTCCTTAGGCGTTATTTTTAGCTTACAGTATTGGTCATGATCTGTATTAAAAAAGCAAAATACAAGGGAAACGTGAGATTTCATTTGACCCGATAGTGCATCGCGAGCTTGCAAACCAATGACTCAAGGTAACTCCACGGAGCTTGTTACTCAGCCATGGCTCGACCAAGTCATGACTTGACTCAAAAAATTTTAGATGACTCTGACTCTTCAAAAATAACTGGGGCACATCCCTGTGGGGATATCAAACATATCAAATGGTTTCTTTTCAAAGGAGACCCCGTAATAGTTTAAAAAACATGCCCTTTAATAATGGAGTGATTCACATTGTGTTGGAAAGACACTTTCCATTATTTTGGACTAAATAATTTAAAAGCTCAGATGCTAATGTGCAACACAGACGTAAGTTATCATCTTGCAAGCGAGTCAAAACTTCAAAAAAATATAAACATTAATTGAAACAGGTCTGAAACCAGAGTAGCCTACATGAACCACAAAGTATCAAGTTAGTATAACAAATGTGGCAAACAAAAATCAATAAAGTCAAATGTTTCAGTTTTTTTCAAAGTTTATGAAACGTCCAAAAAACAAATTTCACGCTAATACCATGAGCAATTTCAAAGTTATTAGGTCGAAAAAAGTCAAAATTTATCATTAGGTCAAATTTTCTGGCAGCAGTTTTTCTCCTGCTCCATATTTTATCAAAGCTACAAGAGCAAATGTTGACATACTTTGTCACGTTTAATTGAACTTCTGACTTAACATTGGAATTTTTGCGACCTATGATGGAATAATGCTGTTTTGCCACTATTGGACGATTAAACGTACGCTAGGCGTGGTAGCACCTGATGTTGAAGTATAACAATGTGTAACCTTCTCAGTGACTTCAGGAGATATTTTGACACTATATTTCTCTTGTGCGTTTGGATTGATTTTCGTCTACGGGTTTTTACCTCTGATTTCGTTGGGTCTTTCGCACTTTTGATTTTTGTCTCATTTCAACTGAAAAAAGATTTTTAACCTATCGGTTTGGTTTCTAATATATGCTTTGTATTCCGCGTTTCAATTACAAACGGAGGAAATTGATAGGTCAAAATAAAGTCAAAATGTCTAAATTATAAAGTCAAATTTTAAGCTTTTTATTCACAAAATTGGTTGCCCTGGTAATAATAAAACCAAGCGTTCAATTAATTTTTGTGAGTTGCGTCAGTGTTTACCTTTTCGCAATCATTTTTTCCTTCGAAATATCTCAAGTGCTGGTCAATCAGCGTTTCGATGTTTATCCTTTGCTGGGCAATGAGAGGTTCGCCGCCAAATTTGGGTTTTTCATCGAACCATTTCAGTGCTTGCATTTTCGAATCTTCGTGAAAGCCTCTAAACATCTCTGTTTTCACGTAACGACCCGTTGTGTTCTAAAATATAAAGTTGTAATTGAAATGAAAGTGCTATGCATGTTTAACACAAAAAACATGGTTTAAAAACGGTTGATTGCATCATAATTTGATTTGTTGGAATTGGCATAGCGGTACTCCACTCAAGGGTAACAGCCCACTCGCTTTGTCTGCTTGCTGTAAGCAAGCAAGTTCCACAACCTTCTGATGGACCAACTAAACGACCGGAACTTTCATACTACGTGAGTGATACTGGCAATGTTGATATTTAGCCTACTGTTTGTCGCGTTACGGAATCACTTTTGTTTATTTTGCAAGTACTGTGTTGTTTTTTTCACTCCAGTTGCGCTCGGCTAAACTTCCTTTGGATGTATTTTCACACGAAGTTTATTCGAACCTAACACAAAAGCTGGAATGCACCACTCCACGTGCGCTTGATGAGTCGCAGCCTTTTGTCGTTGAAAGCGATGTATCAGTCAGACGTGGGTATCTTTGCGTCGGTGCATCAAGCCGTCAACATTCATGTCGCCAAAGCTTCAATGCAGTAAACATCATTATGCTCCCGTACAGACAGAAGCAGCTGCAGTGACAGAAGCAGTGTGCAAGTGGACACACTTTTGTGTTCGCCAATCCTTCACAATTGTAACTGACGAATGATCAGTTGAATTCATGATGGACAACAGGAGACCGAAATGCAAGAACAGTAACATACGAAGTTGGCTGGTTGAGTTGTCCCCACCCGCCAATAAGCTTTGACCCGAAGCATCGATCCGGCAAATTGAATGTTGGTCCCGACTGCTTGAGCAGAAGTACTTGTGCATCGATTCCAGTAGTCATTGTCTTTGGAGTAAGTGTATAAACGATTATGCCATCCAGGTGTTCGACGCCTCAATCATCGCGTAAATTAAATACGTTTACCTTTCTTACATTTGCCTTTTGGATTCAGGAGACAAGCGTCTGCAAATTTTCAGCGTTTATGCTGAGGTCAATTCGTGTTTTTGCAAACCTTCGGGCGATCCGTTGGTGCAAACACTGCAACCTCTTGATCACATTTCTATTGACTTTGAAGGCCAATGTGTATCTGTTCACCGCTGTAGGTAACTACACTTGCTTTCCTTTTGCTTTTTCGTTTTTGGACATGAGCACATCGACTGTAACTACGTGCTTAAGTGACGTTTTGCTGTGTTTTCTTGTCTCCATATGTACCAAGGGACAGAGCAACGTTATTTGTGTCCTGTGGACTCGTAGACTTGCGGAGTTGGTCTTTTGTCATGTGTCGTTCCACGCTCTACAATCCAGCTTCGAATGTTCAGGTTGAACGCTTTCATTGTATAATCTGGTAAACAGTTACTGGTGGTAAAAGCACGGGGCTCGTGAGTAGCGCACTGGGAAAGTGTTTTGATTGATGCTTCACATTCCCTACGATAAATTCTGTGCACCTTAACGAATTGTACTCCTCATTAGCGTTATGTTAACTTTCACTCACAGTGCTGCTTGTGGGTTATCGTTGCAGATGTGGTCGTCTCGAGTATCTTAAGAAGACGTTTTGCCCACTCTGACAAAGAAATCATTGCTGGTGGAGGAAGCGAAGTTGCGTTTGAGGTGAATCCCACCCACGCTCAGGTACGATCGACAGACGTCTGTCTCTGAAGCACCTGGTCCTCGTGATGACAGCTATGAACGTCGCAATACCAATCCGTAGACACAGGCTCGTCAGACTCGAGTTCACCACTGTTAACCCAAGCCGAACCAATTCCAACTGCAATTCCTTCCTATATCGAATCTGAAGCTGTGCGATTTGCTTCCCCAACGCCTGCCTCCGACCCAGGTGGGAGGTTACTTCTGTCCAATACAGTGGCACGCAGACTGGTGAAAGGTTCACTGCGTAGATCCACGAGGACGAATCGGGGCGTCCACCGATCAGATGCAGTTGCAGTGCTCCGTTTTGATTTGATGCTATTGATTCAATGCGTGGCAGTGTTGACTACGCAATATGCATGGCGCGTGCTGTTCAGTGTTGGCGAATGTCAGGATTAAATTCGTTGGAAACGGCGCTTGGCGGTGCTCCACGCACCGTTGATAATTTAAAACAATCCCGCTAGCTTTGACTGTTTGATTTAAGCAAGCAAGTTCGATAATTGTCTGTTGAACATATCATCGACCGGGACTACCAAATAACACGAGTGAAGGATTCTGGCAACATCCATATATTGTTGTTTGACGTGTTATGGAATCGTTTCTTTCATGTCGCTGGTAACGTGTTGCTTTCTTTTACAGGCAGGTACGCGAAGTTTTCGTTGTGTAATAACTACTAAAAGGCACAAATATCATAGCATAATGTTTAACACACAAAAAACACCCGACATTTAACACCTAAAACTTAATTTAATAAAACATTACCTTTTCCATTTCTTCATTGTAGATTTCCGTAACCTTTGGAATAATTTGCAAAAGTTCTGCTCCTGCTGTAGCCTGCAGTAACACAAGTAAAGCATGATGGTTACATACAGGGTTTTTCTTAAGGTTTGACGTTAGAGACCATTTACAGTAAACATTTTAAGAGAGCGCAACTATTTCATCTGAATACCCACATGGTCATCAAGCGAGGTTTTAGTGTATTTTGGTGTTGGTCGCAAAGCAACGATCGACTGCATTTTGACAAACCGTTGGAAAAATTTGAGAGAGTTTTTTGGTTCCTCAGAAAGCCTTAAAAATATTGGTTGCATAAATGGAGTCAACTGGGAGCGTAGGTGCACGGGAGTGCATATTTTTGAGGATGCAAAATTTTTTTGCCAAAATTTGATCGTGTTTTTCCCAAATAACGTAAAACTGCAAGTCTTAATGTAAAGACTAAAACGTACCATTGCAAACAAATCAATGTGTCTGCATGCCCGTTTACCAATCGTCAAATATCAGTAACGAATCAATTTATGCGTGAGTCGCTCTCTTGCAATTCTTCATGTACAAAGTAAATTCAAAGGGCAACGTATTGCTACGTACGTTCGTTGATGAGGGTGTCTCTATCTCGTTGATGAATCGCAAACTGACAGATTTCTCATCACTGAGTTTGAAATTACCATTGTTTGGACACCTCTTCTTTACCAAATCATATAAACCACAAGGTAAATAAACGCATCCTTGAAAAGTGTGTGTAACTACGGGAATCAAAGCCTTATGCCCTCAACTAGCAATCAATATTATGCACAGCCATATGTGAAGAGTGAACAATGGTAATATTTATTGTGTCTAAAATGTTAGCTAACTACAAGAAAATCTCCCAGAAATTTGCTGTTATAAACACCATGTGAGGAAGGTGTTGTTCAGCGTCTTCATTACCAATTTTTTTATATAACCTACTTTCTAAACTTATTCTTCCAACAAAATCATGCTAATAGCTGAGATTTGTTCTTATTTAGCGTAGATGGGTGCATTTGTGTTGGCCACAATCGCAATCAATCTGGAAAAGAAGTAAAACATCAAATGAAGGTCTAAGATATTACATTGCAGCAAATGGGTCAAGTCTCAAGTAAGGAGAGGGAAAGGAGGCAATTCAATAAATAGCGTATAACTTAGCCTTCCACATTAGGCAATTGTCGCTGCAATATGTTGTACTTAAAAACACCACAACTTACGTTTACAGCGTCTAAAGTCACATTATGATAACCGAAACCCACTCCAGTTCAGACAGTTGAATATGCACTGAATACAGCATGCCACGAAAAAATACCAAATGGAACTGGTTCAAACATTAATAATCCTGCAGACTATATGATCAACTACAAGAAATGTGTACAAAAGCAAATTTCCAATGACAAATTACATATAACCTCTACACTAATATTTTAAAAATAGCAGTGCTCTACTGGAGTTGGACTGCATGACTGCACTGGTATTAGTGAATCATGCATTGCAAAAGACAGTACAGTTGCTACTGTTCATGAAAACTTCACTTCACCGTATCAAACTGAAATACTAAAATTTGGCAGGATGCAGCATGTGAAATTCATTGCATGAGACAAATGGAAAAAATGAAAACCCAAACAGAATGAAATCACAGCTACACTACTTCCACCCAACATATTGCAGCTGCAATTGCTTAGTTGATTCTGTTCATGAATGCTTCACAGCAACAGATTCACACTTGTACATGTCACAACATCAAGCAAGTTTGAAACACTAAAACTTAACAGTATCGTATCACAGCTACGCCTCATTATTACCACAAAACAATTTGCAGCTGCACATTAAGTACTACTTCCACTGACAAATTCACAATACTGAATCAAAGCTAAGGTATTATCTTAGGAATTCGTGTTTAGGTAACTATGTTGGGTTAGTGTTTGGATTAGGATGAGAAAAAGAAAAATAATTGAGGTCAAGGACTAAGTCCTAAAAGTTTGAGCGGTGAAAGTTATTCCCGTGCTATTGCTTGTTGTGGGTACCTGACATCTAACCAAAGTGTTTTAATTTGCGCAACACATATCAAATAACGAATTGCCAAAGTTTATTTCTTTATTGTGAGAAGCAAAATATCTGAAAAACAACAACAGGTGAGAAATTTCGCAGAGGTCAGAAATTTCGCTCGACAAGGGGCGAAAAGTGCACTTGGTATCATTCAACTTTGGTTCAATTATTTCACGGCATCTTTCTGTCAAGGCACTTGGCAACGTAACTGTGTTAATTATTTAAAAAATCCCAAAAGCGTTGCTGGCCACACAAAAGGCCCTCGCGGGCCGCGTGTTTGAGATCTGTTTTATGATGTGTTTTTAC
>JGI24158J21664_10011483_pt1 | contig 11787 bp, 7 predicted proteins | sample Ectturendosymbi3_FD_21664 | JGI IMG/M metagenome (IMG submission 21664)
TAATACATTTCCTCACATTTCGATTTATTATCCAACTGGCAGTGAAGGGATTTGTTTCAAAATTCAGGGTTTGTAGTTTTTCATATCAGACATGACCTACCTTTCCGCATTTCATGTGTGGAATATTTGGTCACTCCGAATATGGTCACTGGTAAGATTTTACTTTTCAAATTTGTCTTTAAGACACCTAACATAAGCTGTGGCCCTAAAAATGGCATCACGAATTCTATACATCAAGAGGTCTGAGTTAAATTTTGCTAAAAATTGATCTTCAACGAATGCTACTTGCTGACAATGTTTATTTTTTGGAGCCTCCGGAGAAGACTTCTCATCATAATTCTTTAACACTCTCAACAAATTTCCCTATTAGTTAATCATCTAATAATTTAATAGATCTTCTTTTCGTGTGGCAATTTAACTACAGCTGGAAATGATGTCAAGATTACTTTCAATCTTAGTTGCGGTGACATTTTTACGGAAGGTTACTGTTAAGTCTAATACTGTTATTGAGGTGGCAAATTTATGAAGGAAATCCATTTTGTTATTCGTTTACAAAGAAAACAAGGGAAACGATACATTTTTAGCTGAGATTGTCCATAATAAGTTAACTCATGTCCTATACCTTAGCTAGCCGGGCTGTCGTTCTTGATTTCAAACGGGATTACTTCTAACAATCTTCTGACAAAGAATGGGAAGTATGAACTATATTCTTAAAAAACTGGTACTCAATGAACAAAACTGTTCTGCGTTTAAAACCTTACACAATGATATACAAAAACACTTGGTCCTATGTACATTAGTTGATGAGAGTATCATTCCTGGAGTTGGGCAATGGCGTATAGATTCCCCAGGATCGTTCCTTTGGATATTATAATCTGCTCCAGGATTGCTTTCTTGGTAACATACAGGGTCAAACCATTACTGGTTCCAATGTGAAATACATGGAACATTCCCGCCCACTATACTGTGGGTTGGAAAAGGAACAAGATCCTATTTTGGTCCAAAATTGTTATTCCCGGTAATCATAAAGATAATTTAATTACTGGATTTAAGGTGAGACCATAGTTACCTAATGGCAGTATTTTACGCAAGTGAATTTCCATTTTGAAATAGAGTGGACATCTTTAAACAAAACGTCGTTTGGGGTTTGTCTCAAGTAATAGATAAAGAGTCATTGACCTTAAACGAAAAGTTACTATGTTTACTGGCATAAACCTTAATCGTAGTAGGCTATAGGCTTCATTAATACTTCCCTGATCTTGGCATCTTTTTCCGGGTGAAGAAGTGTGAGCTTTCTGGACGTGTCGAATTTGTCTCTCCTCGTGGTCATATGAAGCGGCCGATATATGTTTCTTGATCGGAGATGGCTCTTGGGTTTATCTTTGATATGAGTGTTTTCTCAGCTCCCGATACGACTTTCTGTCCTTACTGGGTTCAGACGTTTCATTTGTTTCTTTCGGAATGTATATCTTCGCTTCTAATTTTCGTATCTCCACTTCAAGTTTTCGTTTGTCTTCTTTCTTTCTGTAGTACAGTTGTTCCAAATCTGTATAGAGTTCAGTAATCATTTTTTTTATGCAAGTCTATTTATCCTGTAACAAAAAGAACATTGTTATACCATCGTATAATATCTTTTCTTGGCTTCGATAATTGTTAATCAATCCTATCAGACGTCCTATTTTTATTGTTTTTCATGAAAGGTTGAGTGTCGTCAATTGCAAAGATATTTCAATAATATATCAAATGTTTATTCAAAAAACCTGTTACTTACCTTTTCCTAACTTTTGTCATTAATAACACCATAATTTGGTGAGCTTCCTAAGGAGCTAAGCAATGTTGTTTACCAAAACGTTTCATTAAAATAACGAGTGTCTGACCTCAACGTTTATCATTGTATTTTGTTCCTTATTATGTCTTACCAAGTTTTACCCTTTCGATAAGTCTCTTCTACGGTCTCCTTGTAAAGTACTTTAATGGTTCTAAATTTGACTAGGGGGTTTCTATGGATGGTGTAAAGGTTTTCTTATCTCTGTTGAAACCAAAAGACCCCATTTAAGTACAACCGTAAAATCACTGCATGGGTTCGATTCATAGTCGTATCAAGGACGATGTTCACAAGTCAAAGCTTGCTTGATCTCCCTAAAGCTTCTGGATGGCTAGCTAATTCTGTTAGAGGTTGCAGACTTAAAATAGGTAGTTGTGTCATTTTTATTTTGTAGAATATGCACAATTAACACGTAAAAACTCACCGTTTCATGCAAAACATGAAGTAGATCGAACTCTCTCTCGAATCAGAATCACAGACACATAATCCAGCAAGTAACCATTCTTACAATCAGCAAGTTTACTTTCTAAACTATTCTTCAATTTAATAACTCCCCGCAGAGATATCACACTTCAAAAGGAAGGAGTTACGTTCGGTGAACATGTTTTGAGAGATTCTAATCGTGACGCAAGTTTCCAGTTTCAAAAGAATCTTGTCTAAGTTCCGCAATGCTCGTCACGTTTTTAATGCTTTTCGTTTTTGTCGGTTTTGCAAGTTTAAGTCAAAACAATGTTTGGTTTTGATTTAACTAGTTTGGCAATCGCAATTGTAAATTTTGTTTTACTTTGAGCAAGTCAATCTTATTGTTCTGGGTGTCAGAAATTAATCCTGGACAATGCCAATTTATCGTATAGAGTGACAGAAATTACCCTGGACAATTGCCACTTGTGTTGACTAAAAACAAGTCAGTGACATTGTTTTTAGCCTGAAGACTCAAGCTGCTGATGTAGCGAGTGTATCCACAAGTTAAAAGCAACAACAACACTTACAACCATCCGTCGAGCTGAGATAGCTGCAAGGCAGAGCTTCGTTTTACTTCAAAGGATGCACGTCAATGCAAATTAGTAAGCGAGTCTGATATAAAACTATAGTTGACTCCGGTGGAGAGGTGCAAACTATCTAGGCAAAAATGCTTGTGTAAAATTGATACTGTGAAAAGGATAGAGAGGTCGAAATAGGATGATATCATGGCGTATACCAGTCAGAAGCAACATTTCAATATAAGGTTGAGTGAGGGTCTGGGTTGTTATTCGTTTGAAGTTCGCTCCTGCCAAGGTTGAATAAAGAAAGAGCGTGTCAATATAATGGTTGGGTATGACATCTGTTTAAAACATCTTGCGGGAAAATATAGTGATTAGATGAGTCTTTTTTATAGCATTCTTAGAAATTATAAGCAACCCCTTATTATGTCAAAGAGTTAACGAGTAGAGTAATTCCCAATGAGCACGTGAAAAATGGTTGTATCAGGGATTTAATGTGGGCAAAAGCTATGTTTGGCTTCTGTCTATCTTGTTGCTTTTCAAGCCAACAGTAATCATCAGAATTCTAGTGTTCGAAAAATCTAAGGTAAGGTACTCCCCTTTGGTATGCTAAATCTTGATCAGAGTTTCCTCTAAGTAGGAAGGGATGCAATGTTGCATCATCCGGGGAATTCCACCTGTATCGACTATATAAGCAGGGCTTTTAGGGCCGGACACGGCATTCGAAATTATTCAACGACGGACGGTGTTTAAATGCTGAAGCATGCAGCTGTCATCAGCACTGGATATTGACGAAGTTCTTCGAAATGAAACTATCTTAGCCCTTCAGGGTCGACGTCTGGATCCTATTTCTGCCTTGCGATAAGCAGAGGACATCTTCGACTATAGTGTAGCGTTACTTCCACCTGACAATGTGGTATTCCGTCTCGTGTGGTTTACTGGAAGAGAGCAGCGGTATCACAATCAAATCTACATTTGTTTCGAGTATCCAGTTCCAGATCCGCTTCGCGCCCACGTCGCCTGGGATCGATTGCTACTACTTGGAGACCTGGAACTCTCTGGTGGTCGTTTTACTGAAACGGAACCTACCATCGTCAAATTTTGGGACATGTGATTTTTCCTTTTTCTTTGTGTGGATTTTCTTTTCAAGTTAATTTCCTATCCTTTTCAAGCTAATCTCCTGTTTTTTTTGTGTCAAATAAATTTCGTTGTTTTTAAAATGATTGGTTAGATTCTGCCTAATTCAAATCAGAAATTGGGTCTGGTATATGAGAGAAGAAACTCTTATGGTGACCGTAATCAAGCTGCAAAGATTGAACATATAAGTATAGAGACAATGCGGGTAATATGTGTTTTTTTGACTAGTCGTAATAAGGTCTGGCAAAACCTGCCCTAGGACCGTTCGATGTTATAGGAAATTACTACAGAATGCATAACAGGACTTTAACCCTCATCTACAGATAGATTTGTGATACTGACTACTGCGAGGTACAACATGCTGTGGAGGTGTAAGGCATTTATCATGAATAACATCTCATAAGAAAGTTGCCATTAGTTATCTGGTGCAAAGATATGAAGATTATGTAGTCAATATTATAGAAAGAGTTTCACTAACCCGTAATTATCACTTTGGTGCTAAGATAAATTTATCAATCAATTCCCCACACCAGGTCGAGACTTCAAGTCAACACTTAGAAGAAACACTAAAGATAGAAGATATACCAGATACTTCAAAACAATCAACAAATCGTATGACCCAGGAACAGGATTTTCTATAATCACGACAAGAGAGTCAAACACCTAACCCGTCATTGAAAAACTTGACTGGAAAAGCAATCCAGCTGACGAAATAGAGTCGGCAATTCAAGAAGCCCAATTAACTATTGATGAATTAACTGAAAATAAATTCCTATCAAATCTGACGAAAAAGATTTTAAGAAACTATATGCTTAGCGTATATTATGTGAAAATTGCTGGGATCAATATCGCGGAGATGTTGCAAAAGATTTCAGAAACTTGGAAAAATGTGGTTCCCATGAGACCACATCACCAGAGATGCATGAGAAATAACTATGACAAACACCATGGTCATCATGCACCGGTTGACAAGAAGAAAGTTAGATATCATATAAGATTGTGCTATTATTGCAGACAGAAAGGATGTCCAGCAAAAGACTGTATATGTAATAACCCAAGCAACTCAAGTGAAATACAAACAATGGCGAGTCTAGGTGACAACCAGGAATAAGTTGTTAAAAAGTGTCCATAATCTGTGTTGATGACACATGAAAGATAAAAAAGCTAAAGTATGATCTTCTAGAGGACTAGACTTTAATGTCCTCCTTTTAAAGGAACAGAACTAAAAGTATCTTCCTTGTAAATATTAAGAAGTTGCAAATAAAATAGCGATTGTAAAATGGAACCGTAAGTATTCGCCAAATTTGACCGATCAACACCATGCAGAAAGACGCTCTCGAGCGTTGACAGCGATCACAATCCCATTGTGTAAAGTGATTTTCTTGATGCATTCCTAACAATTGAATAAAAATTATTGCCTAGGTCGATAACATTTTAATAGGAATCAGTGGTTTTCCTATATCACATGTTTGGACGTTGGGCTGCTGACGTGAAGAAACAAACATCAATTCCACTAATACAGACTGAAAAATAAGTTGTGACCCTGTTCAACAAAAGTAGGAGCTAAATAGCCAATACTTCCATACTCAAGCTCTAGTTTCCCCAATAAAATCAATTTGCAATTCCATTTATACTACTACGAAGACCCTTAGCCAATCCTGAAGCCACATTCAATGCTGATGATCTGGCGATGGATCTGCTTCTATCCAGGTCAGCAAAGAGAGGTGAAAATGACCCCCTGCTCAGGTCTATTTTGCCCGTATATGGAAAATAAACTTGAGGCATGGTGCAAGCGTACGACAAATGACAGTTTCAAGGTGAGTTTTCCAATAGCTGATTTTTTGATGTGGTCTTTTGAGCAGCATTCTCAAAATCTGCATAAGTTTTATATATACGAAGTTAGGGGGTGGCTCTGTCAGGAGTGGGCAAATTACATTTGGAATGTTCCAACAAGAAGCTAGTCAAAGACAACTTTGCCAGTATACGGCAAATACGTTTTGACATGTTCGTGTGGTGCCAAGCACTTTGGTTTGGTAGATCGATCAAAACATTCTTGACGAGCAGCAGAGCCAAGCCGCGTAACTCAGTTCAACGTTCGGTAATTGCTTGCCAACCACCAGAAAGCTTTCTCTTCAGTATTTTCCCTTGGGAAGGAGGCGAGCTGAGTTTTCATTTCAAAGTTTGTGATCTATTTGTATAAGAAATTTGTTCCAGTTGTTGTCATTCAAACACAGCGGAATTTTGAAAAACGCCAGAGCCTGCAACCATTACCAAAGGTTTTCAAATGCACAGGTCTGTGCAGGAGTTTTCATTCTTGAAAATTGAGTGAACTATCTCGCTGTGGCCAAAGCAACATGGCCTTCCAAACCAACACGATGTTGCCTCCCGCCATGCGGTCCACCATCTACAGTAGGTCAATATTTCGTGAATTGACATCAGCGATAACCATCACATATCCATGATCCACTGAGGGCAAGAAAACGCTGCCAAATTTGCGGTCCATTGCACCGAAACAAGACGTGATTTGTGTGCCGGAAGTGTGGAGCTCCTGTGTGCAAGGAACACTTTTGAAAGTTCCGCACAAACTTCTGAATGGAAAGCGTTGCATGCACTTTGGTTTTTGTTGTATAGCACACGTGAGCGTTGCTTCTGTGTGAATGAAGTTTGTCTGCAAGGGCTGTGGTTGTGCAAACAAGTACGTAGCCCAGTTGCGCTAGGTTAAAATTTGCACCAGAAGATTGATTTTCTGCTCAAATATATGTGACAATCTAATCAATATGCTACGCATTTTGCTGTCGGTTGCAGGTTTCGTTAACCATGCCAAATTTGTCTTTTCTTGGCCGGCGTGAGCTGTGTATGGGTTAGCTATCGCAACAAAAGAATCAAAACCACACAGCCATCAGTCACTGTTGCCAGGCGTGTAGCCAGGTGGGGACGAAAGTCGTCGCATTATAAATTTTGGCTTGCAAATATTGAACCGTCGAGCAAATATTTTCATTACCGCGTAAAGCCAATTTAGCCAAAAAGTCAAAATAAAGCCAATCGTTCATTCCACAAAGCTGTAGATATCTAGTATTTTGCCAGAGTTTCTGCTTTAGAGCTGAGTAACATGATTTGTTGACGCTCGTCGTGCTACCACGTTGTAATTCAATGCTACGTTGCGTTGTTCCACACAAGCAGCCACACTGTCTCCAGCACGCCGGGCCATGGCGCCTGGACTGCTCACCTGTCCACCGACTGGGAATGCACGGTGCCTCAAATCGAGACAGCCATTTGTACTCGCCGCACAACAGCTCATCAGTTCAAATATCAACAATAATAGAAGTGCGGCGCTCTGGGGGATCACCGAATGTCGAGTGGTTGGACAACACCACGAGAGTCCGTACTTTTATCCCCGACACCGGCTCCCATCCTCCTGGAATGGCCCTGCCAAGGAGAGCCGTGGTCCGGCTTAAGCACCTCCGCACCGATGTCGGACGTTTCCACTCCTGCTTGTACAAATGGGGTATGGCCTCCTCTGCGGTCTGTGAGTGTGGCGCAAAAGAACAAACCGTCGACGATGTTGTCCTTCAATGTCCAATCCATCGACCTCCCCATGGACTGCACAGCTTGACGGTTTTGAATGATGAGACAATTGAATGGCTGCTCAACATCTGCCCCGAGATCTTGTGCGGCCAAGCAGTGGGCAGCAACAACTCGCTCAAACGACGAAGCCATAAAAATAGCGAAAGTAAATCCATCACACTTTAGATCACAGGGCAAGTAGTTTCTCGTTTTTATGCGCCAAACGCGAAACTATTTTTCTTGTGAAATAAACTGTGATCGATTTACTTTCGCCATTTTTGTGGTTTACAACTTCGGATAATTAATTGCGTATCAGAATTTCTTCCACTGTACAACGAAATAGACTTTGGGACTCGCGGGAAACTTATTTTGATCAATTTGGCGCTTCGAGCTTTTTGAGTGTGCAGACCTGACCTAATTTGGGTAAAGCTGGGCAGTTCTCACGCATGAAAGAAGAAACAGAACAGTAATATTATTACGAGTTAACATTGTTGGTATTGCCGTAGTCGATAATAGAGGCTCGGTAAAAGTCCAGCACGTAACTTCTGAAGTCCAACGAAATGTAAAACATTGCTTAGCTTAGAGTATTTTTTGATCACTCTTTCTACTTTGACAGGCACCAAAAAGGGCGCACTTTTATCAAAGGGGAGTCAATTCAACGGGGCGGCACCGGCCTTTGAGGGGGCAGTTCCGCTTTCTAGCATTTCTGGTTCAAAAGTTATAACCAAAAAGCCATAAAATTGGTAATTTTACCAAATTTTACCAAGAAGAGGTAATTTTACAAAAGTTGGTAATTTTACACTAACTCTTGAACCAGAAACGCTAGGAAGCCGATCAAAAGCTCAAAAAACTCGGGTTTGAGCTTAGTTACCAATAAAAACTTCAGCGAAATACTTCCATCTAGCGGTTGGGCCCAGGGCCAGGTAACCTGAACCATAATGGCCAAAAACGTACCCCAACTATAAAGACACCTACGAAAAACCCGAAACACAAAACCAAAAAAATTTTTTTCAGTTCAAACTGCAAAGACTCGCAGGGTCTTTTGAGGGTTTGCATAGCTCTCTAGCGCAATCAACTGGCGAGTTATGGAGTTGCAAAATGGCGCGAAATTAGTGCTCAATGCTTGATTTCACAGTACGATATACTCGTACACCGGCTCCAGACGTGCTAAGCACAATATGATCTTCTTTCATTTTAAAGCAAATTTGAGGGGTGAAAGGGGGCCACTTTTACTATCGGCACCGGGCAACACTTAGCTTCGCTTGGCCACTGGTAGTTGTTCACACTTTGTAGTGAATTTTGAGATACAAATTTTTGCCTCGATTGATGTTTGTCATGTTGAAAAGTTTAAATCGTTACTATCTCTCTGGAACTTTCAAGAGAAGGTTATAGAGAGAAGCACAGAAATCCATTAACAGATTCTGTGGTTCTATGGACAGGCTTAAGAAACATACAGTAGCTTCGATGTGGTTCCCCCTGATGAAGAAGGATTAGTTGCCGTTGGAAACACTTCAACAAGTTGTGATAATAATAGCAAGAGTAAACGTTGTCAGGATGCAATTGATTTGTGTATTTCAATGACAGTTCGCATGAGCGCCTTGATGAACACTGCTTTTTGTCACATGCGCTATGGGCCTTTTGTACATATGCCAACAAAAACCTGAACTCATTTCAAATGCAATACAAGAAAGAAAATGGCTAAGGAATCGTAAGCGCAAGGAACTAGCCTTTAAAACACAAAGGGCTAAATGAAAAGTTAACCAAGATGTGGTTTCGATAATAACAACATATGATTCTATTTTTTGTTTTCAAGTTTTCGGAGTGTAAACAGGAGTCGGATTTTACATTTTCAATGAGTCCCGGAACAGGAGCTGGAGTCATTTTTGGTGGAACAGGAGCAGGAGTAAAAAAAAGTGATTCCGATCACTCCATGATGACCATGCTGACGTTGGTCAGAAAACATGTTTCAGTCAATTCCATTCTGACTGACATCAACAATCATCAATACAGAAAATTTGATTGCTCCTTAAGTCTTTGATTGGCTCCTGGACAGATCTTAGCGTTGCCTCCGGATCCTGCTCCTGGTAGAACACAAACCTTGACTCCAGTGCACTCCGGCACTCCTGCTCAGGGATCATCTCTGATGTGGGACTCCCACACAAATCTTTTGTGACCGAATAAGAACGCAGTTAAGTTAAGCGGCGAATCGTTGAGCCGTGACGGTGTGACAGTCGCTGAGCCGTGAATAACATCAAGTATTGTGCTTTCAGCACCAATCGAGGCAAGTTGTTTCATGAATTTAACTGTACAGTATTACGGAATGTAACGAGTGTAGTCAGTTTGTTCGATAATCTTGGTGGAGCAGTGCGTAAAATGTCGAACAAAAAAGCAATATCCCATCATGGAAAAGTATGACATCGTTGTTTAGTTCAATAGCGAAAATGATGCAAAAGTGGCAAAACTTGCAAAATATTTCGGGTCTGGTGAAGAATACCACCTACCTAATTTATAGAAAAGCGACATAAGCGATTACGTCAAAGTGACGTCATGGTTAGTTGATGATCTCATACACAATTTTTTTGTGACGATAACATTACGGCAGTGGTTCCCAAAGTGGGCGGTGAGAAACTCTAGGGGGCGGTGACGCAGAAAGGACGGTTGGGGGGCGATAGGTGGCCCAGTTAATAATTACATTTCTGTTGTCTTACTAACTTTGAGTGACCAAATCTCATAAAAACAGTATAATCAACAAACATGTATGTATGTAATTTGTAAACAAAAATTTAGCGTTTTGCTAAATTTAGTTTTGTAGTGAAATGCACGAGAAAAATGTGTTGATATATGTGTTAAGCATGGCAAGGGGGCGACAGAAATTTGTTTGTCAGAAAAGGGGGCACTAGCCAAAAAAGATTAGGAAACACTGCATTACGGTAAAAGAAGATAATGATATCTGCAAAACTACGGACACGACCATTCTACAAACCTCCAGCAGACCAGAGATGATTACGGAGTCGGAGTGCGGGAGTGGACTCCGGATCGCGTCTACGTTTACGTTTTTTGCCGGAGCCGGAGTCTGAATTATGAATAAATACCGGGTCCGGTGCTGGATTAGGAATGTAATTTTCAGTATTTTGGCGGAGCCAGACAATACCTTTCATTAAATTAAAGTTTGCTCAGGCGGGCTAATTGTTAGGTTGATGTCACCACCCTTTCCTTTTGATTGTATTGGATTGTGAACTATTCAGTGCAGGGTCTTGAGAATGAGGAAGGGTAGAAGCAGTATGGTAATTTGTCAGTGCCATTGCATGGGTCTGTCAAATTAAGAAAAATATGGGAGTTACGTGGATTCCTGAAGTTGTACTTCTTGCGCTGAATCTTGTGTTGTAAGAAGTATTCACAATTTGTTAGTTTTAGTGAAATTCACAAGACAGCACTGTATGTATCTTCAAAATGGAAGAACACGAGTGCGATTTCAGACAAACCAACAGAAATGCAGTTTACTTCAGGCTATTCATAAAGATGACATTCTTATGCTGCAAGTTTACAATATAAGCGAGGCAATTTACTTGTATGAATGAGGTGGTATGGAATGTTTTCATTGTGTGGGGTTGTACTTATTCACATTAACAAGTGATTTTATAGCAGTAGATATTGCATTGTAATTGCACCTAAAGCACTCAGGGAAAAGAGTTCAACGGAACTTTGTTTGAGTGAGAACAACAGATGATTACATTTCTTCATTTGAAGTTTTCAGAGTGTAAACAGGAGTCGGGATGTAAATTTTGAAAAAGCTCCGGAGCAGGAGCTGGAGTCAAAATGTGATTCCGATCACTCCTGCAGCAGACCTTACGCGCTGTGCCGAACTTTACTCTAATTGTTCTTTTTATCTTGTGCAACCCAGCCATGAAAAGTGCAAAACAGCACGAAACGAAAATATTGAGCAGAAAACTACTAAAAAAGTTCGTCTCATGATGCTTATGTTAAAAACAGACCTGAAATGCTCAGAATGGTTCAGTTTTTTTACAAAAAAAAAACAACTGAAAACAAAACAGCTATGACATTCAAACAATGGCCAGGAAGTAAGGCATATTACCTTTAAATCCGTGTGCTGCGTTTACAGCTGACTAGAGCAAATAGATTGTCGTGTGGACATGCATTGAATAACTTGCAATGGTCCCACTAGCAATATGCATTCCTCGAAACGCTGCTGCGTGCTTCATTCCGTAGGTAAACCACAATATTAAAGGCAGCCTGAAAGGCATTTAAAACCATTCCATTCCA
>JGI24158J21664_10011485_pt1 | contig 11786 bp, 7 predicted proteins | sample Ectturendosymbi3_FD_21664 | JGI IMG/M metagenome (IMG submission 21664)
TAAATAAGCAAAAGTTTCATTTCTCATTGTATATAAACGAAAATTTGATTGTCCTCTGTAATTATTGTCATAAAATTACCTGACAAACCAACGTGATCCAGAGGTCCCTTAGCCATGGGCCATTGGTCCATTAGGGTAGGGACCTTTGGGCCACTTTTTCAACAATTTTTAAAGTGCAATCATTAAGAAGTAATTTTACATGAAATCGATTTCCTATTAAAAATTTGCTGATTGATTCCTTGCTTACACCCATCGTGGGAAGTACATATTTGAGCATTGATAAACAAATTGATATTTTCAAAAATATCTGCGAGGCAAATTTTGAAGGCGCATTAATAAATACGCCTTTTAATGTGCTTCACTAGTTAGAAGCAAATCGCATTTGCACTATGGACGAATAAATGTGTGCTTCTGGTGACTTTCGATTAACGATAATTTGTTCAAAAGTTTTCCATCTTAGCGTGAAGTTGCATTTGATAATCTAAGTTTTGATTTTGTGCCAATGTACTGCAGCCTAGCAAAAAAACATTAACTTCAGATTTTAAGCTTTTACTGATAGCATTGGTGAAACAGCCTGTTCGACTGTGCGATAAAGCTTTATTAAAAAAGTTCTGTGCATGCCAAATTTTTGCGCTGACTCCTGAACAACTCATTTTTTATCTTTGTATGGACTTGCAGTTGATTGTATCTAATTCTATGAACGTTTTTTTTCATAAAGGTTATCTGGTTTAAACAGGCTGCAAAGACTTCTACAACAACAAACTGTTCAATTTTCAATACAAGAGATAATTTATTTGCAATGCAGTTGCCAAAATCAAACTGCATTTTGGCTGTGCAGTTCTATGAAAAAAAACGCAAAAAAATCAACTGTGCGCTAGACTAGAGTATATCACTAAAGATATTCTTGTAAAGCAGACACTGCACTGCTTACTGTTAAAAGCTCTAAGTTTGCTGTAAGCTTGCGAGGAATCAGCCGCATGGGCTCTGCTTTTATCTTTTTGCGATGAATCAAATTTGCACATATCTATATTCAAGTAACTAGTCTCTACACAGGTGAAGAATTTTGCCGAAAAATTTGCTGATTGAATCAAACTCTTCACCTGCGTGGAGATTGGTTGCTGTACTGTTTTCCAAACAAGAATGTTTTGTCACTTTAGAAATGTACCTCTCATCGAAATTCTGAGAACAGGACAATGCTACACGAAGTTTTACTTAAAGCGCGTTTTGCCTGAGGCAAATGGTCGTCGTGGGCTCGAATGTTTATCTCTTTAAAACATAATGTCCATGGACTTTGCTGCCTCAATTTCTTGGCAGTTGAGTCACAGCTTACAGGCGATGGACAAAAACTCACTCTATTGTTTTGAAATAATTTGCTTTTCATTCACATGATTTATGAGGTGGTTGGAATCTTTGATAAACTAAAGCGGAAATGGTCACTGCAAAATTGTGGGTGCAAACAAATGAATCAGAATAACAAAATATTTTGTACACCTTTGTATGAAATGTGGTGTATGTCCTATCTTTCATCCGATAAATAAACAGAAAATCAAGTCCGGCAGCATTGCCATGGATTGAGAAATCACATCACTCACCTCAACAAGCAATATATTTGCTACCAGCATCAACAACAAATGTGGCAGGCGCATCGTGTTTTCTTTCATAAGCAACCGACGAAGTTCTTCAAGAGCAGCTAACTTTATGCGCTGACAAATACAAGTTAAAAAATAATGATAAAATGCGGTTATTGCAAATTGTTGGTTTCAGAAACGCACAAAGACAATCAAATAATTATAACATATGCTGGAGCGTTGCCATCTATTTTCAAGTCTGTTATCACTTTTTCATGGTTTCCGAAGCTTTAACTTTAATAAGCTTTGAACTTTTTCCAGTTTGTCTCACCTGGTAAAAGTCCAGTGGTCGGCGATGTTTCCAAAAGCTTCGGATCTCGACTGTGCAGACAGCTGGGCCAGGTGCCGAATTTAAAGCCAGCAAACCATTTTTTTCTTACGTTTCGAGCGGCGAGATGTTAGGGGCACTCCTTGTGAGCAGAGGCCGACAAGATGTTGTTACGCGGATCCAGTTTCTGTCCGCTTCGTGCTTGGCGCAAGCAGTGGCGTCATTCGTAATCGCAACATCGCGGTTTTCTGGCTAAGAGCACCGGATGACAAGCCCTGGCTTTGGAAGACGGAGTTGCCGGTGAAATTTTCCAAAATAAGAGATTTACTTCGCGATGCAATTCATTGCAACGGCAAAGACCAATTCAGGTCGTTGTGTTGTGTTTAGCAGCCCCTGGAGGTGAAATGTGCCAATTTATGACTTTAACCGCACGTTATCTAATGAAGAACTGTAATTTTCTTCCGTCATCGAAGAATATCTGTGTTTTCGGTTGCGGATATGAACTAATTAGTTGCAAAAAAAAAACTATTTCTTAAATCCCAAAGTCAAAAATTGTGAAAACAATGTTTTTTCAAAATGTAAAATAGCAGTGATTAATGGCGTAACATTCTTAAACGGTGTTTTCTACAGCTGATGATATTGGATGGATTTGAATAGGAACACTCACAGGAAAACAGTGGAGAATTCAAAATCTTGTCAAACTTAATTCTAATATAAGCCTACATAGAATGTGAACCTTTTTTACAATTAAAAATTGCTTGCAATTTTAGGGATAGCTCAAGTACTAAGTAGTGAAAAACACTTTGATAGGAACTTCTTTGTGCTTTCCTTTTGCTGTGCTATACTTTCATTACAACGTTTCCTTTCAAATGTTTGCATTTTATTCAGCCAGAATCATTTTGGTGGCATTCACACCGATTGAGGAAAAGCAGTTTTACTAATGCCACCGCGAAGGCCCAATCTCACCATTATGGTTTGTTCATACTTGTGGTTTTGTTGGATGGTGAGTAGCTCTGAATTTTACCTGGTCGGTTTTCAACTATAATTACTGTAAATGGTTTTGATCAGCTGCTTGTGACCATCAATTTTACAAAAGCCTCCAGTGACAGGTGTGGTCAACGATGCACGTCAATTCGACAAGTAGTTCAACGATTGAAGCCGCCCAACAGGAATTATCTTCGCAAAACATTAAGTGGATGAGGTTTGCGCCTTGTTAAAACCAAAAGTCTTGGAGGACAACTATAATTTTGCTACCAAGTCAAATTTTGCATGGTTCCACTTGGAAAGGAAAGTTTTTCTGTACAATCAACTTCAAACTGAAGACTTACGATCAAATTAGTTAAGGTACTCACTCTCTGTCCCTTAGCGTGAAAGTAAAATGCAAGACGTTTTATAACCTTTTGTCAGTTTATGGATGGAATTTTAACACTTGATTGCTTTGGACTACAACAATCTTAATCTCGTTAAACGCAGCATTTACTTACCGTTTAATCAGTTCTTTAAGTCACATGGTGATGTTGTCACGATTTTCTCGTCTTTGAACCAGATTGTCAATATCATTTTAATTCACCAACTTTGTTTCAAACAACCTTCAGAAATTGAAGTTAATCTTATTTTCATGGTTTTCTTAAAACTGCAAAGAAAACTTGACTGCACTGAATGGAAATGGAGGTTTATTGCAAATGCGATCAAAACGTCTCACTAAAAACAAAGTTTTGACATAATTTTTCCATTTGAATTTTATCCAAGAACAAAATAAAATATAAAAAAGTGTTCTGTTAAAATTAGAAGAGATTTAATCTGAAGTTGGATCGTTTCTGATTACCTCAGAGGTTTGAAAATGGAATGATTGATGTAATCTGCTATCGCTAATTTGCCAAACATGCGTTATTCTATAAAAAGTTAATAAATCCTCGCTGATAATATGATCTTCACACATGACAATATAATTTAGTCATAATGACGAAAGTCCAATGGATATGCAGTTGTTGCTACCACTTTTGCCTGTTGTCACTGAAATGCTCTAAATTGCAACGGTCTGTAAAATGTCTTTGCACAACACACGTAATGCATTAAGCCTATTGTGTAAAGTATAATGTTAATCAGGTGATTGCTGGCATGTCTTTAACTTATCTTCAGGACAGTTGCTTAAGCAATCCCCTTACTCGCTCCCCTTGAAGCAGGACTAAGGTTTTGCCACCCAGTTAATGATCCTTATCACGATTCGAACCCTAAACCACTCGTACCAGGTTTTGGTTCTATGTTCGGTTTCAAGGACGTGTTTCGCCACCGTATGTACATCTGTGCGTATAATTGCTTGAAACGCTTATCACGAGCATGATTACAGCAGCTGCGAGGTAAGTCAAAACAACGTGTACGCGCCAATTAGCAATTGATAAGTTAGTTGGTACTGTCTTTTATACATTTACGAAAGTAAGTCTTCACAACAAGCTATATTGTCACCTCAAGACAAAGACTTTTCTTGAATACTTGAATGCCATATCTGGAAGCTTAGTAGTTTCACATAAATGATTTAATAGCAATTTTTAGAAGTGTTGTAAGCGCCGGTGCGATACACGATCAGACTTCAAAACAATTCTCAAACCATGGTTTAACTGGGAGGTTTCAAGAGTTTCTAAAATTAAATCACTGCTTTCACCATAGCCATAGGTTTTATCTCTTGTTAAGTTGTCTGTATGCTATGGCTATATCAAAATTGAAAACAAACAACCATAAAACTTCCGGCAAAAGCTTCGGTGCGTTGTGTTTATGGGACAAGCTGTGTTTCTTTGTTTATCAGAAAATGATGGCAGGTCAAGGCCTTAAAATATCATTGACTGATTTCCAACATAGTAGAAAAGAGATGAACACAATATGACCAAGAGAAGAGAAACTCAATACAAACGAGATAAAAACAGAAGAAACAGAGAATAGTCAACGTACAAAGCACAACTGTCATGCAAAATAAAGAAACAAATGAATGATAATAATAGCAACATACAGTACAGACGCCGGACACATGAAAGAAAAGCAAACAACTAGAATACTTGGACAGCTGTATTTGCTGGCAGAATGATACGTGATTCAGTCGCATGGTAAGTTCAATTTGGGTAAAACTACAATCAAATCAAGTTATTTCATTTTGGTAAAATAGTCAAGATAATTAGAAGATTTTAATTACAATGAAATGAAACTATGACTTTGGCTAAAACGACATACGTTATATAACTTTTCAGAATTCTGACCCAGTTACTGCACATCTCTTAATGATCTTCTGAACATTTTGTTGCATGTTTCACTGCTATTTCAGTCACTTAACGTAAATATTTTAAAGGCGTTTAAATTGCAAAGTGTTGCATGGGTTTAACTCAGTGATTCTCAGACTTTTTGGCACATGGACCATCTTTTAGCAAAAAATATCCGATGGACTACCTTTCTATGTTGACACCTCATGAACAACTACTCGTAACTGTATTGCACTTAAGTCAGTGAACTCAAGGAAAAGTTCGATCTTAGTCCTGGAACTCTCTGTGGACCGTTTGGAATTCCAGGTGGACAACCCGGTGGTCGACTTGGGCCACGTTGAGAATCACTAGTTTAATTCCTCCGAACTAAAAAAGCGTATTAAATCAACGCAAACTGACGCTTTTTTTCCGAAAACATCATCAAAAGCGATTATTTTATAATGCAACTATATAAAGTGCAGCAATTTGTACGAATCAGCTTACAGGGCTCGGTGGATGTGAGTTTTCCAGTTTTACGCAGACCGCAGACTCCGCTCATCACAAAGTTCCAAACATGGTATCTCAAAAAAGGAAGACCTTTAGGGCAAAAGTGATTATGTGTTCTCATTTCTTATTTCATTTCTTATTTCAGGATAACCTTAGAAGCCAAAGATTTTGTGAAACCTAAGCTGAAAAATCAAGTTTGAAGGCAATGATACCCAGTAACGAGAAGTCCACAAAATCCCGTGTTGGACCATCACGTGATTGAAATATGATCAACATTTGGTAAAACATGGTTGTATCTACAACGGTATTCCTCTAAGAAAATTTTACACTGAGCAAATATTGGTTTTACGTAGTGAGCATGAATATTTTAAGGTTGAATTAGCAGAGTTTCAAATTAATTGTAAACTTTATGAATTATTATAAAAATACAAAGTCTTTTCAAAATACGTATCAAAATATAAAGTACACATTTAATTCAAACAGCTTCTTCTTTTCGTGATTTTTCAATATCTTGGAATGTTGCAAGTCCGCGAGAACAAGGTTTCATTGCGCAAATGGTCTAGTTCAGGGGTCACCAACATTTTTGCAACTGCGAACTACTTCTTGTGTACAGAATAATGCGAAGGGCTACTAGTTTGATACACACTTCTGAAATACAATTTTAGCTCAATTTGCTTTCAATTATTTTAGTATTGATATTCGTTAATGTGAAGACGTTGATCATGCTAATGTTATTTTTAGAACAGGCCCGCAGGCGACCTACACGGCCCGTGCGGGCAACCACGTTGGTGACCCCTGGTCTAGCTGTACTGCACATTTGCGCAGTTGCATTCCTCAGAGGAAACATTGATCTACGAACAAATTTACGGGCAAGGACTCTTACATTTTCTGTCTTACCCGCTAGGCAGAATATGGCGACTAAGGCCAAAAAGTAATCCTGCAAGACGAATAAACATTTGCCCACAATTCACATTTTTACGCCGCCTGGGTATGTGTTACGCGTGTAAAAAGTTTTCGAACCAAACTGCATGGTTACTGTTGTGTTCAAGACTAAAAATTTCAATTTTTGATGCATTCAAAATTGAAGATGGGTTTAATGATAACAACTCGGAGAAAAGAAAAGATTATCTCCAAAGTCACACCGAAGTATTTTTGATAAACGCCCATCATTCAGAATGTACATGTCGAGCTACCATTACATTAATAAAACATCCTCCTACTCCATGTTTAAGATAGAATTCGGTCTTGAATTGTGGAAAAACAGTGGTAGACAGTACTTGTTTGATATCTAAGCACTTTTTGCATAGGCAAAAATGGCTTAACTGCATTCATAGTTGTTTGGTGCTTTGTGCTGATCACACCTATCTGTCTCTCACAAATTTCAATTTATCATCACGGCAATGTATTAACGTTCATGATTGCATGCATTTGAACAAACTACCAACAAGTTTTAAATATCAATAAGTGCTTTAATTCTATGAGTAGATTGACTAAAGGAATCGGACCCATAAAAATTTAACTGAATCCTACATCGTCTAGCAAATTTTTAGATTTTTGCTGGATTTCCACTTCAGTCAGTGCATGATCGTTTGCCAAAGTTTCAGTTATCTTGGTCGCTTTGCATAAAAGTCATGTTCTTACCAAAATATGCTCCAAAAAGCCTCGGATGCGTTGGAGTCTATTTGGGTGTTTTCCTGATTCCTCCTGTAATTACTGCCTTCAGTTGAATCATTTAAAGGTTGTTGTCGTAGACATTATTCTTGAGTAACCCCACAGATACAATTCTGGCAGTCAAGTTAATGGTAATCCATAATGTCCCGCGTGCGCCACTTTTTGCGTCACTTTGCACCAACATAACTTGCCAACCGATTGAGCTAGAGAGCTGTTCCAACCCTCTAAAGATGTGGGGAGTCTTGTAGTTTAGATGTGAAAAAAATGAAAAGTTTTGAATTTTAGGTTTCTTGTGGGTGACGTCATAATTGAAGTAGGTTTACACAATTTTGGCTGAGGTCAAAGGGCCCCAACACCAAGAGGTAATTTTTTGACTCAAGTTTTTAGTAAAAGCTAGGCGTAAATCTGCATCTTTAGAGCCCTTGATTGGTCATCTAGTGTTTGTGGTTGGCCAGTCATGGCCAAAAAAAATAATTTTGGCAAAAATCTAAAAATTAGATTTTTCACCAAAATTTTGTTTTTTCGGTCATTTTTGGCCAAGTCGGTTTGATATGTGAGGGTCTTGATTGAACCACATAACTGAAATTTGGGGAACACTTGCACACAGACTGAAGTTTAAGAGAAAATTGTGAAATCCACTAGACCCTTGTAGGATTCAATAAAATATTTTATGGCTCCTGTTTTTTGAAAGTCACCCTGTATTTTCCACAGGAGGGAAAACAACTTAATTTAGCACAATCTTTCAAACCTTGCGAGATATTTAGATTGTTTCATTGTTGAACGATTAGGTTAGTTATGGCATATCAGACGTATTGAGGCACGGTTGGTTTTTGTGTCTAATGTGATTTATACAACTGGAAATATTTGAAAAACCAATCTACGCAATTTCCAATAGTTTTGCATACAGCCTTTCAGCTTTTGTGTTACAGCTTGGGAATCTGCAAAAACACAACATTTTAAACAGTTATTTTAACACAAAACTATATGTTTACCAACATGATTTCTACGCGATATCATGCACATGTAAGAACTATTTACAAAATATTGAAATTTCAAAAAGTACAGGACGTTTATAAATTAGAATTAGTCAAAATTTATGGACAGACTTCACGACGGTTTACTGCCCAGTGCCCACAACATTCCACACCACTATGTTACCAAATTCATGTCGCTTCCAAGGAGTAGTGCTATGGGAAGATATTTGTTCGGAATACAGCAAGTTACATCCCAACAACAAGTCTTCACAAAGGTGACGCAGTCGAATCAATCAGCAAATTGTTTTACCAGGAAATCGATTTCATGTATTTTAGCAATCTTTAGCGCTGAAAACTGCAAGCGAAACCGTGCGAGTGAAATGGTGAATAACTGAACCTGGGTTTAAAGCAGGGGTGGTGAACCTATTCGCTATCGCGGGCCACTTTGTCAGTTACCGCTGAGTAAGCGCCGCACAACTTTTTAGTCATACTATGAAACCTGTTAAAAACGAAAAAAATTGTTCATCGACAGAAACAAACAACAAACGAAAGTAATAAAAACCCATGCGAACCATGCCGCATGAAATTCTTCGCGGGCCGCACGAAATTCTTTTGCGGGCCGCATGTTCGTCACCTCTGGTTTAGAGAAAGTACACACATTGCAGTCTAAAGCACAAGCTGTGAACATAGAGCTGGCCATACACGAAAATGGCAAAGCAAAACTGACGCCAACTACTGAACGACCAGCTTCAAGCAACGTGGTGATGAGTCAACAACCACGATGGGTCGCGCTGCATATGAGAAAACAATATTTTGGCGAAAACATTTCACTTCTCGCGCTTATTTAGGTTTTCCAGAAATGTTTGGATTGTGCTGAAGCAAGACAAAGCTTAAAAACCTGGCGAAGCAAGAGTATTAAATTTTTTTTCCCGAAAAATTGTTTTCTCACGTGTAGCGCGATCCATCATGGTTGTTGACTCACCANCACGTTATATGAAGCTGGTCGTTCGGTAATTGGCGGCAATTTTGNTTTTCCATTTTCGTGTGAGGCTAGCCCTACGGTCACAGTTTGTGTGTGAGACTACAACTNGTGTACTTTCTCAATATCTTGCTTCATNTATTCACCATTTTACTNATAAGTCTTCGCTTGCAATTTTCACCACTTAAGTTCCGTAAAATCGATTTCCTGTTGAAAAAATTTGCTGATTGATTTGACTGCGTCAACTTCGCAGAGAATTCTTGTTGGAATGTCGATACGGGCAAGTTCGAATTATCGCAAAGTTATGAAAGCAGAGCATCAGCATACCAGGTAGATTACTCGAAAGCTCACATCAAACCTGGAGCCTTCAATTCTCAGTGCAGGTTGAATTTCCACTTGTGGTGTTTCGGATTCATTTCTGTCGCTGTACTGGGTTTTGTAGGCCATGACTGACTTTTGTCAAGTGTTAGTTTAAACTGCAAACACAGCCCTGCCCTCTTGTGTATGTGTGTGCTTTGCTTCAAAATGCTTTGAGTACTTCTATTTGCTTAAACGGGATTACGGCGCTAAAATCTTTCACCTTGCACCTGAAACAAGTTAAGATTAACAACATAAGTCACAGCCTGCTTCAACAATGGAGTATTTGGGGTAACTACATAGGTTGCTTACAGTTCTATGCTTTANAAAAGCATTACCCTTTTCTAATTTAATCACGTCTTCTCCACAATTATATGAGTTATATCCAACTNAAGAAGGTTAAGAGCAAGTTGGCGAAGTTCCCACACTTGTATATAAATCGNCCTCATTTAAAAATCTTTTTTTTAAATGCGTCCCGCTGCGTCCTAGTCANTGATTACAAAGAATGTAATAACAGTCATGTATCATGTCCGATTCCAGGCTTCACTCACCAACTTCCAGCTTGAACATACCGCTGTTCTAAAGTAGCTTATCTGAAACAAAGCTGTTACGGTCTCACTCATTCTGAATGACAGCATGAAACAACACAACTATGCCAGTCCTCACAGATTACAACAGGAAACAGCAGGCCTCGAAGCAGGTTAGTATGTTACGATGTCAACCATTAGTTTACGCATTCGAGTACACGTCAAAATCAAAGCTGGAGCACACTTGTCTGTAAGCAAAACTTCTCCAAAAAGAAAGATGAGAGTCAAAGCCCAGGACAGCTTTAGGTTGATAGGTAAGGGTAAACACGCCACGCTGAGCAAAATTCGGCGTTTCCAATCAGTCAGAATACGAGATACTGAAATATTTCAGGTGTCCGTTGTTTTTATCATAGCGGTCGGAAAGCTGTGCGGTCAATGGAGATCATTTACCGCTAGAAAAATTTGAGGAGTATTAAATTTTAATTTTATATTTTAATTAATTTTGCTGTTGAAGAAGGCGATACCAGAAGCAGCGATATACTCCGTGAACCATGTTTTCAAACTGACCTCAAATTGCAGTTGAGGATTGGAAGCCAGCGACCAGGCGGAAGCACCTTGTTTTAAGATCATGATGCTGCGTCAGTCGACGCGGTGTTCTGAGTAAGCCTTGCTGGACAGGAACACCGGACACTTTGCTCACAAACTATTTAACTTTTCACGATGCAATTGATTAAATTAACCCTAGAAAAGCGATCGATTACAAAACATTTCAACTGAAAATGAATACACTGTTCGTCATCGAACAATTCAAACGTGTTGAGCAAGGCCGAATATTGTATTACATAACGTCTTCGCTTCTACAGACAGCGCAGTTTAAAAGCATAAATGGAAGTGACAAGGAACACACAAATACAAGAAACAACACGAAGATGCGTATGTAGCGGTAATAAAAAAGCATGCGCTTAAGGACGCTAGCATGAATACTTTGATGAAACACAAGCATAATTATATGGTACAACACATGGATAGCGCCAACACGGTTACTGTGATGTTTAGCAGCATTGCATAGTGCTGCGATGAGTTCCAAGTAGTAGACCGATTAAAAAATCGCATGGGGAGTGGCCGGCTCCAAAGGAACAATTGCCATTTGGGCTGCAGACCTCCGGAGGGCAGAGCTATTATGAGGGAACAGTTTATAGAAGTACTGTAAGTAAAGGTCTGTTGGTCTGAGGACAAAGTTTAATACACGTAATCGTTTACGTGATTAACGGAGGCAAAATGCGTTGCCACTTCCAGGCACGTTCAAGCCTGCAGAAGAAATTGGTGCAAAGTACCAAAGCAAAACAGTGCGGTTCTGTCGCGGTGCAGAACCATCAGAAGGCGATCGGCGCAACACAACCAATCACAACGCACTGCAAAACTTCTCCCTCACAGAGAGCGCGCTGCACTGCAAATAGACATGCTTGATAAAACACTTAAAAGCACTAGTGTTTCTGTATGCTTTCGAGGAATCCGTCGACTGCCATCTGCTTTCGTCTTTTTGCGATGATTCACACTTGCACATATCTCTATTCAAGCATGTACTTTCCACGATGGGTGTAAGCAAGGAATCGATCAGCAAATTTTTAATAGGAAATCGATTTCACGTAAA
>JGI24158J21664_10011486_pt1 | contig 11786 bp, 7 predicted proteins | sample Ectturendosymbi3_FD_21664 | JGI IMG/M metagenome (IMG submission 21664)
TATATATATATATATATATATATACGTGTTTCGCAGCGACACATCTTAATTACAAGCGCCCAATTCCTACCATTCAGCAAAAATGCAGCAATGTTTCGAACTCATAGACGCTGAAAAAACTTACCAATGCTCATCGAGCTTGCTGCGTTTTTCCCCATCTGCGAACGACACACAACCATGCTGGCCGAATCGTTGTGACGCAATTGCTCGGCGAAGCTGTCGGGCGACAGTTCTGCAGGAGAATAGAAGGGTCTGCCGAATCGAGAATTGAATGAAAAAGCAGAATTGTCAGGCAACATCCTCATTTCTTGTCCATTAAAGCCGTTCATGCTGAATCTATAGGAAAAGCAGAAAGGAAGACAAGTATAATAACGCCCCAATAAATACATTCTAAACGAGTTCAACTTACAACGAGCGCTCACTGGCAGTGACGAAGTTAGCACTTGTTGTTTGCGCTGTTTTCGTGAAAACGCATTTCCTAACTCTGAATGATACATAGAGTAGTGCATTTGGATAAAGTAAACTAAAAGAACATTACTTCCCCAGCGAAAATGACAAGAATGGTGGAATAGGACAAAGCTGCACGAGGATGGGCGGTCTAAACCAGGGATGGGAACCTGCGGCACCTGGGCCAAATACGGCCCGCGTGAACGTTTGATATGGCCCGCATCAAAAATTTTGTTACCCAAGGTAGAGTACAACATTGCGTCAAAACGAAACTCTATGATAAGCAGGTACTTAGACAGTAAGTCAAGAGAAGTCACTCTTCCTCATAGTTTGATAAAGTTAGAATTGAAGGATAAAGTCAATTGATTTTGCGGCCCGCCAGCGATAATGAACATTTCATGCGGCCAGTGATAATAAATAGATTCCCCACCCCTGGTCTAAACATTTTTCAAAGCATTAACTGTCCGGTGGTTGTGTAAGGTAATGTAGTCATTGTGCTCATGCGCAACAAAGTTTGGAACTTCAGTATACCACAAAAGATTTTGAAATGAATTTCAATTAAACGATGCAATGAGCGTTGAAGTAGAACGAAAACTTTCACTTTTACGCATTAAACCCATCCTGAAAGTTTTTATCCTTGGAAACCTATCTGAAGGTTCTCATGCTAATACCCAAAGTTACGTTTGCACCAACGCAACACTTGTACCCATTAAATGGNCTAGCGTAAAATAATGCAATGTTAATGATTCGATTTAGTTTTTTTGATAATGGACAAAACACGANGGAAACATCAACAGCAAAATGCCGGGTAATTCTTTGTTGACGCTTACCTTGCCGCCATGGAAGAGATTAAATTTTGCGCATACTTCTCCGTCACCGACATGTCCATTGGCTCCATCTTGATGCTTGACAACGCGCGATTCATCAAAAAATTCAAACTGAAATTCCAAACGCAACTAATTTACCACATGCATTCAACTGAACCTCAGGTGGTGATTGAAGTTTCACGCATTCACTTGTATCGAATCATGCAACAGCAGCTTTTCCACCGGCCACATTATTCATTGTGTTTTCGCTAAACGACTGAACGTATAATTCTCCATTCAAATTATTCCGCCGCGACAATTAACAGCTATGGGTGTTGAGTGTGCTTTAAATAGTAATTCATCAACATCTTTTTGTGACACAACTCCGCTTCGTTAGTAAGAAACCCGCGACCAGGAGAACACTTATGCGCAGGTGAAAACGAGTAAAGTGGCATTCATCAAAACTTGCAAAACGTCTTTCAAACAAGTCACTGTCTATCGAAAGGAATCCTTTCCCAGCAAAATATCAGACACTAAGATCTTGCAGAGTATATATTTCGCCTGCCCCGGCAGGCATCATCGGCTCTTATTTAAATCATGTTTATTAACCTTGCAGTTATCAAACCAAATCCATGGCTGTCCATAAAAAAGCGTTCTCTATTTTTCCGCAGTGGCACGGGGCTAAGGTAAAAAAACACAAGAATTAGGCTGTTAGATCTGCACATTTTTTTGGTGAATCGGACGCGGGCGATTCCGATACGAAATCTAAACAATCCTAACAAAGAAATTAATTTCATGTTTTCTGCCAAGAAAACGCGGGTAAAGCAGGCGCGTTTGCTAATTTCCTTGATGAAAACGATGGCACATAACTGAAAATGAAATGTGCTCATTAAACCTCTCCAAACCATCGCTGCATTGAACATATCCGGTGATGGTTGAAAGGAACACGAACAAAGTATACCATAACCTATATCACACAACACGTCCAAATAACCGCTGCAGCGCGTCGCTTGCAACAAAGAGCCAAGACACAACTTCGTTGATATTTCTTGCGGTTTCCGACAGAGTACAACTCCAAATATTCGGTTGGGCTTGATTTTTCGCCCATGCTATAGAAATTTGAGCTGGAATTTGCATTGAAAGCAGTTGCGTAAGATTGTGCCAGGGGCAAAAAACGCCAAAAGTATAAGTTTTGATCTACAGGAGTCTTTTTGCAAATTTTGTGGATCTTCCCAAGTTCGTCCATAAAAATGGTGTAAAAAAGCAAAAGCGATTATCCTTCACAAACAACATCTTCATTATTTCAAAAATTTTCTACAAGCATTATGCGAAGATGCCGAGATTTATTAACTTTATGACTTTCGATGTCGCCTAAAAACTCGGCGACCGGGACATGTGTGCTCTTTCCCCTTAAGTGCGACCCTGATTCAAAGACATGGAAAACGGTATTTGTTTTCATTACACCACAGAGCTTGCTCCTTCGCTTGATAGCACAATACCAGCTATTTATGACATAAGCATAAAGCTATTTGCCGATATTTTTCAAGCATTAAAAGTGTGCTAATTATTCTAGTTCTCTTTGTGATCAGCCTGCATTTTTCAAACGTTGCCTGGTGAAGTGGTTCACTGAATAGTGTGTGGGGCTGCGGCTGGTACAAAAATTATGACGACCTTATTCACGGACGCTTTGCCTGAGTGGCCAAAAAATTTATGTTGCCAGGTTCACTCACAGCTCTTCAAAACAATTAGCAGACGATTTATGAAAATTAATGCATTGTGCTCGACGATAACCGTAAACATTTGCTAGATATCACTGCCATTTTAACGTCTCGCAGTAAACAACGTGAGCCAAGCTGACAGCGCAGGCTTCGTTTCCACTAGCGAAAACGCGAAGGCGAAATCAGTGACGCAACTTCCGCGACACGGGATCGGCGTACCACTTACTAACGCATAGAAGCCAAGCAGACAATGATACAACTCAAGCCTCCACAAAGCACCCGAGAAAGTAAGCGATGGGGTGCAAACTTAAAGCACTAACCTCGAGCATAAAGCGTTGGTGGATGGAGAGCTGCTTACTTCCGATTGGCCGCTTGCGAAACGGCGTCGTTCGTGCGTTCGAGATGTTTCTATTTTGTCACCATTTTCAGATGGTTCGTTTTCATCGGCTAGGCTTTCTTTGTCGCTTTCGTTAATCAGAATTTGTTCGTCGGCTTCATTTGGGTTCGCGTCTGCCTGTTCTAGTGTAGGTGTTGAGAGCGAGTCCCTGTCGTATGCCGAGCGATTTGCAGCATTGTCATTTTCGTCCGTCCTTGCCTTGCTTTCTTCTACTTGATCTGTACCCGAACACTGCACAGTGTCTTCGGCATCGGATTCCGCCGCTGGAATTTGCACATTTTTGTCTTTGCTGCCATTCTGTTGTCGCTCGTTTTTTTGACTGTTTCTACTCGATTTTCTTTTGCTGTCCCTGCGCATTTTGACCACATTCGAAACGCCTGATCACCGATCTGAAAAGCAATGGTGCAATTTTAGAACTTAGTCTTAACTCAGATTTTTAGCCTACAATCAGCAATCAAACAAATTCACGAAACATTCAAAGCACAGTCCAGCGTAAGCTGCAATTTAAAACTGAACAAAACAAGCTGCTAAACCGATTCGCGGGGCGGCCTCGGCGGCGCACGGAACGGATGCTATACTTCCAAATTCTTTCCTTACGGCGTACGAGTAACGGCGTCGTGTGCAGATATTTTCTTGACGGACAACTGAAACGCAGTACCTTATAACTGAACCTCCGACCCCGAAACAACACTATCGCTGGCTTGAGTCGTTACATGGCTGCGCTCGGTCATTTCCTCATACGGAGTAGCCTGCGACGCCAACCTCTACCTCTATGGGTTGCCTCTGACAAGCTGACTGTGCTGCTTTCGTCGTGAGTATATCGTCAGATCTGATTACTGACGTCACTTCCGGTTACGTTTTGCGCTTCTGTACGCCTCGTCTGAAACAAGGCTCTGACGATGTTTGGTTTTTTACGTCGAAACGGCCTGCAAGCGCTCATACACTCTGCGGCCTCGCGGTTCACGCGCTGGTCGCAGGCTCCGCTTTTTGCACTAATTTCCTTCATCGTCGGCGGCTTCTTGCGCCGGAACGTTGCATTCCACGGGTGTGCGGCACGACTCGGGGCGCGAGACGGCTGAGAGTGCACAAGCACTGTGCCGATGGGTATCGTACGAATAGATTTTTCGAGTAAAATCTGGATCCGAGCTTCTCATTAGCAACTTTCAGCGCAGAGACCGTCTCGCGCCTGCAGCATTGCACCTCGCCTGACTGACTGCGATACGTGACTCCCTCCAGCTGAGAACGAAGACGTGTGCTCGACTTCACAGACCTGCAGGGCTGACACACGGAAGCAAAAGCGCCGCAAATCTGATTCGCCAAAGAGGAACCAGACTTGCCGCTCGACTCCCACGGAAGCTCGATCGCACGTAACTGCCTTGCACGCCACCGCGCTGCCTTCGGCTCCTACTGGCAGCGCGGCGATCGAGGGTGGCAAGCAATGCAGCTATTTTTGAGGTTTCGCTTGCCGGTCGTCGCATGAAGAACCGGAAACGTAGACGACTGGCCGCTTTATTTCTCGATCTCGACCAGGAGAAAGAAAGAAAACTTCTCGCCAACAGCAGCGCGTCGAGGGGAAGGCAGGAAGCAATCCGCCAACGTTCGCCTGCAACTCACGACTGCATCGACGAGCTAGTCTAATTAAGAGCTTCTGGTGTGATCTCGCCACTTCGGAAGGCACCGTGTGCACTGCTGCTGCATCGAGCGTTTCTCGAGGTCTTGCCTACGGAAATTGCTGAACGCTAGAAATACTAACGAATAGTTCACTGTGTGCTTGTCAAATCAATGTTTTAAAGTTTTGAAAAATACTTTGGTTAATTACAAAATAGTGGAAATATGGGTTGAGTGAGCGGAAAAAGACATGTGCTTTTGTATTTGCCAGCTAATATTATTTTCAGTCACCGCTGTCTGGATCGCTACTCCTAATGCTCATCTGCAGTTACTATCACTGCCCAAGCGAAGCCATCAGAAATAGATGAAGCTAACACTGTTAGCATTCCAATAAAACACTGTTAGCTTTCCATTCTGCGTTAAATCAACGCTGATGTTTTAAAACTTGTAATACCGCCTTATCCGTCTTAACAATCTTCTGTTTTTGATAGCCATTCCCGTCGAAACAATCTGTTTTAATAATAGTTGGTTGTGATATCCAGCCGCGACGCACTGTAACACCGAAAGCAGCACCACTTGGACGGCCCGAGTTTCCTCAGGCAGGTGGCACGACGAATCGGTAGTGTTTTGCCGGATATCAGCCCGCAGTCGGTTTTGGACATTTCTTGACTGCGCAATTAACCTAGTTGCTGTACTGAGATCTTCCTAGAGGTGTCGCCAAGACCGGGCAAACATGAAAGCAATCACAATTTTCAACTTTCACACAATTGTGTGGAGATTTTATGGTTGCAGAATGCGGCTCTTCACTGTGCCGAAGGGAACCCCAGTTAGGGGTTTCGTGGGTTGTTCTGTGGATGTGTTTTCGACTTGCGCAGATGTATCAAACAATGTAGAACGTCTTGAGGAGCTAGCTTGCAGCGATACACTGCAAGCGGTACGAAAGTTTTACATTCGAGCATGTAAGATTTGCCTGATGTCCAAAGTTGTTTCAACCTTACTGCTGCATTTCTATTTTCATTCCATGAAAGATCTCTGCTCTTGACATTCTTGATAATAGAACACATCCTATGCGACTGATGCACGCATGAAGCATTTGAACAATACTTGGAAACCCTTTTCTTGATGATTATGGCTTTAATTCAGACTGCCGCCACGACGGCGCGAGCATCAAAGTTGTCGGACCCTCAACTAGTTGCGGATCCAGGGAGATCGCCCCCCTAAAACCTACGAAAGTAATTTTATTCACCATGATTTTGTACAAATTGGAAAACAACATATCAAACTAAATCCGAATAAGTCTTTTGTAATGTTTGAAGTGCCTCATTGTTCGCAGCATAAGGCCATTCTATCGTCCATTGTGTTGAGGGACAATATTGGGTGCCCACTGGCTCTGTCCCGAAAATGTCAGTTCCCTTTCTGTTTGATACTAATTTCTTTGAAAAGCATTAATCATTTAATGATGTAGAGCATTTCATGCCAATATCAGTTCCGAGTTATTTAGCGTCTGAGCTTTATGATTGGGGTTAAAACGCTATAAAAAACAATTGGAAAATTATATTCGGTGATATTTTTTCATTTTTCATCGTGTCATAGACAAAATTTTCTTTCATCTGAAAGAGCTATGATAACTCCAGATAAGTGTCGGTTTTGATTTTAAAATTTCTTATTCGTAATACCTTCATGGAGGGCCAAGCGCGTGCGGCTGAAGCATAGGCAAAATCTGTATCACCTTACAGGGACAGATCGAGGTAGGCGATTGGAGCGATCTCCCCCCCTAAAACCTACAAAAGTAACTTTATTCACCTTGTTTTTATACATTTCGGAAAACAACATATCAAAACCAATTCCGAATAAGTCCTTGGTCATGTTCGAACAGTCTTATTGTTCGCGATTTCAGTCGTCCATTGTTTTGCCACAGCGGTGCTGTGAAGTATACTTCATCTTTCTTACAGTGGCGAAGTCGATAGGAGACTTGACTACCAAATATTACTGAACCCCCCGCCCCCCTTACGTTACTAGCTGGATCCGCCCCTGTCACCTTAAAACAAGTCTGCCTAGGTGTCGTGTGTGATCTTGTACGCCGTACTACGTATGTACACATGTATTCTTCTATGTATCTTGTACATGCATTAGCGCTTGGCTACCTGTGCAGTGACTCTTGTCTCTATCGTCGGAAAACGACGGATGGGCCAAAATAATATCTATATTTAAACTGCACCTTCAAGTACAAAGAACCAGTAGAAACAGGACAGGACCCGTTAACGGTGTAGAACAGCGTGGTCCAACCAAGTTTGACCTGCGGGCCAATTTACAAAAACGTGAAAACTTGCGAGCTACTTCTAACAAAATGATGTGTAAAACAACAGATTCACAAGATTTAAAATTGAAAATGGAAGATAAGTGAGCAGGACATTGAAACTATTACACAACAGCAAATAGCAATTTATTATAAATCGCTATCAGTGGGATGCCTGTGGTCAGTGGCGTAGCCAGCTAGAAACTTTGCGAGAGACCAAATATTCTGACTTTGAGTGAGCAACAGTATTTGATTTGGGACACAGTCTCTCGAACCACAAAACAACAAGATTTGCTAGAAATTTGAGGTGGGCCATTGTCCTTTTGGTCACCCTCCTGGCTACGTCCATGTCTGTGGTCGACGCTTCTCTGACACAGTCCTTTCTATATCAAACCCAACACGTTAGTTGTAGCAAGTCGGAGACTGTTGTCCAGTGTTTCATGTGCAATTCGATTTCACTTGCTTCATGGCAAAAAATGTGTTCCAAACATCGAGTGCATTTTTTGTGCGAAACCTTTCAGTTTGGGAAACCTATCGTTGCTGACTACTTTTCAGAATCTCTCTACAGTCTAGTTTAACGCCGTTAATGTTGTACATATTTATTAAAGGGCGTTATGCTTGTTCTAAAGAAATTACCTACTGTAACATTCACAATACAAACAACACTGAGAAAAAACGCGGGCCTGTATGGTGTAGAAAATACGTAACAGATGTTAGTTTTGGTGCAGTCTTACAGATTCGTTTACAGAACAAACTTTGTCTAGTTGAGTGTTTTCCAATCTTTTTTTACATGGCTTAGCTCAAATGACTTATGCATAAGAGCGCTGCATCACAGTATCCCTTTAGTTTTGTCTAAGTTCTCTCAATTTCACGGTAGCAACATAGCGAACATGTGTTTTTTGAGGCAGCAATTCATCCCAATACGGGTGATATCATCTTCTGTCTGACATTATTGGTGGTATTCTACCTCTCTACTGTTTCGTTTTCAATACACAAAACCTATTCTAATATTCTTTCAGCTTATAAATTGGTGACCCACTGCTTGGAGAAATACACGGATCGTTGCTGTGTTGGTGCTATACGGTATTTGGATCACGTTTCTGGGAAATGAAAGTCTCTAAACTCGTCGGGTAGAGAGTATTTTGCAAATTGAGGTAAAGTACTATTTTAAAATTTATGAGATTTTTATTGTAGATAGAAATATTTGAAAATCCTTTCCACATTGATTTGCTGCACACTATGACAACACATAACAGCGCTGTTGAGTAATGGTCACTTCATTTATTCGAGTAAATACTCCTTTCGCTCAGAAACAAATTCAGCAAGACAGTCAGCGCAACCCTGATGTCTATTAGTACATCTCACTACTGTATTGTAACTTATAACTGATGCCTTGTTTTTGATCGTTTTTTAAGTTGTCTGTATCATCGACATTTTGATGGTGCTGCAAAGCGTAATGTTCGTCATTAGGATCACTGGCGTAACGAGAGATTTGAGCCAGGGGGGACAAAACTTAGCTGAAGAGGGCCCACTGGCCACCGTAGGGGGCCACTAGCCAACACTCAGAAAAAAAGTTGAGAAATGATAGTGAATCTGGATGATGTGGATGTCTATACTCGCTGAAAAAAACGAAAAATTCCGAAAAACGCAAAAGACAAAAACCTACTGAAAACCAAAAGAATACTAAATCTCAAAATGTAAGCTATAGTGGGCCCGGTTTTTACATTTAGCTGGCCAGGAGGGCGGATCGCCCCGTTCCCCGTCAGTTACGCCACTGATTAGGATTGGAAGCGTAATTTCTGACACTTAACAACTTACTGTTGTCTGTGCCTCAACACCCAAAAGGTCATTCTGACTGTTGAAGCGCCACAAACATTGTGGGCGTCGCGTTATCAACGGCAGGAGCACGCCCAAACGAGCTTAGGTATTCTTGGTTACAGTCGCAGTGCGATCAGAAAAAAAGTAAAAACACACGTCCATACGCCGCAATTCTCTCATCGTAAACAAAATCTGCTGTTGCAAAAGAGCCTGGAGGAGCTCTTCGTTAAGTATAAAGCACGTTAGCCAGGGAAGAGGCATAAGAGGTAATCACTGCACGAAAAAAATTATTTGTATTTTTTATAGAACTGCCACTGGTTCAGTAGTTTTCATAATCTATCTTTGATGGATCATTGATCTGCACATATTTACCAGATTCCCATTGTTCACCCTCATTCATAGAAAACATGCGCATCTTGAGAAATTGGATCGGAGTCTTCCTGTCTGATGAAGAAAGTTTGGTCGAAAAATAATGGCCATGTTTTTGAAGCGTTGCTATCGTCCTGCACAAGAATGATACAAACGCTAATGTGCACTGCACAGTTGTGCAGTAACATACGATCACCTTGCTTTTGCAGAAAGCAGTTTCTGGGGGTGGGCAAACTCAACATTTATTGCGACCGTCGTATACACAGTGCACACTTTTTGTATTTTTTTGTGCTGATCGAGTATCACTGATTTATCACAAGTCGCTTCTACTGGAAAAACATTCAGTACGATAGTCAAGTGCATAGTGATCTTAGCACGCGAATATAGATCTAGATTATAAATCTGAAGATATATTTCGCATAAAAATGTAATTTATACAAGCTGATCCTTCGCTGGGTCCTGACAGAACAACGTGGCCCTCACTGAAAAAAGTTTGCCCAACTATGGGTTAGAATGACAATAATTTTGCCCCACTTTCATCTAAATGTTTTTTTCCTGAAAGCGTCTTTCCTGACTCAGTGCAATTTCAAAACGCTTGTTTGAAACTCCTGCAAAATAAGTTTGAAGAGTTTCCAGTTTTTTGGTGAACATCTTTAAGTGAAGAGGCTGTGCAACAGATACAAAATCTTTAGATGTATGAAAGTGTTTAGCCCCTCCCGTGAACATTTAGTCTATGTGCTTCAGTAATACCGTGTTTGCCTGGTACCTGCTATTGGTTGCTTGAAGAATTAAAAATATTTAGCCTCCCATCTACTTGCATTTTGCAAATGAAACTTGTTTCTCTTAATTTCCTGGTCAACTTTTACTCTGTAAATGAAAAAGTGCTATGCGCTGTTATGGGGACTATAAGGGGGGGGATTGAGATATTTGATACTCTTAGAAACACGTAATATTGGCAGAAATTGGGAAAAAAATATTTATTGGGAATTTCTATATTGAACTTAATCTTTACGNTTTTCCAAACTTGAATTGCTGAACGTCACTGTAATTGTAAATGAACTAACTGTCGAACATTTCACAGTGCTTTTCAGCGTAACATTCCACTTGGTAAGGCGGCAGGCATTTAGTGCATGCCGGGAATATGACTGCAGTGTCTGCTGACGCTCACAGTGCAAGCAAGTTCGGCAAGCCTAATCCCCATTGTGACTGTGCAGTTACATTAACCCTCGTTTGTATCTATTTTTTGCTTGTGACGTATTCGGCATAGTTGACTTCGGAAATCTGTTTCATCATGCGGAAACAGACGCGCTTCGCGTCAAGTCAAGAAAATACCGGTAGTTACAACTTCTGCACGGAATATTTTTGCAAGCACCGCAACGGATAATTGCAGGCAAGCAAAGAAGTTATCAGTACGGCAGGTTTGTTACAGTGCTTTTACTGAAAATGCACGATCTACCTACACACTAGCTTGTACTTGAAACTTAATTTCAGAAACCAAATCGACGGTGAGTTGAGGCTACAGCGAATGGTGCCATTAAAAGCGTTAAACACAAGGTTGGATGTGACCCAGGCAAACCTAAGGGCCACATTCTTCGTAGCTATACGATCCAACAGAACACTTGGAAAAAACGTGTGCTCTCCATTTGCGCAAGTGTGTTTCGTATAAGAGAAAGATTTTAAAATTCAACTTAGATAAGACAGTTTGTAGTTTTTCTGTTGAATATTTTATTTTATATTTTGTAAACCAATTGACCGCTCTGCACGGCTTCTTTCTATCATACCCATTAATTGCGCTTGACCCATCTTAGCTTCAAAATGCAAATTCAAGCCCTGTATTTCGCAGAGCAGCATATAAGTCTTCATGACCCCAGATCAAATTCTTTTGAGTAAAAATCCCTTCTTGAACCCCCACCTCGACCAGCTTGAAAGCCTCCTCAAGAGAACAAGGGACTGGGCTGATGAAGACTCGTGCTAGTAAACTTGAAATAATTGTTCGCCTGTGATCAGAGTTCAAATTTTTGTTTAGTTACGCTGCAGGTAGAATTTCCATGTTTTGATTGCGTGGAAATAGATTTACATTTTCAAAGGCTGTTATGTGCTCAGGGCCGCAACCAGCATTACCTCTACGTCAGGGCTTCTCGACTGGGGGTCCATGGACCCCGAAGGGTCCATGGTGACCTATTGAAGGGGTCCACATGATTTTCTTATGAAGTAATAATTTCGTTGCTGTCCAGCGATAAAGTCCATGATGTCTAAAGAACCCATATGAACAATGACTATCCACTTCGTTGCTGGTCAATGGAGCAAATGCAATGTGCAAATTGATG
>JGI24158J21664_10011488_pt1 | contig 11785 bp, 9 predicted proteins | sample Ectturendosymbi3_FD_21664 | JGI IMG/M metagenome (IMG submission 21664)
CTGCGTCCACTAACAGCAGGCATTCACTGTTGTCCTCTTCAAAACTTTTCCTTACAGCATGTATTGCTGCTTCTATGCCCGATTCTAGTCCCGCACATGTCTGCAGTGTTCCCACTGCATGCATGATGTCTTCCTTCAGGAGCCCTGTGATTGTTTTGCTAATGATTCGTCGTAAGCAATCACCAACACCTACTGGCCTAATGCCGTTATCTTTTTGTTTAGTGGAACCAGTCTGCATGCGAGGATGGTTGATATGTTATCATGTGGAATGGTGTCTGTCGCGAGACGCTTGGCCAGGGTGGCAATTTCATCAGATAGCATTTTTGAGTGGGTGCCATATGATTTTGAACAAATCATTTCTTCCCAGGTATCCATGTCAATATGTGTTGGTCCTCCAGACCCCGATGAGTTGTTAGTATTGGATGTAATGTCATCTTGAGTTATGTTTTCAAAGATGACTCTCTCTGTTTTGGTTTCAGGCTTATCAATGATGGCAGATTGTTTTAGTTCCGCCGCTTTTAGGTGCTTTTCTTTGAGCTTCTTTTTGATGTCTTCAGTAATGTCATGTTTTCCATCAATGTCATTAGCATGATTCACAATTTTAAGGGACTTATTCACCTGTCCTTGTAACATTAGTCTACAGAAAGATTTCGTTTTCCTAGTTGTGCTCATTTCATTTCCGGTGTTGTCTTTCAACACTTCTCAAAAACTGAAAGACAGGGTTGGTTGACAAGATGACCGCCATGGCCCCTCACCAATCCTATATGACACAGCCCCCTCTTTGTTTACACGGATAACTATTATTGTGCCATTGCATTTTCATTTGCTCTACTGTAATGTTCACTAATGGTTGGTTTGCTTAGTGCAATGACTTTTCGTAGTGCTTCTGCTTGTTGGCTGGGTCATATGAAACAATTAACCATTGTCCATTATCAAAATCATGTTTGGTTCTATTTGTAACACTTCTAATGGCGCTCCAATTTTATGCAGATTTTAGGGATTTTTTGGTATTGTTCTTGAAATTTTTGGAGTTGCATTTGTGAGAGCTTGGAGTATATGGATAAGTTACCTGCATCATGCAGATTTCTAGTCTAGTCACTACTTACATAGACTAACCTGGCAACCTCTGCTCTCATTTTGGAGCTATACTGAACAAAGTTGGCTGTTTGCCCTGATAGTTGCAGCTTAAAGGTAACATTAAATTGTTTTAGAACTATATTGCATTCCTTCAGCTTCATGGAATATTAAGAAGTAAGTAATGTTCATTTTCATCATGTTAAATTTTTTGATAGGGTTTGCTTTATTGTTAGTGCTACTGGCTTAGATTAATGCAGTCATGTTGTCTGTATAAATGGTTAAAGTAGGAATAAATTTTTATAAAACAGGTGATCAGCTGCTAATCTTCGAGATTTAAAATCAGTCTTTCAAAGATTGAAATCAGACACCTGATTAATGATTGGTTGAAAGTCAAACTAGTGTTTCAACAGTTAACATTTTATAATTTTATTTATAACTCATGGTACCTAAAGGTGTTAATTTGATAAGCAGTGTAAATTTTGCCTCATGAGGCAAAAGCACTGCTGGAAGTATTTTGCCATAAGCTTTGCACGTTTGGCTGAAATCATACGACAAGTTGAAACGCATGACCTACTTTATTTGACCATTAGACTATGTCTGTAATGGCTCAGTCTGACATGCATGGACAAGCAAGTGTTGTCATGGTTCATTGCTGGCAAGCTTTTAGTGGGACCTTGTCAGGATTGTGTGAGGTGTAGGCTAAGCCATAACCTTAAACCCTAACATGTTGTTTCTTTGTACTTGTCACGTGACAACTTTAACTACCCATGTTGGATTAAAAGCAATGTCTTAGCATTTGCCTCATGGGGCAAAATACTACATTTCCTTGAAAATTTCGGTCTTCAGAGTCGGAGTTGATATTTTCAAATTTTTTGGAGTCAGAGCAGGAGTAGGATTTTTTAAACAGGAAACAGGAATGGAGTCTAAAAAATGTGACTCCACTCATCTATGGCTCTGACTCCAAAAAGGTGCTTTCCATATCCGCAAATCATGGAAATATTCAAGTCTGACTTTGCCAAGCTCCAAATTCTACAGTAGCATAGTGTGCATGTTTCTAAACCAGCTATGTCCAGCCCACGGGCTGCATGCAGTCCAGTATGCGGCCCAGTTCAGGTTTTCACTACAGTATAACCAGTCTGTATTCTGACAATCTGTCTTTATTTTGAAAGTCTTAAATTTGACATTTTTGATGCAGGTGGTTTTCAGTGCCACTTTACCATGTTTGTACCATGTTCTGGGAGATTTCCATTGGTCCACTGAAACCTTGGTGCAAAACTTATTATTAGTTTTCTGACTTCTACCCTTGTTCCATTGGCACTAAACTTGTCTATGAAATCACACTTGCTGAGTGGTTAAAGGTGCCAAACAGTTGTTACCATTGCAGTTAGGATTCAAACACTTTCAGTACATTACCTTGAACTAAATTTGTTCGCCAAGATCAAAGTAAGTCATTCCTTGTGCGGCCTCATTAATATGTCATTAAATGTGCGGCCCTGGTTAGGATATTGACATAATTTTTGGCTCAGTAAGCAATTTCGGTTGGACATAGCTGTTATAAACAGCCTTGCTTAATCTAATGTCAACCTGCATATGTTATATTTTTTTCTGTTAAAAGTGCACTCTTTGCATGCTTGAAACAACCAACTTCGAGTAGATCATTATAAAAGAATACCATGCATGCTTGCTTTGTAGCAGTTCAAAATATTATTTTTATCTTGTTGCAAGACAATAAGCTATTCTATTTGAAAACAAGACTTAAACTATTCTATTTGAAAATGATGCATGTATTTCATTCTAAACAATGTGACTGTACAATGAAGCACATGCATCAGATGGAAAGAAAGAAGTCATCTTACTGGTCTACATTAATTGAAAACAATTTCTGCATTTGTTCATCAGGGTACATCTGTATACAACAGCTTTATTTGTTCACTTCAGATGTTTGACGCTTTTAAAATTTTTTCATTTTTCCCATTATGTAACATGTGTAGAAGATGCTGAGGAATTGCAATAGCAGGGTTGCGGAGTCGCAAAAGTCAAAGGTTTTTGGGTGGAGTCGGACTCCTAACACCACTAGCTAAGAGTCAGAGTCAGATTCGTTTGTCTGACTCAAGAAGTCCAATTGGATCATTTTTTACATCACACTCCGATGTTGGGAATTCTTGTTGAAATGGTACAATTTCCTTTGAAACTTTTGTGGAAACAGAGAATTCTTGCTGTGTACCACAATTTCCACTGAGTGCTAGTTGCTACAAAATTATTGACAGCCAAACTTCATGTTAAGGAGTTGAGAGTAGGATCAGAAATTTTGGAAAGGTTGGAGTCGGACATTTTACCTCCTACTCCGCAACCCTGTGCAATAGCTCGTGCAAATTTAGTTGGCTGTTTGTTTGTGAGATCATGTTGATAAACTAAATTGTTTTCCTATTTGATTAAGAGCTTATGATGATACCTACTTAGTAGGCAAAGTATGTAGTCTGTAACATCTTAGTGTCTGATTCTTTGCTGGGAAAGCATTCCTTTTGATAGACAGTGTTTGTCTAATTCTGTGATTTCAAAACATGATTTCTTTTGGCAGCTTTTAAGTGTAATGACTAGATAAAACAAAAAGTTAAATTGTTATTATTGACAGGTTGCTTGATTTATTTAATTTGCTTCCCTATGTTGAAATTTGGAAGTTTTTTAGCATATGCATGTGAAATTTATGTGAAAACATTTTTAATTGCTTTTCTATGGCAACTGAAGTGGGATTAGTTTTCTGAATACCAGTACTATGTGTTGTCGGAACAGCAAAGAGTTTGGCGGCGGTGGTGGTGATAGCACGCAATTTGTGAGAACCAATGGGTGGACTCTTCCTTTAAATATTTTGCAGGTTAGAACTATTGCATCTTGGTTTCATGTTTTAAAATTTTTGGTTGAAAATTTCATGATACCAAGTGTAAGATAAAGTGAATGTTTCTGATAAGACATTATTTGCTATGAATACATTTTTGACAAATTTACATGTGTTGATCGTGCCAGAGTGAAATGTGGAACTCTTGCAAATTTGCATAAGAAACAAACATGCACCAATCAATGGTAAAAAACAAAAAAAAAGCAGCTGACATTCCCAATGTTGTCAATAAAGATACATTACATAAAGTGCAAAAGTTTTACACTGCAAAACATGCAGGTGTGTAACTTGGAAGACAGTGGGCAAATATAACAATCATATGGCCTGCGTGCTCTGTGGAGTAACACATTCATTTCTTTGCTGTCACTGACAATATCATTTTTTGAAATGTCCACATTTTATTTAAAGATGTGCTGTTGATGGTGCCAGCCTGCCAAATGTAAATGAATTCCATATGTAAATTTTTTGATGCATGTAGATTTATCAGGAGAATTAAACACATCCTAATATTTAAGATTTTTTTAAAAGTTTTTAATTTTGTTATATCTCAGCAACTTATCAATTTTTCAAAGATTTACCCATAACAATATTAAAATGTGGTAAATAAGGTTACTACAAGTGGAAATTTCTATGCTTTTTAGCCCAACTTCATGGTTGTCTGCATGTGAATATGTTAGGGTCGCCATATCTAAAGACACAAAATTTCTGACAGTCTCAATGGCTACTTTTCACAACGACAATAAGTGCTATACAGCATTTTTCAGTATGTTCTTACTAGAGATAGACCGATATGCCGGCCACGGCCGATATATCTGCTGATATTTGGGTTTTACCAATATATCGGTATTAGCCAAAATGGCTGATTTTGAAATCGGCCTCATCAGGTGTTGACAAAATGCTGTTACATTCCTCACATATGCAGACAACTTGGGCAAGAAAACACAGCAAACCAAGTCACGACAATTATCTTGCATCAACGCTAGCAGATGCGTTTTTGTAAATAAGCAGACAAGATGAACCATGGAGCACGTTCTCAGTCAATGCAGTTGAAACAAAAGCATCATCATTAATCAGATTAATTAAAAATCATAGTAAAATATTGAAATTGCAGTAAGTTAAAAAATTTTAGCTCATCAATCCTGATTTTTGAAGTTTTTGAAAAAAGGTAAGGCACAGAATACATTATATTTTCGACAATGAAACAAAAAATAAGATTTAAAAATTTTAGAAATATCAGTTATCGGTCCATGAATGGCCGATATATTGGTATCGGCCCTAAAAAAGCCATATCGGTTAATCCTTAGTTCTTACAACTACCAATCCATCTCTAAACAGCATTGCTATCACAGAAGAAAAATATCACAGAATTGCTACACTATAGGTTACAAGCGATATAATGCCAAGGGCATGTTTTTCTCTCCAACTGCTGACTATTCATTTTTCAGAGGATCTAATGATTAGAACCTCTGAAAATGTCAAAATTTGAGACAAAGAATTTTTCATAATAATTTCAGACAAATTTTATTTCCGAAATTCTGGACATATGGGAACCTTAATATATGTGTCGGGTGCAGAATGTATTTTGAACAATGTTACTGTGATTACCCCAATTTTGTACAAAGAATAACATGAGTCTCTTTTTGTCAAAAAAGAGAAAAATACAATGCATTTAAACCAAAATGAAAGTATGGTGCAAATAATGTAAATGTTATATGTCAATAAACCGGCGTTTTTTAGGAGTGTAATATAATTTAAATGATAGGAAATAGTGGATTGCAGTGGACATTTTTTGACTTTACTTTTGTTTTAAAATTCTTTTCATGCAATTTTATAATGCAAACAATTTATTTTTTTGTAATGGTCTGAAATTATTTTTCAGAAGGTAAAGGTTCCTCAATAGTGCAAACTCATTAAGTTTTTTGCTAATGACAGGGTGATGCTCTGCAAGTAGGAAGAAAGTAATCACTAGGGCAACAAATGTTTTGACCCATAAACTTAAAATCTTGACTACAAAATTTATATATTTTAAACTATCAATTTCCTGTGATTGCAACTGAAATGCGGAAAACAAAGCATATCATTGGCTCCTGCTCGTGTGTGAGCACAGGATCCGTCTGGTGTCAGGACTTTGCCATCTGTATCAAAAATCAAACCAACATGTCAAAAATCTTTATTCTGCACAAATGAAAATAATCAAAAGTGTGAAATACCGAACAAAATTAGAGCTAACGAAACATGGATGAAAATAGATTCAAAAGCACAACAGAAATATCCAGTGTCAATAATTATCATGAAGTCACTGAAAAGGTTTTTTGCCTAACCACACCTAGCCCACTTAATATTGAATTGTCCAGTAGTGGGCAAAATAACATTAGTACCTCAGAAATCGCAACAAATCCATTATCGTTAGAATTGCAATGAAACTTGCAAGAGCATATCAATATCTATAGTTGTAGCTTCAATAGAATATCAATAAAGAGAAAAGCTGTGCTGCAAGAAAATGTTAACCTAACGATAAATTTTGACTTTTTTATGACCTAATAACTTGTGGTTGCTCATGGTACCAGCATGAAATTTGGTTTGTAGACATTTCATAAACTTTAAAAAAGGCAGAAAAAATTTGACTCTATTGACTTTTGGTTGACCTAGTAATCCCTCTCATGGAATACAGTGTCAGCAAAACAATGTAAGAGACATGAGTGTAAAAGTAATTATGGCATTCTTGATGTTAGTGCAAATGCCAAACTGATAATGTTTGTTGCTGTACTGCAGAAAAAAATTTTGCATTTATGAAAAAGTGCATATTTTTTTACACAATGGTAAGTTTCTTTTCATTAGGTTTCTTCTTGGATTTTGGAAATTTTTGTGGCTTTAATGTTTTTTGGAGCTGAAGGTATAGCACTACAGAGATCAGCATGGGCGCCTTCCATTGTGGTATGGTATCTTTCTCTGAATAAAGTTTGCTTTGTTAAGTAGCACTCTCTGTGAATTGAATTGTGTAATTTTTAGTATTGTTATTTGGCCTGGCAAGTGTTTTTTTTTTGTTGCAGTGCATTGGTTTGGCATATCTCATCAATGTGGGCCTATTGATTGTTGCAACATCTATAAATCCTGCTGATGATAACTCAAAAGCAAGATTTGAAAATAACAGTAAAAAGATTCCTGTCTTCGATAGATCCATTCATGCCCATGTTATAGAAAACAACTATTGTCACATTTGTGAAGTTGGAGTGTAAGTCATATGCTAACATCCTTAATGTTTTGTGTGTTTTTTTAGTCTGTAAGTCCTCAAAACATTTTAAATTCTGAATTTGCTCTGCTGATGCTGTTCAACTTTGATGGGATATTTTGCAATTTCTTTGTAGCTCAGTTTATATCAGTGTTTTTCCCAACCCGCGGTCCAGTGTATAGTTTTCATGTGGACAGGGCCGGATTAAGGGGAGGGGCAATGGGGGCAGTTACCCCAGGGCCTCCCGTGATGACATTTATTTGTTTTGGATAAAATATTCATTTGAAAAATTGTTGTGATTCAAAAGTGATGCAAGAATACAATTCTATCTTCCGATGTTGCGTTGAGTGTCATTAATGATTTCTCTACAAGTTTGACTTTCTGCCAGTTTTAGTAACCACTACTGAATATAAATATGTTTTTGGTTTTGTTCAATGCATATATATATGAATTTTGATTGTAACTTTTCCCAATAATCGTTCTTATGGAATGGGTTTACCTACTCGTGCATCACGCCTACTGCACAAATGTCGTGAAAACGATACCATTTGCATGCTTAAGCAGCAAAGCTAGTTCTGCTGTGGTTGAGGTTTTGTATCAATGATTCCGTAACTTCTTGTGCTGTCTGGAGGTAGCCACAACCAAACTGCGACCTTTGTTTCGTCATAAAGTGGAACATATGGTGGAAACGCACTTTTTCCGATGGCTAATATTCTTGTGTTACATCATAAACATATGAAGCTAGTCAAGCCATTTACACTACATGTTATTGCATGTTCTGTCAGAAAATGTTTTTGATCAATCAATTTGTAGAATGAAAGAGCAGAAAGTAAGATTGCTGTGTTTAGATAGTGCTATGCCGAAATCTGTAATGCCATCAGGAACTAAAAATGGCAAAGTTTCTAAGGAGAAAAAGTGCAAGAATCTGGCAGTGTTAACTACAACGCCGCGACCAAAACATTTTTTTTCAGCAAAGCTTCTAAGCAGCAACTTTAAAACAGTGTGGCGTTAATCAGAGCACATAGGCATTTATAGTGTTTCATATTTCAATTTGGGGGGACTTAGAGCTTCGTTTGCAGGACTAAGCCCACCAAAGCCCTCGTGGAGATGGGACTGATTTGAGCACCGTATTTATTTGATTGTAGGCTGCGGTTATAATTTTTTTTTCATCATTTCATGCGGATTACAATCAGGGGCGACTTACATTTTTTATTTTTTTACTTTATCGAAATGTATAGATGACGTTCAGTCTTTCCTTGGCTGCCTTTTGTCGACCAAACTCTTGTTTCGCATTCGATTTTCTTCAGCATCACATGCACATCCGTCACAGGAGGGATTATGATAAACAGAAGGCAGTTGCAGTGATGTAAGCATCATTAATACGGGAAACGCACGAGTACGCGAACGTCGCGAATGCATCTAAGAGGCTTAGGTAACCTATGTTCAAGTGCGGTTTACAACCAAGGGCAGCTTACGTCAATTATTATTAACACCATTTCATGTGGCTAACAATCGAGTTAATACGGCAGGCACATAATTGACTACTGGAAAAAACAAGGAGAATGTTGCAAATCAGCGAAAACAAATTTAGCAACGATGACGTCATGAAATATGTTATAGGGGCCCTCCAGTGAAAATTGCCCCAGGCACCCCTAGCCTTTAATCTGGCTCTGCATGTGGACCATATAAAGAATAAACCGCTACTTTGGAATAATGTGAGTTCGTTTGTGCACATAAAAGTAGCCTATGCTGACAAGATAGTAGGCCACACACTTTGTATAAGCGTTATCTGGATTTAAACACTGGTTTATACTGACAACAAGAATCCAGAAAAGATACAATTAACCTGACTGCGTTAATAGTTAGCTAAGTGGCACTTAGATCATTTTTAACTTGCAGAATTTTTTACTCTACCTGTTTCTAAATAAGCTTTAGTCATATCAATAAATATTTAGATGCATAATTTTCAAACAAACGTCAGATTTTTTACCCTGTGTTGAAATCACATCATGAATAATCAGCTTTGGATCAAAATTTGCAAACTAAGGCCATAGTATACTGAGGCATATCAAAAGACGCAATTACATACTTTGTTTGCTTGTTTCATGTTCTACAAGCCAACATCTTAATGCATTTTAAACAGGTAAAAATGTGGCACCTCAGAGCAAATGGAGATCTTGGTAGATGAAAATGATTAGAGTATTCACAGTGCTAAGCAGTGAGCAGTTTACATGGCTGCCTTCATACAGTATTAGATGCATTGGTATTACAGGATAGGTATACGCTGATGCTAACTAGAGATTCACAATTTACACTACAATGCAGATAGCAGTAAGTTAATAATGGATTTAACTGCATTACCAAAAACCTGAAACATTTGACCACATAAAAACCAGAGATTTAATTGAAATTGTGTTGAACAATTCCTGAACTAAGCTTTTCATTATTATCAAACTTCAATGAATGAAAAATAAAGGGATGAAGCACGTAGCATGCTGCATCATATGGTTTTCTGACTATTAAAACAATACCAGTGCAAGGATTCCACTTATGAGAAAATTAAAAAACTGATTCTTCTGGCTAGTTAGTGCCATTACATATCTAAATTATTGTGTTTTTGACATGTGTTCATCTTCTCCTGTGGACATTCAAAGCAATGCCAAGCATGCTGTTCTGAAAGTGTACGATAAAACAAAATATTAACACAAATGCTACAAAACTGTTTAATTCATGTGATTGCAATTCCACATTTTTTTTTCTATTTGAAAATTACAGGTCAATAAAAATTTCTGATTTTTATTTTCCAGCTGAGAAATAAAGCTGTGACGAACAATGCTGTATTTTGAAGTATATTAGGAATATTTTAGTTTTATTCCATAATTTTGCCTTTGAAAACTGAAAACAGTGAGCGAAGCGTTAGGTACTGCAGCATTTTATTTTACTGTTACTAGAGACTTTCCATGTCATTGGCAAAAGTTGATCCATATGTATGTTCTAACATATGCTCCAACAGTTTGAATATTTTTATTGATTCTATAGGGTTAAAACTGTTCAGTGCTTTTTTAATTGTTTTTCAGGGGCACCTTAAGCAAACACTGCAGTGCCTGCAACAAGTGCGTTGCTGTGTTTGATCATCACTGCAAATGGTTGAATAATTGCGTTGGAAAAAAAAACTACAGGTAATTTTAAATGCGTGTTGTAGTGGGGAATTACGGAACCCTACTCAGCTTCGGTTTGAGTGCAAATTATTGAAGACTTGTGTGGGAATACTATTGCATCTTCTGAAGTAAGAACAATTAAGCCTAGACTTGAAGCTGTATTATGCTTTTGCTACAACAGGATTGACATAATCTGATCCCATCTTGCTGTCAACATGTTCTCCTGTTCAAAAGCAAAGCTTATACGTATTTTCAGTGGTGATGTTGTGTCAGATTAGCTTTTGCAATCACTAGAGTTTGGAGGAAGTTGAGAATTGTAGATCCATAACTTTCATTGTGAAAGTGGATAGAAGCTGTTCTAGATTTGAAGATTGTAAGTGGTCCACCTGAGTTAATTATTAGTTTTGTTCTTTGCTGATGATGGTAACACTTAACTAAGATGCTTCATTTAAGTTTTACCTGTGAAGATTTTATAAAATGAAAGTTTTTGGTGAGATATGATCACAGTCTATGAAAATTATGCTTCCATGCCAGCCATGCACAGTGCTACCATTATTTTTCTGAATCACAAGTGACACAATATCTTAATCAGTTCATGAAAATGTTTGAACACTGAGAAGCACCAAATGTTTTACAACAACTATGGTTCAGTTTGTAGAAAAAACAAACAGAGTTAGGAAAAAAATCTTAAAAAGACACCCATGCTGCTTATTATTTGGTTGCTGCGTAGTTTCTCCTTTCAAAACTTCCTCAGTGAAAGTAGTGAATGGTGAATCAATTTAAAAAAAGCATTTGCAATGAAATTTTTTTCTGTATATACTGCTGTAATTTTTATTTTGTTCCATGCCAGTGCATGCCTGCCGGCTGGAACAGGTACACACACAATCGGGTATTAAACGACTGCACGTAGCCCATAACAATGCCTGTCAAATTCTCATATGGCTTCCGTAAATGTAACTGTTTGTCAGCATCATTCAATTTTTTTTCCGTTCCGTCAAGACATTTGGTGCTATGATTCAAAAATATATCTTTGAGAAAAATGTTTTATTATATCTGCTCATTTCTGATGCTTCTTTCAAGATTTCATTTTTACCCCTTGTTTAGGACTTCTGCATGGTCAGTCGTGGGAGCAGTGCCTCACAATTTTTTGTGCCCAGAAAAATTAGTGTTAAACATATAATAAAAACTAAAATCTTGCCCCCTAAAACTCTATTCTGCCCCCACACTTTGAAACCTGGCTACAGGTCTGTGTTGAGAAATTGTAGTAATCGCTGGTGCGTTGCTTTAGCACTTGTTGCGGATTGCCTGCACATATCAACTAACGCCAACCGCGTTCTGCGTCAGGATTAAAGGATTACGCATTTTTCTGTTCTTGTGAGCTACCTCTGTCTGACCCCTGCGTCTGATGTAAACACGTTACAAATAAAA
>JGI24158J21664_10011491_pt1 | contig 11783 bp, 8 predicted proteins | sample Ectturendosymbi3_FD_21664 | JGI IMG/M metagenome (IMG submission 21664)
GGAATGAAAACATGAAATGCATTTAGTTGGAAATATTTTTACATTCAAACCGTTTTTTTCGTTTGCGCCATAGACTTATTCAAAAAAATTTAAACAAGGCTCGAGGCCCGCATCTGATTAATGGAGTCAAAACATTAGCTGCTTTCACATGTGCCCAGGTTATTGCTTCTCTTTAATATTTTGTAAGAAGTCTTGTTTATAATCTTGCAGGTCAGAATGGTTGTAACGTTTCTGAACATTTACAACAACGTAAATCTTTCCCAAAAGTTGTGGCTACATTTTGCAATGTTTTTGTGCTGGATATCTGTAGGCACGTCGTCTAACGGTCCTGAAGGGACCGATTGGACATTCCTGAAGAAGGACAATGATAAACTGGGTGAAGAAGTGCAAGGTGAAGACGCACAAACCATGGAAACTGACGAAGGTAAGAGTTTGGGAAAGAAGTACGAAAGGCGAACACGCGCATGTGCAGTTACTAAGTTCATTTGTGCTCTTTGTTCGAAGCGGTTGAACACAGTTTTAAATCCTTTGCTTGCGAAGCACCAGCTTATTTATCTGCTTCGCCAAACAATTTTTTCCATTATTTGTAGGTTTTGTAAAACGTTAAATCTTGCGGAAACAAATGCAAGCACAATTATTTAATATTATTCTTCTTGTCAGGTACGAAGCTGAAAGAAGGTCTGGCGCGTCTGCTAGAAATGGGCTTCAATGACAACGGTGGATGGCTCACCAATCTTTTGACTGCTTGCAACTACAACATTTCTCGAGTGCTGGAAGCGATGCAACCTGCTCGCGACCAAAAACTATGATAAACTAAATTTACTTATCTGTCGTTGTGCTTGTAGATTGCTTAATGGACTACAACTCTTAGACTTCTCGAAACATATCTTCATTGCGTGCTGCTTTTTATCAGTGAAGTTGCGAGGTTGTTTTTACGAAATGTTTTATCAGGGAATTAGATGAAACTGCACTTTAACCAGAGTATTGATCAGAATCTGTGCTCGATAATTTTATGTGAGTTGAAGGTTCGCATTTGTTTCAGCTGTGATTCCAACAATTTTCAAACGCTCTCTTCTGCATTTTGTTGTATAGACCGAAGTGCAAACACAACTACAAACTTAGAAAACAGCGTAGTCTGACATGCAAAAAACGACGTCGCTGTGAAAATTTGCGTTGACCTAATCTGTCCGAGTCCGACTGAAAGAATAACCTGCTGTCGTATCATTGCTATATATTTTCAGTATAGTCCGGCGTGTGTTGATAAAACTTTCTTGGAAATGACAACTAACACTTTTGTCTTTTTCGCCTGTGGCAAACTGGTATATCGGTGAATTTCATGGTACAGTAGAACTTTCTAATTCATTACTTTTTCGTCGGTACCAGCAGAATTCTTATCTTTTGTGTACATTGCTGTTCGTTTAATTCGTCGCCTCTTTCTATCCCTTAGAAGCGTTTTGTTCGGCTAATAAGTCATTTGCAGTTGTGGTTTTGATGTCTAAGCAGCTAGTACGTGTGGAAATTAAAACAAATTAAGGATCTTATCTGATATTTGTTACACTCGCAATTTATTTATCAAATTTATACACGAGGTGCGAAACGTGACCCGACTCCCATTTGAGAGAACGCGGGAAGTCTTTGCAGTTTGATACAGATTTAAAAGGTGCTAGATTAAATGAAGGAGTCTAGATAGAGCAGAGGAATTAATTGTTGTATTCAACCATAACGTCATAAACTTGTATTTTACTGCAAATAAGAGCACTATGTATGCGAGTTACCATGATAAAGTATACAAGCTTCTATGATAGTTTTCACCTGTTGGCATTATTCGTCACTTCGCCTAAACCGTCACTTTTTTCTAATCCCCTTAACGTGACGAATTAGGCAAATTCTACTGTATCTGTTTGTTTAGTCCAGTGTGTTTTGATCGCAGTTTGCTTAAAATGTCGACTTCGAAGCTGATATTTTAGAGAAATCGCGGTAGAATGTAAAAGAAAAGGCTTTATGATTATTTTTTCACTGCGGCTTTTCTACCTGGAGTGTAAATCATTCGTTCTGACTTGTTGTGATGAGTTTCTCATACTCTGTAATGCTTTTCTTGCTGTGTGTTTCGCCAAGTCACGTGCGCTCATTGTATCATGAAATAAATCGTGGCTTTTAATCTGCCACTGCATTCAGTTGGTCTGAGAGAAAAACAGCTTTGCTAAACGACAACGTGTCCACATGACTTTCCGAACCCCCTATCATCATTTAATTGCATGTCCACCAAGACTTAGCCACATTTCTCCACCATACAGATGAAGCCCATTTTGTTGTACATCTTCTCTCGTCGAAACAGGAAAAAAAGCAGTCGACGAGTGGACTTCATGGTTTACTACCAAGTTTCGCGTTTTCGCTTGAAGCTGTCAAACAAATATCAGCCCTGATATAACTGAGCTGCAGCTTCGTAAACCTCAGAAGCGCATTCATGCTGTTGTGTCTCAAAAGCTTGCTGACAGCTCCTCCGCCGTTGGATTCTGAAGTATCGGCCCGCGTTTGATATTACATTTTCACCAGTAATTCTAAAGCGACTGTTTGTTATTCACGAACCTTAAGCATAACGTTATCAATCCGCAAATTCACCAGCGACTCTACAACCAACGCACGATGAAAACGACAGGAAAGAGATTCAAAGGATTTGGTGTTAATCTTAGAGAAGCGAGAGACTTTATCCTAGCCGTTGCAGGAAGACAGCGCAAAAGCAGTGACTGCTTCATGCCGAAGCGATGTGTGTTCGATTTCGCATAGGCAACACCAAACCAGATGGCGGGCGGCTACTTTTGAATTGACAGGGCTCCTACCGGAATGACTCAGATTCAACGATGCACATGCAGACAATTACAGATTTCGGTTCGATAAGAAGAGAGCAGTTGGCTTCACGTGCTTTTGTTTCATGCCTGCTGAGAGGTGCAGCAAAATCACTCTGTGTTAGAATAAACAAAGACCGTTTTTTTCACCAAACTAGCTCTCCTCGAAACGGGGAAAAAAGAAACAGATTATGCTTCAGCGCACGAACAGTAAATACAACGTAAGCTTGTTCCAAAGTTGTTTTTGCATCATGCAGCACTGGGTGACCTGAAGTTAATACCACAGCATGACTCCACCAAAAACCGGTGTTTAACGAGATATGCAGTTGACTGAAGGAAAGCGACAGTATTGCACAGCACACTTCTACAAAAAAACGTGAAAGCGCAGAAAAACAGCGCTTGTTTCCCAACATGGTCAATGTCAAAGCAAGCTCAACGACTTTGGAGCGATAAGACGCTGGGCAGGTGTTAGTTGCTGCATACAAGCATTCGCAAATCTGGTGTCTAATATTAGTACAACAAAGTTCACTAGCAACAAACACAAAACTTGCAAACCTGAAGACAATGCTCGCAAAAGCAGTCAGCGGTTAAATGCAAACAGCACGCGTAGACTTTCAGATTTTCAAGCGAAGTAGAACAGCACAAGATATTTACGGCAAGCAAAACGACAAACAGGGGTGAGCAAACTGTTTGACTCGCGAGCAGGCCTGGGTTATTTCAAAGCGGGCCGGATCTGGAGCGGATGAACTGCTTGTGCAAACTGATTTTGATGTAAAAAGCATGAAGGCTTTATAGTAATAATTTGGACATGCTTAGCCGGCCAGATTAAAGATATTGACGGGTCGTAGGTGGCCTGTGGACCGTTGTTTANCCACACTCGGACTAGAATCCTCGAAAGTGACCCACAAGTTTGTGGTNAAAGAAGCAAGAAACCAAAATTCCATGGAGAGAACTTACGGAAGCACCGAGAAGTTNCTAATAACTTCCATGAAAACGAGGCACAATTCACCAATGACGCTTTGCAAGCGACACACATGAGCCGTTTGCTTTGATTCATTGGCTTATGGCAAACGATACCGTGCTGGATAGTGTCATAGAAATTAATCTCCACTACAATGATCATGCCAATCAATAGCTTTTCAGATATTTATAGCCATGGGCCAAACTGGGAAGTGATTGAAAGCGGAACTACACCAACATTTTTGTTTTTGTCACAAGATGTTTTTGACAACACGCCTTCTCGAACAACCTACGGTATGGATTCCTCGGGTCAACAAGTCAGTGTTACCGACACAATTCGAACAGCTTCTTACACGACGTCAGGGCCAGGACAAAAATGTCCTTACGTTACTCTTTTGGTAATCGTTTGATTTGGAATTCGCATCCACAAGCACGATCCACGTAGTGAGGAAACATCTTTATATAAAACACCAGGAAGAAAGTCGTCACATCTTACTGAAGGTGCATTCCTTGAAGTGGATTTATGAAAGGTACAACCCTGGACGTGAGTAAATAAACAGGCAAGTAGCAACCATTTTTGTTGCCGTCTTTCACTTTTGTGCATTGACTCTTTCTGTGCAACTTCGGTAGCAACATTTAGAAAATGGAAAGGTTTTTATTTGCACTGTAATATTTTGGTCAGGTTGATTAAGTTTCGCTAATTGAAATTTCGATTTCGTTTCATATTTTAAGCATGGCCGACAAAGAAGCTGAATAAAACGAAGCTCTTTCTGAGAAAAGAAACCATCAATGCTCCTAAACAAGACCCACACGTATAAATAGCTCAGCCTGGAGCAAATAGTTGGGACTTAAGATTTTTGAAGAATGGGACGCAAGCGCTGCAGTTGATTCATTTCGATCTCGACAAACTTCGGAATATTTTTAGAAATGCGCCATTTGACTTCAAACTACCTGGATGGCTGTATCTTGATACTACAACTTGGATTTTGGTGCCAACCAGTCCGAAGTCGATACACTTACATTTCCCATCCACACAATGCTTTTTTAGATCGTGCACAATGTTCGTGACACTTACACCTAAAGTTACGTTTAACGTAATGAGGGTTTGTGAAAATCGGCGCCTTCAAGTCAAATAAGCTCAAGAAACACCAGCGCGCAATACTTCGAAACCATGCTTTAAATTTCTGCTAAAAGTCGACACGTTGCACAGGTTCACTTGCGACAGGCTAAAAGAAAAAGGAGCGCGTTGACGCACACGTTCACGAAAAATTCAAAGCATTTTTCGAAAACATTCAATAGCAACTTGCTCCAAATCTGCCGGTCCTGCGTCTTCAGCACGCCCGGCAAACCGGCAATGCATTCTCTGTAATTTCACGCCACGTTTTGAGCAACCAGGTGGCGAGTGAGCCAGTACATGAAGAAGGGCTGAAAAAGCGCAATTATAAAAGTGAGGTACATTCGTCGCGTTCCTCCGCTCTGCCCAAATCCGTCCGNGCCGGAATGAGGCAANATCTTCAGTCGTAGAGTTTTTATCTGCAAGTGATAGTAAGTCTGTTATACTTTCTCTGAGAAGTTTGTGGGGAAAACCTAACCGCAAAGCGAGATCAAGCACGGGTCAGGAAGGATCTTTCAAAGAAGGGCGTGGCAGTTTTGTCCCGAAATTTTTGTAACTCTTTCCATGGAAATGTGGATGCGAATTTACTACTATGAAACGGATTTTCCATAAAAACAACGTGAAGAGCTGCTACAAAAACTTTAAACAAGATCGCTACAACCGCCAGTCCCTCACTGTTTGAACAAAATAATCCCGATGCTGTTTAAAACTTCCTGATTTAAACGATCACTTTCGCAGCTGTCGCTACCCAGTCTGCCTTTTCTTGCCCGGAAAAATACTTCTTTGCGCTGAAAAATCACAAACACTGTCCCGATTTTCACAAATTTTACGTTACTAAAGGGGATCGCTTCCCAAACCATATCGTATGTCTATGACACTAACTTTACGATACAATTATTTTGGGCTGCTGGAAAGAAGTTTCGGAGTCCACGGGTTTGAGGACAGGGCCAAAAGAGGTTTGAAAAGTTCAAAGCGAAAATTCTAAGTATTGCCAGCCCAAAACCGACCGTTTAAAGTCTACAAAAAGAGATTGAAACACACCTGAAGCTGATCTCGAGAACTTCACAACTATTTCTAAGACCTGAAACCCGGCGCTCTTTGTAGCGACCTGCTGTGTCTACGCTTAAATGCCTAGTAGTCTCGAATTTTTGACAACTAATAAACTTCATCTTCAACTGCTTTAAAGAGCGAAAGTAAAACGGCGAGAACGATGAAACTTACCAAAAAGTACGCAATCGAAAAGCTGGTGTACGCGAGAGATGCCCAATAACCCATTGAATGAAACAAAAATCCACAAATCATCACAATGATTATTCTGTGAAAATAAAAAAAAAAAGCTTAAGTAATAAAGCTGCACCAACTCATGGACGTCAACAGATTGGGAGCACTGGACAGACAGGGGATGGAATTTATTTGCTGGGCTCAAAAACGGCCCTACGGTAGACGTCAAGATTTAGCCAGGTCTTATCATTCCATGAGAGCGTTTCATGGCCATGACAAGCAGTTGGTTGTATCACTGTTCAAAATACATGCTGCGTAATGAAGTTTTGGTACCCATAATAAACTATTTCACTAAGTATAACCGGCAAAGCAAAATTACGGACCCAACATATTTGTATCCAGTGTACGACAGGACATCCCATGTTGATAAATCTGTCCTTGCATTGACCAAATAAAGACTGAAAACGATGACTGCAATTTCGATTGCCAGCCACACAAGTGCGCTGCTAGCTTGAATTCCCAACTCCTCCGGGGTAAACCTGAACAAGGATAAAAGAGATATGAAAAGGTTGCTGAGCAAGCCTAGTGCTGCAAGCTGCTTAGAAGTACGTAAAGATCATTATTTTGAAAAGAATGCAGCTCGCAGGGCCACGTTGCCAGCAACTAACGCGATTAAAGACAATTCCAAAACCTTTTCTGCGGAACTGCATCAACGAAGCTTCACTAAACTTTGCAGTAAAGTTCTTTTGACAACGTTCAGCATGATTCTGTTCGCTAAGACTAGAGCTGTTGAGGTCATTTATTAGATAACTTGGAGTTAAGTGATGATACTTTCTCCGAAATGGAATCAGCAACATATACCTTTGAAGTTCACATTAAACGTGCAATAATAGTTTAAGTGTGCAGGAGGTGTGTGCTTGCGAGACTATTTCTTCACCGAATTCGGCACGATAAGTTTGTTTGTAAGGTTTCTATCAATTGATGTAGACATACTCTGAAACCTCTGGTAAAAATACAAGGATGCGAGATACATTTAGCAGGCAGACGTAATGGAACGTTTTTGGCAGTTAACTAATTTTTCCAGTACAGCTTCTTCGTGATCAAGCAGTTAGCTTAAGGGTATATCGTTCAACTGCAGCTCAGGAAACAAACAGGAATGTCGTTCTGCATTACGGATATACGACTAGCATTGCTGCCCGACTGTGCAAACCACACTAACTAAACGACACAAGGTTCGGCAAGGCAGCAGACCGCTCACATCGTTAACAAATGCTCCGGATTCCATGCAAACTATACCTGTATTGTTGCATAAAAACATTATTCCATGACTTACCGATTATTTAAACCGAGTGATATACCAGCGAAGAGAAGGTAAGTGACATACGCCATCACTGAAATAAAAAAAAAACAAATCAAGTCTATTTCACAAAAAAGTGAAGACCTCCAAACGGTACCGTTTCAGACCAGCACTACAAAGCTTTTTCGGCGGGGCCAACTCGGTGAAATTGACTGCTTCAGTAGGCCTGGTAATACTTTTTGGGGCGGCAATGCCTCATTGGTTAGATTGTCTGAGTTTTAATCGAAAGGTTGGGTGTTAACGGCCACTAAGTGAATCGCTGCGACGCTTCTTGGGCAACAGGGTTCACCTCAGCCACTGCGACAAGAAGTAGGCTAATAATAATTACAAAACCTAATGAATAGCAGCTGCCAAATTAAGGCTGACCATACATTACGCAAGGATGAAATCGGAAAATCGCCAATTACCAGTGGTCTGGAGTCTGCACTCGAACCAATCTTTGAGTAGCGCTGCTTCAGTATAGCACACACTTGGAATCTCGTATCCTTTTAAGCTTACTCCTTGTGGCACCAAGTATTTCACAATCAGCATGATCTCGGTTCCACAACGAGCCAAATCCTATTTTCTTGCTTTTACATATAACCATACAACCACATTTCAGGTTACGTGTCAGTCTATATTATTATGAAAACAAAATAGCAGTTCGCAAAAAAACTCAAAAACTGCAAGAAGTTAAGCTTTTCACCTGGTATGTATAAGTCAGGTGCATTGACGTCGAAGCGTGGGGCAACGGGGTTGTCTTGTTGATAACGTACACTCCATTCCTACAAAAACGTAAACACACCCGTTCCAAACGAAAACCACTCTAGTCTTGCTGGAAACTTTACTAACAGTTGCTGATGTGGAAGTTCGGTGATAGACGATACTACCATTTTTTTTGCAAAAGATATGACATTTCAAAATACATGGTGTGTCAAATGAAACAGTTACGGACTAACTGATAACATGTGCGCTGTATATAGTACAGAGACTAGCTGATTACTCGCTTGTTGGCCATGTTCAGCAATAAAGAGCTACAAATATCAACAACTACCCAACACTAAACAGTACACAAGGCATGGTATTTTGAACTTCATTACTATGTAACATTTCAATAGATCAGGACATTGACATTCATGATTCCGTTTGAGCTGTTTGCAAAAATTCAAACAACGCTCGGCACTTTATGTCAAAGACGGGAGGTTGGGAGAATGGAGGGGTGTCCAGAAAATAACAAATAACATGAATAGACATTGGACCGGTTTCTAAAAGAGCTGTAACTCAAGTTATGCACAAGTATAAGATCTCCTGCAAGCTGACATCTTCTATGAGTTGAGGCTAGGCTAGCACATAAAATAAGCGTTTGGGACTACATTTGCTGTGTCTGGTTTCAGTGATAGCAAAGTCATGATGCACAGAACCAGCATGTGCAGCACATAGTACTCAGTTAAGCAAAAAAATAAGTTTCATCAACAATAGTATGCCTCAATCACATTATGACCTAACAACCATCAAGAGACACACCAAATCAATGTTCACTGAACAATGTTCCTTAAAGTTTCTGCCCTGCATCCAGGCCCGTAGCCAGGTTTTAAGCTTTTTAGGGGGGGCAAAATCCATTTTTAGAGGGCAAGATTTTTGTTTTCATTATGTGTTTAAAACAATTTTTATGGGCACAACAAAAGTTGGGGAGCACTGCCCCTAATGGCCCCGTGGCTACAGGCCTGTCTGCATCCATGTTTGTAATTGGAAATGTATGATTTTTGTTCATATCAGTAGCTACACTGTAAACGGCATTATTGCTAGCTTGTCCGTGTTGCCTGAAACCAAAATAGCATTTATAAAAACAAACCCATAGCAACAAAAAATATACATCTCTGGGAAAAATAGCCACAGTGATCAACCACTAGTTGCACAAATCTATTTCAGGTGAACAAAATCTGCTTTTATGAGCAAAGAGTAAAACACAGCAGCACTGGATCCAAATAACTCAGCAGGGACGATGGGTTGTAGGGCAGAGACACAGTGCAATTAACTCAATGCAGTGCATAGCAGTGGGATGTGAAATATCAGAAAAAACTAGTAAGCATTTTGTATTCATCAAAGATACAACACTGCTTCAAAAGTACATTCCTCCGTTACAGGTTTTGACATGCACGTTCACAATCAAGCAGCTGATTCATTTGCAGGTAACAAAAATGTGAACATAATGTATAGGTTTTTATTTTTTTCAAAAATGTTAACATCATTTTTATAATTTATATATTTCCGTAATTAGTTTTTCATATTGTTACGGAACCTACTTGGGCAAGATTTCATCATACAATTTGTTAGAGTTGGTATATTTCATGACTGGTGTTAGACAGCTGCACTTACTGGAAAGAGTTTTGTGTTTACATCTACAAAGACGCAAATCTTTTTTGACTAGCTGTTTTCCAGAAAAAAAAACTGCCTTTACAAATGCTTCATTTATATTAAAATCGTTAGTTGCTACAAAAATATTGCTTTCTCAGGATATTAAAAAAAAAAATAGTACGAAAATTGCATACCTGATGAGTGAATGGAAAAGCTATCAGTAAAAGTTTTTTAGCAACATAACTGGTGTCCACAGCAAAATAGTACTTCAGTTTGGATATAGAAATGTACTTATCAACCTGAAAAAAAAAGATTTGATATAGAAAAAGGTGAAAAAAACACAATTGTCATAAAAAACAAACAAAGATTGCAAAGCAGTAAAAAAGCTCATTTATTAACACTTTTGGCACCAAGGTGTTTTTTTGCCAAAATACTTTCAGTGTCAAGGGTTTTGGGGGAAATTGGCATTTTTATACCTTGTAAATCAACTAAATTAAGACATATTTTAACACCTTTGGAGCCAGGTGGATTAACCTTTAAGACTGGCAACAGCACGAGCCACATTTTTACTATCACTTTGCAACTCCATAACTTGCCAGGCAATTAAACTAGAGAGCTCCTCAAACCTTCAGAAGATGTGGCAAGTCTTCTAGTTTATATTTTTAAGAAAATTAGAAAGTTTGGGATTTGGTTTCTCATAGGTGACGTTATGAGTGAGGTAGGTTTAGGTCATTTTGGCCAACGTCACCTGGCCCTGGATACCAACCGCTAGAGGGAATTTTTTGACTCAAGTTTTTATTGGAAACTAGGCTATAATGTGAGTGTTCTAAGCCTTTCATTGGCTTTCAAGCGTTACTGCCTAAAAACAACAAATTAATCCCTTAATTAGTATCCACTACTATCGTACGTGTAAATTTTATAAATGCTCAGGTGGTACGAGTGCATAGAAAGGTCAAAGAACCACTGCACTGGAGCAGGGATTCTTAAAATTTGCCTCAATATCCCCAGGGGATATAGATTAGATGTTGGGGGCATTCAACAGTGTAGGGAACTAAAGCCCAAATCCAGACTGAAGCCCTCAATCTAATAACTTGGACTTGCTTTCACCCAGACTGACTTTGCAGCGAACCCATGATTTGAATCCGAGTTTGACATTTTAACCTCTTAACACCTTGGCAGCCAGTCTACGAATACATTGTTCCTGGAAATCGGCCTAAAACTAGCAGTTTTCGGTTGCCTAGCTCCTCCGCCGATTGTGCTAGAGTGCTATTCAAACGCTCAAAAGATTTGGCAAGTCTGCTTTTCTGCACTTGAAAAAAAAATTTTTGGTTGGGGGTTGCAGATTTTTTGTGAGTGACATCATAAGTGAAGTTGTTTTTGGGCATTTTGGCTCATGTTGTCTGGCCTAGGGCCCAACTGCTTGGTCGAAGTGTTCAACTGAAGTTTTAATTGGAAAATAAGCTTGAGTCCAAGTCGTTTGAGCCTTTGATCAACTTTCAAGCATTTCTGTTACAAAAGTTATTGTCTAAAATAAACAAATTAATTATCTAATTAATCAAATATTTTTATTACTTTAAATGATAACTTTTGAACCCGAAACCCCAGCAGGTCATCCAAAGTATCAAAAGAGTTGGATTGTAGCCTAGTTTCCAATAAAAACTTCAGCGAAATACTACCATCTAACGGTTTGGGCCCAGGGCCAGGTGAAGTGGGCCATGGTGGCCTAAAATGTCCTCTGCTTATGACATCACTCACAAAAAATCCGCACACCCAACCAAAAAAATTTTTTTTCAAGTGCAGACTAGATGACTTGCCGCGTCTTTTCAGCCTTTGAACAGCTCACTAGCTCTTTCGGTGCCTGAGTTACACTCGCACAAAGCCACATGCCATCCAATTGTTTTGGCGCGAAAATCCTCAAAACAGGCCAGACGCACAAGAGTTAATGTTGTGGTGC
>JGI24158J21664_10011493_pt1 | contig 11780 bp, 13 predicted proteins | sample Ectturendosymbi3_FD_21664 | JGI IMG/M metagenome (IMG submission 21664)
TGACCAGCCAGGCTGAGTGTGAAAGGTGCTTCGAAGCTTATGTCGTGCGTTTCACCTAAATTTTCAGATGGTCTGGTTAACGCCACGTTGCTGCTTGGAAGTTTTGGTGGAAAAAGCGATTCAGTCGCGGCGTTTTAGCTAACACTGCCAGATCCTTGCGCTTTTTCTTCTTAGAAACTTTGCGTTTTTTAGCTGCTGATGTCATTAAAGATTTCCACATCACGCTAGCTAACACTGCAATTTCGTTTCCTGCTCTTTTGTTCTACAGATCGTCTGATTAACATCTTTTCTGACAGACCACGCAATAACATGTGGTGTGAATGGCTTAGCTAGCTTCATATGTTTATGTGACACAACGATAGTAACCATCGGAAGGAAATGGTTTCCACCATGCGTTACCCTTTATGACGAAACAAAGGCTCGCAGTTCCGCTGCGGCTACCTCCTGACGGCACAAGAAGTTAAGGGGCCATTAATGCTGACAAAATCTGGCTTTTTTCAGTCGGAAAAGCTTGGCTTTGGCTAAACATTGTCTGACCTGCATATTCATCACAAATCTCTTCTGACGAGGGTGTATGACCATGCATGGTGCAAAGAATACTGCCAAGATTTTACTGTTGCTCTAACAATTTTCGATGTATTTAAATTAGAAACAAATGTACCACAGTAGAATTATGCGTAAGGAAAATGCTTCTGAAGATTGGAAATGTATTATGTCGATGTTTCTGACGAGTTGTAGTATCTGTTTGATGTGTTTGGTTATGCATGCAGAGGCAGAACAAGGCGGGCGCAATTCCCCGGGCGCCGAATCACTATTGGGGCTCCGAAAAGTCTTGACAATGTCTCAAGTACTTTTTTCAATACAGTACATTTGCTTCCGAAATACCTCAGGTTCGAACATGGGGGCGCCAAACTTGTTTCTTGCCCCAGGAGCCATCTAGCCTCGTTACGCCCTTGTATGCATGTTTTATATGAATGTGTCTTAAAGACTGCGAAATCAATATAATACTTAACCAATATCGGAATATAGATTTGTATTATTGTATCTCTTTAGAACCGCAGCAATTTTTCAAACGAGTATTTTATTTAAAACAAATAATTGTCACCACCGGGGGCCCCCTCCAATTGGGGAGCCCAGGGCAATTGCCCCCGTTCCTCCCCCCTTAATCCGGCCCTGGCACCATGTGCGAATGCATAGAGTAATATACTACATATCAAATACGCTGATAAAACTGATTGTTAGGGCTTAGGATATTCGTGTTGAGGTAAGTGTGTCGGGTTAGGGTTACAAAAAGAAAAATAATTGAGGTCGACGACTAAGTCCGAAAATTTTCAATGGTTAAAGTTGTTCCCGTGCTATAGCTTGTTGTTGGTACCTGACATCTAACCAAAATGTTTTAATTTACACAACACACATCAAAAAAGTAATTGCCAGACTTTATTTCTTTATTCTGAGAAGCAAAATAACTGAAAAACAAACACATGTCAGAAATTTCGCTTGACACCAGACCTGACCTTCAAGAGTTTCGGCCAGGACAGCCGACTGCCGGACACACGCGTTCTAGGAAAGTTCTCGCGGTCACAACATCGGCCCTCCCTCATAACGCCACTGAGACTCAAGGTTCCTGCCCACAGTGATCTGGTGAAACGTTGGAACTTTTGCAAGGCTCATTGGAAGCGCTTTTGCCTTCTCACAGGTGAATTCGTTGATAGATTGCCACCTCTGGACACATCACACATCAAGAGGGCATATCAAAATTTTTGCGAGACCCTGATATTTGCAGCCAAACAATGTATCCCACGTGGCCGTCGCAAGAACTATGTGCCATGCTGGGCCAAAGAGTGCGAGAACCTCTATCATTCCATCTGCGCTCCTGTGGGGAGTAACTCTGATAGAGCCGCTTCATCCCTATTTTCTCAGCTAGAGCAGAAGAAACAGTAGTGAAGTCGTCAATTCCATTGACTTCTAGCACTCTAGCCGCAAGGCTTGGAGAACCATCAACGAACTTACTGGCAGGTCTGGACGCTCCTCTCGCCTGTGCCCTGTCTCGGCAAACTCCATTGACACGCAACTTGGAAAGAACGGGGCACACAGGACTAGGGTCCGTGAGTCTTCCAGTATTATGAACAAGAAGCTGTCTGACCTATGGAAGATCCCAACACCTGAGGGTCACAGTATCGTTGAGCGTTTTTGGCCAGAGGAGCTTGCTGCTGCCCTCAGACGCCTGAAGCCAGGAAAGTCTCCAGGACGAGATTCCATCTTCCTGGAGTTTATACTTTACGGTGGGTCGATTCTTAAGTCTTGGTTTTGCAATTTCCGCACTTCCTGCATGCGCCAACTCAAAATTCCCAGGTTCTGGAGAAGAGCACTAATAGTTCCGAACCCTAACCTAGAAAAGCCACTGTGGGACCTATAGAGGTACCGTCCCATATCTCTGCTGTGCGTCCCTTCAAAATCCTCAAGAGACTTATCTACACTCGTGTCGACAAATCATTGACCTATTGCTCCCACAGGAGCAGGCGGGCTTTCGACATGGGAGGTCAACCACATGCTGCTGACAGAAGACACCGAAGATAGCTTTTCAGCTAAGAAAAAGGCCGGAGCTGTGTTTATCAACGTCACAGCAGGCTACAACATCGTATGGCACGGCATCCTCACTTGCAAGCTGCTGCGATTGCTGCCTGGTGGACACATGGTCCACATGATCATGGAGATGGTTGGCAATCGCAGCTTCACCCTCACCACCAGAAATGGCAAAAAGAGCAGGTTAGGACGCTTCAAGAACGGCGTCCAACACTGATCTCTCCTGGCACCCCTTCTCTTCAACATCTACATCTATGACTTGCCAAACACCGTCTCCGGAAATTATGCATATGCTGACGATCTAACAATCATGCACTCTGATGGAGATTGGGAGGAAGTGGAAGGGGCGCTGAGCATGGACATGGCAACTGTAGGTGAATACTTCCAGACGTGTAAGCCAAAACTCAGCACTACAAAAGCGGTGTCGGCAGTCTTCCATCTTAACAACAAGGAAGTTAAATGTGAGATGAAACTCAACCTCAACAACAAAATCCTGTTTATCTGCCCCGAGCTTAAATACCTCAAAGTAACGTTGGACAGATCGCTCACATATAGCTGACACCTTGAGTCACTTCACAGAAGCTGATATTATGTGTCGCGTTCTTGAGGCAGTTTGCTGGCTCCGGCTGGGATGCTGGAGCAATAATGTTGCGAACAGCCACCTCAGCCCTGGTGCACTCAACCGCAGAGTACTTCGCTCCAGCCTGGTGCCACAGTGCTCATACACACCTTATCTACCCTTGCATCAATGACGCCTTGCGAATTGTGACTGGGTGCTTGCGTCTTACATCAGCCGACAATCTTCCAATCCTCGCAGGCATCCAACATGCTGAGCTTTGTCGCAATGGAGCCACACTGTCTTTAGGATGCCGTGCCATGGAGCCTGGACACTTGCTCCACTCAGCACTCACCCGTCCATCGAGTGCAAACGCACGGCGCCTCAGATCGAGACATCCATTTGACAACAACGACATACATGTACACTGGGCAGATTGCCAATAGAATGCAGAGTGGACGCACAACCCTACAAGGCTTCACATTTCCATCACCGACACCAGCACCCACTCTTCTGGACTGAACCTGCCAAGCACAGCGTGGGTCCGGCTTAACCGCCTCCACACAGGTGTCGGGCGATTCCGCTCCTTCTTGTACAAATGGGGCATGGCCTCCTCTGCGGCCTGTGAGTGTGGCGCAGAAGAACAAACTGTGGACCATGGTGTCTTCCAATGTCCAATCCATCGACCTCCTGATGAACTGCACGGCCTGACGGTTCTGGACGATGAGACAATCAAATGGCTGCTCAACAACTGTCCTGAGATCAAATGCGGCAAAGCAGTGGTTTGAAGAACTCGCACAAAAGATGAAGATTGGGAACACCATCCCTTATTTTTTATAAATTCGATTTTGATAACGGCAGGCCAAAGCTTGAAATTTTCTTCTTGCTGGGGCGGTTAAAATAAGCGCTCTTGCCCAAGACTCATGGATCGAACATTCAATCTTCCGATTGAGAGATGGACATTCTACCACTGAGCTATCTCCACTCTTGTGTTTCATTATCATTTGATAACCTGTACCTCTCCGAAACGGACACATGCAAACACTTGCAGTTGCTTTTTCCTATCGTCTTTCTTGGCCCACCACCCTTTACATCTTCGTTAGAAGGTGACGAATAAAATGGAGCATCTTTGTTCATTTGTAAATGCTGCGCCTTGACACAACCTTCTTTTTCTTCATAAAACAATCTTAATTATATTGACAATTTTGATTATGGTAGCATGATCTGTGAAGACTTCTCGGAATGCGGAAAAAGAAACATTTTGCAACTGAAGTGTTGACTGACCTCAATGTCACAAATTTATCCCAAAGCAGAGTGAAATTTAAAAATCCACAATTTTAGCATTTTCGCACTACACAGGGTGTTCAAACAATTTCCTCTTTACGTACAGCACCACCAACTGAACGTCCACCTTCAACTCTTCAAGAAATCGTTAGCCATAACATTTTTATTCAAAGAAACTTCAGTGGAACTTTCGCCCGATCGAATTAACCCATGCTTGACGTCTATACGTTAAAATGGGGCCCGTTGTGCACAGCCTGCTAAATACCATTAAAAACCTTATTGGTTTACGTATAAACTGAACCATATCCCTTCTTTCATTGTAGCGTTCATAGCAGTGCTCGTCCAGCACTTTAAAATATTCGTAATGTTTTGCCAAATGCGACTTTGGCGAATGCTTTATTGGATGGAAACTGATAATGCGTTTGTTTCTACTGCATGTGGTTTACCAGAATTGTCAGTTCAAAATTCGATTGTTGTTATTAGTGCTGTAGACACGTTGTTTGAAATATGCAATAGATTTTGCTTGTGCCTGTTGGGAATTCATTTGTTGTTTCTTTGACAATCTGGTCATGCCATGACAAAATTGTGTCAATCTAGCTAATGCCAGTAGGAAACTGTCATTAAATAAATGAAAAAATATGAAATTGTTTCTGATCAGCATCTATCTCGTCGCACAAAAACGGAAACAAAAGTTGGTTTAACGGCCTTGCTGCAATATTGAACTTCACACGTTCTGCAATGAATTTTAATGTTTTGTGTTGTGGCAAAGGCCTCTCTGCAGACAAACTATTGGTCCATTTCGTGTCTGGTGCTTTGTCTTTGATTCGTTCTTACTACAGCCAACATGAAGTCAAAACATGCTGCTCCGTCACCGGTAAAAACCCCAAGACGTTTTTCCTAAAAAATGAAATGTTCTGGGAAGAAACTACCCAGGTGTCCAGGTAAACATGTCGTCACCTTTAAAACACAACTTCAATTCTTCGCAAAACAAGAATTTTCTGGAACTGTTAGCATTGTTCATACAGCAAATAAACACAGCACAACATATCTTCTATATCTGGAAGATCATCCAACTGAATCTAATAAAGCAGTTGGAGGCTCTTTTAGTAAAGTTAGAACCTGGTCGAGAACATCAGGAGACATGTTTACCCAAGATGTTTGACAAAGAAACCACATCTTAATTTTTGCTTTCTATTTCCACAATCCGCATTTCATTGATTTCTCTTTATGATAACTGGCATTTAAATTTTTTCCATTGTGTCACCTTTCTGCTTTGCTATTTGATAAAAAGCAGCGTGATGCCTTTGCATTGCATTTGGGAATGCTTTTATAACACTTTTCAGTACTGTAATCAATTTCTATATAGCACGCAACCCCAAAGAAATTTCACACAATCCCATTTGAGGTTACGACTCGCATGTTGAGAAATACTCAACTATGGACAGAGCAGTGGAAGACACAAAACACTTACATTTTCACATACATCTACGTTTTTTCAAGATTTGCCATTCTGTCCCCGAGAAGAAAAACTATGAATAGAATTTGAAAAACTGTGTGGTGGTGAGGCATTTGTCCATTTGATAAAATCGGCTTGGGCACAATGTAATTCAGTGAGATTGGATCTGTGCTTTTGTGTGCTGCTGAATATTTCCATCCGACTTTTCCAGCCATTTACTTCAGAACGTGATGTTAGCAGGTCTTAAATTTTCTCTCACTGCCAGATTCCTGGTTGATGAGTGAATGCAGTTATAGATGGTGCGCTGTTTTGGTGTTTGTTATCTCCCTGTGTTGCCTGTGTATATCATCTAACACCTGCTCTGTAATTAAACATATTTGTGTTGTTATTCACGTACCCTTGTGATATGATCTATGAGTCTGACTCAAAATAAATATTATAATATCTTGTCACTTGTTCATCCATCATATGGTCAAGACAACGTTTCCATAAAATTAAAATTGAGCTACAACCAATATTTGTTCCACAGCCCGCCATACAGTGCTGTCATAGTTGGAAGCAGCCAGATAGTTTATGTCAAACCACAATCTCATGTAAAAAACACCAGCACTTTGTTTCAAGCATTTCCCAGATCTGAATGGACTGCACAAAAATTAAGCCAAAATGCATAAGTGCTTGAATATGAATTGTAGCTGGTACAGCATAGACCAATTTAAGCTTGCAAACAGGTTTATAAAAACAAGACGGGGTTCATGAAAAGTATGCCATTTGGAGAGATAGCACAAGTCACAGTCAGTTATCAAACAGTTCCTGATACTGTCTAACACACTATCTGCATTCTGCACACAGTGCAATCACACACAATCAGTATCTTATGACTCCCTACAGAAATAGATAAATAAGTAACTATCTGCATGCTCTACATGGTAGGACATGCCATGCACAATTAACAAGTTGCAAAAAAGTATAACAACATTCTAAAGCTACTCAAAAACGTTGCTCTAACATTTCTTTACCTATGTTTCAGCAGTGTAATTAAATTAGTAAAGCTGCTTTAAGCAAACAGAGTTTTTTGGTAGCTTGGATGTAACGAAATGTCTCCAATTTTATCTGCACCAATATGAACAGTAAGACAGAATAAATTCCAGCAATTTTTTTTACATATCATGGCATTCTACAAAGAAATGTGAATGCCAATGTTGTGGATCAGGTGTATACAATCCAATGCTATGAAGTGAGTGAACTCACAATCAAATTTTTGCATTTAAGAGAGTAGCAGCATGTGCAGCACTCAGCAATCACATTGTCACAACAGAACTTTTACACATCAAACAGTAGTAGTGGACTTGGATTTCATCTATATAGAACTCATAACTGACATTTGATAAGAAAAAACAAACTTGGACTCAAATTACTTTTAATTGGCTAGTCTAAAAAAAACATTGATTTGCCTATTCAGTGCCACTTACCTGATGATGGCCATGTGCCCATGTAGGCTATAGCAGACGGCATGTTATAGACAAGGTCAAACTAACAACTTGACACGATTTTGCAATTGCTGTTTATTAAGCTTGTTTTAAATTAAACATATTGCAAGCTCATAGAAGGCTGAATCTTAATGAAAGCTTATTCAATACAAGTGTTCATTGAATACATGCATGACAAAAACTTTCACTGAATTTTACTTCCTATTTATTTACCACTTTTTTCACTTGATCTCACAACAAAACTTCCAATAAAATGAATTATTATTATTGAAACAAGGCATTAATAACAATCAAAATAAGAGTACAAAAATTGGTCAATGAAACGAACAAACAAAAATGGCTTGGAATGAAGTCAACTAATTTAGCTTTAGCTCTTGAGACTTGGACTATGAAAGGAAAAATACAGATTATTGGTTAAAGACGCATTGGGCAAACCATTTAAGAATGAGAGTGGTAATGTGCTATAAAGATCTGAATGTATCATTTGTTTTTTATTAGACACTGAATATTTATCATGATTCCACAATAATAACAGCAAAATGTAAGTCACAAACACAGATAACTTTTATTTTTTGATGCCAGCTATGAGCAAAAGATGTAAACAGCCCTGCATTGGCAAAAACGAGAATGAGAGCATACGTATGTGCCAGAATCAAGATTTTTGCAACATACATTATTGAAATGTATGCTTGGTGAATACAAAGACAAAGCAAATGAACATTATCAGGTGAGAGTAACAAGTCACAATCCTACTGTAAGAAATAAGCTAACATTAAAGCTGACCCATTGCTGTTTTTTAGCATAAGCAAATACAGGACTGTTGCATGAAGTCATACCAGATAAATCCAACGTTTATTGATTAACAGCATATTCAAAACAACCACACTCAAACAATTCTTTAATTCGAGGACTCTTTTACATCATTACACATAAAGATGCTTTGATGGAAAGTCTAAAATAAAACTAATTACACCCACAAAATCATTTTTACAGTTGTGAGGTTTGTTGTGAATCACTTACGTTTTTAGTTCAACATTTTAATTAAACCCCGCACATAGCAAAGCAGCACATCAAACAAACATGTACATGACATCTTTTACATTGTACTGATATAAACTACATACCTTGCATCGAATTTATATCCCAACCAAAGTTCTCACAATGCTGAGGAAACTCTCTGCACAGAACAATTGACTTTAAATGATAAAAACAAGTGAAGTTTACTGGCACAAACTCCAAATATTCTTGAAGTAATGTACAAAATCTAAGACATCAATAACCACAAGATTAATCAAAACACACATATATACACATATTAATCAGTTGTTGACATGTGAACACACAACTAAATGCAATATGAGAGAGTAACAAGGGTCATTCCATGTCAACTGTCCCAGCAAGTCAACCCACCATCTCATATTTTCCTCAAATTCAACAGGCAGATACAACTTTTCATGCAGATTCCAACAAATCAAAAATTTTTTTAATTGGTTCAGGTTTCGTGAGGTTATGGACCATACAAAATGACTACTTTTTGTGGTCAATGAAGCATAACAAATAGCAAGAAAATCATCAACTAACTTTAAAACTAAACATTTCAGATGATGTACTGCACATGCCAATAGCATGTGTGTTCGTTGAGTTATTAGCATTCAAAATTTATGTCATGCTTGAGTGATTTTGATGACTACCCATTTTTGGGGTAAGTGCATGGATTTTTTGAAATTTTTCTTTACTTGTGAAGATAAGATGTTTTTACAAAAATTAAATGATTACAGTGAGAATGACTTAGTTTTGAAGTCAATTGATGATTTTCTTGCTAGTCGTTATGCTTCATTGACCACAAAAAGTAGTAATTTTGTATGGTCCAGAACTTTGAGAAACCTTAACCAATTTCAAAAAAAATTAGTTTGTTGGAATCCACACGAAAAGTTTTATCTACTTATTAAATTTGAGGAAAATCTGAGATAGTGGGTTGAATTTTCCATTTTTTTGCTCCATTTGACATAGAATGACCCACAAGTGGTTAATGAAATAACTTACACAGAAATGAACCCAAGCTCAACACAAAATTAACCCTTAAAAAACAAATAAATGACCTGTAAGTCTGCACATTAGGCCAGAGATGCAGTCAAAGCCCTAACATCTCGAACTGGATTTGGCAAAAAAAGCAGACTACGACAAGAATGTTTGAAACTGAAACCTGAGAAAAGGTCAACCATGATAAAATTTCACTCAAATTTACCAAGGATTGATGCATTATCAGTATGGTGATCATTATCAGTATCAGTTTATTCAGGAACAAGTACAAACAAACAACAAACACCAAATCATGCACCACACATTTAAGTTGTGGAAACAAAACGCATAACAACAGTGTTTATTTGTTCCCCTGACATCTCAAATAACCATACAGTTTTCTAATCAGATGCACTGGATGCACAAATATCTAACACCAATTCAAGTATTTGTGGTTGCTTTTGTTTAAAGGAATTTTGATTGGAGGAATGGTCTTGACTGGGGACAATTTCCCCCAAGTACATATCTAAAAAATACCATGATTTCAAGACAACCAAAGCATAAGCACAAATTTGTTGCAAAATGTGAGGGGAACAGCTTGGAGTGAAACCAATATATTACGAAACCTAAAGACTAAAATGTTGGGGGACATGGCATATTATATCCCCACTGTCTAAAAAATTGAGGGGGGTGTCCCTCACCTAATTGCGCCCATGTACCAAAGGGGTAGTTCAGCACACTGGATTTGACCCAGACTCTTGAGAACACATTTCAGCTGCTTGCTCATTCCCCATATACGTTTTCAAGTCTTTCAAACTATGAGTCTGGGGATTCTAATACACAAAAATGAAGAGTTGAAACTACTTTAGCAGGGTTTCCACACATTTTTAAAAATCATTTTCCATACTTTTTTAATACGTTTTCATCACTAAATTAAAAAAGTTCAATACCATCACTTCTCTTCATTTGTAGAAATTCTTAATCATGAAACTCAATTTTGCACATTGCATAAATAATGAGCTAATTTGCCTTCAGCAAAATTCTGCTCAGATACTTCAAATTTCTTTTCAATTTAGAACCTTCATACTTTTTCAATTAATGCATAGTTTGGCCAATTTTGAAAAACAATTTTCAAATTCGATATTTTTTCAATACTTTCAATACCGCGTGGGAAACCTGACTTTAGGGAAGTAATTGTCACCCCCTGGAAGGTGCCAACTGGGGGCCAGAACCCTTTGGTTATGCCACTGGAAGATGCCCATTTCCATTTACTACCCTGTGCGGCAGGTCAAGCAGCTACTTTTGTAGTGAATGCAGCACTGGTGGCAGGCCAGTTGCAACACCGCTCATCAGGCCTGTAACCAGGGGGCGCGGGGTGGCAAAGCCCCCTTTAGAAAAATGTTAACCCCACTGGAAAAACGTGTTGGACATAGTTTTAAAATATGGGACATAGTTCAAAAATCTGAGCCCCTCTCAGAAAACTTTTTGCCCCTCTTGGTGTCCCAAGCTGGTTACAGGCCTGCCGTTGATGAAGGAATCTCCTGCACTCATCTAGGAAACTGGACAGACCACAAGCACCATGTTTCAGTAAATTGGGTGCAACCTGACCAGAACTCAAACCCACCCTACCAGCTTCAGTGGCATGCACTCTATTTCATTAAGCCCTGGGTTCTCAAACTAGGGGGCATGAAAGGTTGGCAATGGGCATATGGCAGCAGCGTAATGGCAAATAAATTGTCGTTCTGTTTTTGTGCTGTGATTTTACGTGAGGCACGAGTATCAGTGACATACACCAAAGGAGATCTGACTGGAAAAGTTCAAGAACTTATACATTAGGCCATTTCTGTGGTTAAATGCACATAAGTGGATAATCATTCTCTGAAATTCCTGATAACCCGGAAAAAAAACTGTTCTTGTCTATGCACACATGGTGTGGAAAAGGGGGGAAGCAGGGAGGCCTTCCTGGATTTTGAAAATTGTTATTTTTCTATTACCTTCTTAGTACAAAAATGTTTATCTCTTAGTATCGAGTTAGCCATTATGAAATATCACAATGGCTGCCCACCCCAGAAAAAATCCTTCCAACGCTCATGTACAGTGTGGACAGTTAGTCATTACTGGACTACAGTATATGCAAATTGCGCATCTGTACCGAATTTAGCAAGAATCCATTGGCATGCAATAGGCACCATACAAATTAGTTTTTGCTGTAGTTCAGCACTCAGCAAAGTTACATCTTAGCATGGTTGCTGAATGTCAATGTCATCCTGCAATCAGACATGAAGCAATACACTAAGACAGTGATTTTCAACCGGTGTTCCACGGAAAACTAGTGTTCCGTGAAAGATCGTCAGGTGTTCCGCAGGAAATTTGATAAGTTTGACTAGTGTTCCAT
>JGI24158J21664_10011496_pt1 | contig 11780 bp, 9 predicted proteins | sample Ectturendosymbi3_FD_21664 | JGI IMG/M metagenome (IMG submission 21664)
TCAAAGATAGTTTGGAAGTTACCGACCGGCCGTTCTCAAACTCAAGTTAAAATTATCATTTGATTGTCACTGTTAGCTACCTAGTGTTTTCTGTTCGAAATTGTCAGGGAAAATTTATTATGCTGGAAACAATGGCAACTAGCAGTAGTATACTAAGTTGTAACAGTTGTACGTATTTGCGAGATTGAACGGAGACCCACTACTGAAGGCTACTGTACAGAACACTAACAGAGGTTCAAGTCCATTTTGAGGGCAGTTTTACGAACATAAAAGCCACGCCCACTGTCAGGTGTGTGAAGAGAATCATGTTTCGTTTGTTACTTGGCAGAGATGTGATTTACATTGGGAGAAGATTAAATTGCTAAGTTTATTTGTGCAGCCTTTTTAGAATGCAAAAATAGGCCTCTCGTTAATAGAAATTGAACTTTTAAAATGGTTTCATTGCATTGGCATGAATTGTTCATTCATTGTAACTGTTTTGCTTTTAACATTCAATTGCTTGCCAACCCCATTGTTGAGTGGGTACATTGATTTATGTGAATTGTTTTTTCTCTGCATGTTGCTGCACTGCTCTATGCATTTTTATGTTTGTGACTTAATGTTGAAATTCCTTGGTTGTCCTAGTTTTATGCGTGCTCCTAAGAAAGAAGTAGAATGGTTGGTAAGAGTTCTTCATGACAAACTGATTAGAAACGGAACTTGCATTTGCTTACACTTAAATAAAGCATTTGATTGGTGGCTTGGCCAGTGAGTTTACAAGATTTGATGCAACACATCAACAAAATTTGAGTTTAATTCTTCAGAAGTGATGACATGGGCCTAAGCTCAGAAATTGTAAAGAAGGGAAAGAAATGCATTTAAAAATAAAGTGTGCATACTATAAAAATGCTTGCATAGAGTAGGCAATGTCAAACTCAAAATCACAAAATGTTTGAAGAATTTAGAAACAGTCAGTTGCTTTATCTAATCTTTACAGCATGCACCATGATAACAGGGTTCCCACAAGGTATTGAAAGTATTGAAAAAGTATTGAATTTCAAAATTGGTTTTCAAGACCTTGAAAAAGTATTGAATTTTGATAAAAATGTACATTAGGTATTGAAAAAGTATGGAAATTCTATATGGAAAAGTAATCTCAAGTATCTGAGTAGAATTTCACCGTAGGCAAAGCACTTCATTATTTATGCATTGTTGTGCAATGTGTAAAATTGAGTTTCATTATTGAGAATTGTGAAAAATGAAGAGAAGTAATGGTATTGAATTTCTCAAAGTTAGTATTAAGAAGGTATTGAAATAGTATGGAAAATTATTTTTTAAAATGGGTGGGAACCCTGTGATAAGTATAGAAAGCCAGCTGTACCAAGAATACTATAGCTTACTGGTATTGGTAAGCATGTTTGCCTTATTGACATATACATTGCGCATCATCTCTGGGTGCCAGAAACCAACCCGTACTGTAGGGAGCTTTCACCTGTATTCATGGGCGTTCCACCGCCCTGCGTAGGAAACACTCCACTTTTAAGCTAGCACTCCAGGCGCAGCTGAATATCAACCACCCCCTTCATACCCTTGTCCATAGTGCACAGTCCCTCAGCACCTGCATTAACGACGACCCTTCTGTCGCCATGCTGCAGTGCTGATGAACTCCAGCTTCAATCTCCTGGAGTCATGGAGAATGGCATGGGAAAGTGCCAGGCCACTGGCCCAGTTTCTAGTTACCTCTGCCGTTTGCCACCTGTCTGGCTCAGAGCTTTTCCGGAGTCTGTTGTTAGCACTAAATAGGCTAAGAACTGGCGTCAGCTGCTTGGTACATGCCTGTATCGCTGGGGCATGCTAGATACACCCAAATGCATCTGTGGTGCTGAGGAGCAATTGGCTAGTCATACAATATTTGACTGTGACATCCTTTCCCATCCGAACTGCCTGTAAAGCCTGCGATTCCCTAACATTAACTACAATAATGGCTTGAGGACCTTGTGGATTTTGCTTGAACCACTGCTCACACGTAAGAAGATGATGAAATTGACTTGGTTTGAACTTAAGTTTCTAACATAAAAGGTTGAATTATGCTTTATAAGTTGCCTCTGCAGAGCTGAAGTTGAGCGAATTTATTGCTCCGCATGATCTATCATTCTCAGTCGCAAATTAATTAATTGATTTTGCAAAATCCATCGATGAACTTCCAAATATGTTTATAAAGTGGATTGTGGTCAAAAAAATGTTCAACTCTGTGAATGCTGCTTACAAAACAACCCAGCAAATTGGATACTGACAGCTTGAAGGTGCATGCATTAGCCAGAGCTTCATGAAGCGGTGGTGGATATTTAACATAAGAACCATGTTATAAAGCAAGTTTTGATAGCAGTCTTGTGTCTTTTTGATGTTGATGCCTGACATTTGATGTTGAAGCCTGAAAAAGTTGATGTTGAAATGATTGAGCCTAGTGGCATCATTGGTTGTTGGTCTTATGGTAAGATTTGGTAGTGTGTTGGCTTTTTTCTGACGAACTAATGGTTCATGGCAGCGGCTCTGGAGCTGGAGCCCGGAGTCAGAGCCCAAGCAATTTTGGATGGCTGGAGCCGGAGCCAAAAAATTTAGATGGTGGAGCTGGAGCCTGAAATTTGGGTTCTCGTTCAACAGACATAGTTAGTAGGGCAAGCGAGTTGTACAATAAATAATATAAAAAGTAACAAAGGTTTTTAGTTTTTAATGGACGAAATCATTCTGGAGCTTAAATTTTTATGTTTGCTAGAGGAAGAGCACGAAATTTGTATTGAATTCTGGCTCCACAGCCCTGGTTCACATATCATTGACTGTGTGAACCAGGGCTATTGACTCAATAGATCATGCAGCATTGCATAGAATAGAATGCAGAAGCTAGAGAAGTGGCCCTTAACCTTTTCTCTATCTCTATCACGCCCCCCCCTTAAATAACAGTTTTGTTTGAAGTCCCCCTGACTTCAAATAAGTAAATTAAGACTATAAAAATATGCAAAAAACCTTTTTTTTGGTAAATTGGACAGACCTTCATATATCTCAGAGGCTTTGCTTCTTCAAGTTGCCAACCTCATTTGGTGACACTACATCATGATGCTATGTGCCTGGTGGGACATAAATGCAGCGGTGGTACTCCATTATCGTCTGTGACTATTTCTATCATTACTTCATGATTTGTGTGGGTTAGCATTGTTCTCTGCCCTTGTTACATGCTTTTATTATGAAATGACATGTTTACTATATTGCTCTCTGCCACATTATCCTTATTGGTGCTCACTTCCTTCACCTATACCAGGGGTGGCCAACTTGTGGTCGACTGCGATCGAATAGAAAATTTCGTGATAGCTCGCGATCGACCGGTCGGTAATAAAATCACAAGTACAAAATGTCATAAAATGCAACGTTTTTCCTGTAAATGAATTTGAATTTACCACACATTTACCATCGAGAGCCACGTTTTCATGTTTTAGTTAATTTAATACTTCACAATATCACAATAATGCTTTCTGGAATATTGATTGAAAAATGTTCTTGTCAATTCAATGCAAAATCAGGCGCGATCGACCAACAGAGACTAGCCGATCGACTGACGTGTTGGCCACCCCTGACCTACACCATATTTAATTTATTCAATTGTAAGCCGTGGCTTATGAAGTTTTTTTTCATCATTTCGTGCACCTTACGATCAAGGGCGGCTTACTTTTTTTTCTTTACCTTATCAAAAGATACAGATGACGCTCGGCCTTTCCTTGGCTACGTTTTTTCAACCAAATTCTCTTTGCACATACTACTGTATATTCTTTTCAGAATCATGTGGACATCTGTCACAGGAGGGTTTATGATCCACAGAAGGCAGTTGTAGTGGTGTAAGCACCATTACCAGGGTTCCAAATAAATGTGAAACATGCTAGTATGCAAAAGTATCTCAGAGGCTTAGGTAATTTTTGTTCAAGAGCGGCTTACAATCAAAGGTGGCTTACGTTAATTTTTTAAGACCATTTCATGGAGCTTACATTCAACAGTGGCGAAAAATCGAGTAAATATGGTATGCATGCTTCACTGGTGTCCTGTACAAGACAGATATCTGTCACTAGCGGATCATGGTTGTGGATTTAAATGATGCAATGTAACTGGAGTCAAAAAAGCAATATTTTTTATGGTGAGTGATGACATCACAAGAGTAGTAAAAATATTATTTGTTGCTAACCTAGGCTTAATTCTAGCCACAATCCCTCTGGCAAGATTATTGCATTCTTGATAACAAACTTCAGGGGGACCAAAATTTGGGTTTCAACAGTTATGAAAATATAAAAAATTAAAACAAAACTTTTTTACCATTACTGGTTTGCAGGAAAATTATGTTAAATTGCAATGACAAATATTTTTCTATTGTATTTTTACCTTTATTCATTGTGTAATGTGATATTTTTCACTCCGGTTACGTTATTGCACATTCGTTAACAATATCCATGCTGATGGACATTCATTCTTTGCATTGCACTTGCTCATCTCTACATACCTCAACTTTTGACCCATTGTGTGTCCACCATCATCTGTGATGTGTTAATGTTTGTTATGCATTTGATTTAACATTTGTGCTTCTATATTGTTCTACTTCTCCATAGCGCTTTTGGCATTTGTGTGTTTTTTTTATGGCAGTGGTTATAGGTCCACTATCGGACTTAGCAGACCTTCATTTTTGAAAACTTACTTGTCTGCCCCCTGTAACGTGACACTAATGCATGACAAATTTGTAGTAGACTGCGCTACGCTTGGTAGAAACATACTAAACCTAAACCGTCAATCTGAACACAAAGTTCGGAAATTTTTGAAAAAAGCAAAGAAAACCCGATTCCATTAAAAGGGCAACCACTATCACCAAAACGAAGTGCCATGATGAGACCCGAACCAAAAACCATTCGCACAGTGGACTTAGATGCATCCACTTGACTACTATGGTGGTGCCAGTAGAGTAATATGCTCAGCGTTTTATTTGAACCATGTCACTGCCGGCAGACCTATAGCCACTTCCTTTTATTATATTTGGTATTCTGATTTCTTTATCTCTATAGTAAATTGGACGGAACACTTTCCTGTTCAGAAACTTACCATGTTGTAGAGGGAGTAAGAGCTCGTGCCGCTTGGAAATTTAGTGACGCCCCCCTGGTGAGGCGTGCTCCCTAGTTATAAACCACTGATCTGGAGCATATTCACTACCGAAGTTCTGTGTAAGCAACAACATTTATTGGCTCCTTTGTCTTAAGCCAGGGTTTATTTTGCCATCAGAAATGGTCACATGACAAGGATGCTTGGATAAGCACATCGTCCTTGTCAGATGATGGAAATCTCTAAGCCCCGAAGCTAAACCATAAACCTAAGCTGTAAACCCAACATTTTATAGCAACTTGTTTCAAAAAAGTACATCAAAAACGCTCACATCAAAAGTGTCACCTCCAGTAAGAAAAGCAGCAATGATGAGAGCCCAACTGACGAACACTTGCACAGCAGCCATAGACATGTCACCTCGACTACTGTTGCTGTGCTGTTAGTGTCATGAACTCAACATTATATCTGGAGAAAGGTGGATGCTGTTCAGAACAGGTTTGAACGTCAAAATATATCCAGCAGAGCTTTTGCTGCTCTTGGCAAAATAAGCACTATCTTGTCACAAAGGATTCATGAAAGACGATGAGGTCATTATCTTCTGTACATGTAGCCTTCCAGCCCCTTGATTGAAGAAAAAATTAAAAGTTACATTGATCGCGTGCTGCTAAGTTTGTTGCACCAAGAACTTGTAGTTCGTGACTACAGTCAACTTTAATAAAAGCATTAACCACAGTTTATTGCACAACAATTCCGGTTGAACTGTTACTGCTAAGCCTGAGATTAGTAATGTTAAAAAATGTAGTCTGTTGATTCAACTGTGTATATGTTGCATGCAGTTTTAACCGCTCTAGTTTTCAAAAAAAAACATTGGCCAAAAAATAGACTGTTGTGTTGACGCCTAGGGCCAAGTAAATTTGGCCAAAAAAACGCATAAACATTCCCACTTGTGACGTCATCCACAGAATCCCAAACCCAAAACTGAAAAAAAATTTCAATAGAAACTAGAAGACTTTCTGAATCCGTAGAGGGTTTAAACAGCTCTGTAGCTCTATAGGCTGGCGAGTTAATGGCCAATCAAAAATGTCTAGGCCACTATAGTGGTCTCAGTGGGATTAAACACATTTGTACATTTGTGTTAATGCAAATGTGTGCATGTTTGAAAGAACACATAAGAAAGGTAATCGACTATGTGTTTTACACTGTGCATGGTTTGCTCGGGCAGTGCTGTTCGCTGGAATCACCAAGACTGCAACAGGCAAAGCATGCAACAAGTACAAAACACTTGGTCAGTTGGGTCTGGTCTGTGTTTTGATGCTCAGACACAAACGCAATTTCTGAACAGCCATTTTCTTGATTCTGGTCCCAAGAAATGACAAAAGGTCCTCAACCATTGATGGCAAAACCAACAACTGCCCTTACAGAAATTGTTTATATTATCGTTATCTTGAGTTACATTTCTGCTAGTAACTGTTTTCTGAATCATCTGAACCTGTGATTGTTGTTTTTTCAATGATTTCATCATGGTAAGAGTGCTGCTTGTAAAAAACAACTAGATTGAATTACTCTAAAGTTTGGTATATTCCCTTAGTTTTGTGTATATTTTTGATATAATTCATCTTCAATTCAACTTGAGGCACACCAAAACAATTGAAAATATTAATGTGTGAAAATGAACAGAAGCTGGAGCCATGGAAAAAGAGAGCTCCGGAGCCAGAGCCATGTTCGTGAAAAGATGAGCTCCGCAAGCAGAGCTGCGTCATTTTTATAAAGGCTCTGCAGCCCTACCTGTGAACTTATAAAACATGTTATCTTTCACTACATGCACTATTAAAACTCCCAAATGAAATGCGTATAGTATAAAAATTCAGTCTATGATGAAAAAGAGATTGAAAGAACATTAACAGAGGAAAAAGAAATGTTGAAAACACAGAACCAAGGTTTGGAATGCCTTAGCGTGACTTCGTGGCCCATATTTTGGGAACCACGGTTCTAATAATTTGGTATATTTTATACTTTGTTGTGTTTTATGTGCATTAGCCCATGTGATATGGAACTAGACAAATTTGGCTATAAGTATATAAATTTGATTAATTCACTTGTTAGGTTCAATGTAAGTTTGTGTAAGAATGTTGGCTCATTGCTAAGTTATGTTTTTGTTGAACACTAAAGATTTTCAAAAAAATATTGTAATGTTTCATATTTCAAGTTACCTTAGACAAGTGAATTTAGCTTAATCTTATATTTGATTTTTAACGCAGATCACTTTTTTAAGACAAAACTTTATTTCAAGTGCACACTGGCTTGTCATAGTAATATTTAATGTTGATAAGAAATCTGCAGAAGTTTAACTTCGAAATTGTTTGACATATTGCTGTGTCATTGTTTGTTAGCAGAGTTAACACTGTAATAATTTGTTTGACAAATAGTAGTCTAATCATTTTCATTAACTTTTGTTCTTACAATGTTAGTTGTAAGTGAGAAGAAATCCCTTTGCCTAGCTTACAGAAATTGTCTTTTGATACTTCAGGGAAAAATTTTAATACTGTATTTACTGATTTGTAAAAAAAATTAATATTTACTTATTTGCATTATGTGTGTGGATGCATGTCCATCTGACATTATTGAAATAACTTTGAATGCCAAAAATAAGGCAAGGTCTTCTTTGCAGGAACTTCTTAGGGCCAAATATTTGTACTTATGTTGGTTAGTTTTCCTGTGTCTGTGGTCTTTAGCAATGTCTTCACAAAATATTGATCCCGTTTCTGCATCAAATAGTTCACAATCACGCAAACCCAAAGATGGAAATACACCTTGCAAGAAAGATTCAGCCTCAGTAAAAAAGCGGTATGATATAATTGTTTTATTATTTTTTTTTAATTTTATTTATTTATGTTAGGCTCAGACACAAAAGTCCATTGCACTGGTAAGAACACAAGGGTGTAGAAGTACTCTACACAACACATTATTGGGTGGGTAGTAGTTGGTACACATCTGTTTTTTTTGCTGAGACATTTCAGTTATTTGTCCCATAATGGTATTCACCGTAACATATTCACTAGCCTATATACTTGGACATTATGAACAAATTGACTTAATTCTTTTTTGGTCATTAGAAAACATTTGGCATATCACTGAAAAATGACCCAAAAAACTAAGTACATGCACATAGTCAATGCTAAAGAGGAGCAAACACTACATTGGGTGAATGGTCATCATGCAGAGGTGTTACATATTGAGAGAGAAATAGAGATTTGCAAAAAGCCATTAGAAAATTACCTATAACCAACCTTTGGCCCTCATGGCCCAGTCAAAGGTTTGCGGCCCAGTCAAAGGTTTTGTGCAGCCTAGTTCAGGTTTTTCCTCTAGTACAAATAGCGTACATACTGACAACCTGTCCTTATTTTGATCTTCTTAAATATGACATTTTTATGCAGATGGTCTTATCACGTCTGTACTACTTGCTAGGATATTTCAATATGTTCACTGACACCTTGGCGCAAAACGTTTACTGGTTCTCTGATTTCTACCCTCGTTCCATTGGCACTAAACTTGCCTGTAAAATTACATTAAGGAGTGGTTAAAGGTTCCAAACCGTCGTTACCATTGCAGTTAGGATTCGAATGCTTTAGTACATTCAGTTAAACTAAAGGCAGTTTGTTAAGACCAAATTAAATCATTCAGTGTGTGGCTCTGGTTAAGACAGTGACATGATTTTTGACTCAGTAAGCAATTTTGGTTGGACACAACTGTATTAGACATTTGGAGTGAGCAGATGAAAAGTTAGATGAAAGTTCACTGTTACACAAAAGTATACAAGTTGTTTCTAATCAGGGCATCAAATATCATGACAACGTAGGTAACTTGATAGGGGCAAAAATGCTCCTGGAAGTGTAATGCAAAATTCGCTAGTCATTGGTGTAAGCAACATAGATGTGGTTAATACTAAACTTTGTGTGCTTGCACCAAAAATTGGCAGGTGTATACTGGTATACACAAAACAGCATTTTTAACCACAGTGAAGCAATGAGAAAAGGTGCTGTGATGCATTTTCAAAGATCAGGTCACTGCAACAGCGTGATGTGGTCATGTGCTTTTGCAGTTCTGAGTCTATGCCTAGCAACTTCATTGACTGTGTGGTTCAAAAACATCTACGTTTTTCTAAGAGCACATTATGCAAGAACATAGTTTGCATAGTATCTATAAACTTTTCAGAGCCAACAATTCTCAATAATTAGACAGAAATATTGAGAACCTGCATGAGGAACACAATTTGCTTTGCTGTGGGTACTGTATATTGCCAACCTCAGTTCAAATATATTGACTCAGCTTATTCTGTCATCCAACTGATTTCCTAGTCTACACCTAACTCAAAGCACTAAGAAGACGAGAACATATAGTTATACCTGTGTTTTTGTCATTGACTGAATTTTTGTTTAAATGAACAAAAAAATTAAGTCATTTTAGTCATAGTGCTTTCTTCAGTCATAAAAATTATTTGAAAACAAAAAAATCAAGTTTTTAAGCTATGTCAGACAAATGGTTGAAATGCCTCCAAGAAAAGAATAACCCAGAGTTAGAAGACAAAATTTTGGGGGGTAACATCTTGCTTTCTACTTCTCTGCATTTGAGAACCACTGAACTCTCTACTGTATTTGTAATTGAGGTGTATTCTACATATGCAAACAATAGTTGATGTGGTGATTGTCAACTTTCTCCACTTATATTTTTTTAATACTATGTGCAAAAAATGACTAAGTTGAGTGTTTGCATTTTGGTCCTTATATTGTGCAAGATGTGTTAATCTCGTTTTTGTTTTTAGGTTACAACAAGAACTCATGGGATTGATGGTAAGAGCAATACAACATTGCGACTGATTGCAATTATTTAAGCTCTATAAATCTTTGTTAGATTGGCCTCACAAGGTTGCCTCTGTTTATCTCAATCTCGCACAACTCACAAGGTGCTGTGAGAGAGCTTATAACAAAAGCACTTTGTCCCAACTTGTGCAGAGACACTTTGACAAAAGCTCTTGAATGTGCCCTGGACCATTCCATCTTTAATGCCAAGGCCTGCAAAAGTACTGTTGAACTGAACAAAATATGCCTTACTAATGCGGCAGCCATTTATATACCAAAAAAGAATCATATAGCCAGTGATAATTACCGTACTCTGTCTCATTGGCCAACATTGCTGTGCATTACATCTAACAGACGATTGCTAGTGTGTTGAGGCAGAACATTTACATAGATTCGTCAATGACATAATTTGGATAACTGCATCCGAAATGTCAAATGACGCATCCAACAAGCACCAACATCAGGATTTGCCAACAGTGGCTTGGAACTAATGTTTCACCAAGGTTGCACAGCTGAACCAACGGGTGAAGTTGAATTCCTAGATGTTAATCATTGCATAATTACTGAAGATGATTTTGGGTCTGCCACTAAAGACTTTGCAAGACCCACGATGGAAGGAAGGCAATTCATTAACTGTAAATTACATCACACAAATGCAATATTTAAGTCAGTCTTGTTAGAAGAAGCAATAAAATTGAGGAGACTGAACCAAAGAAAAGAAAATTGGTTCACCAACTTGAACCGAATTCAAGAAAACGTGATTGGCTCAATCTTTTCTTTCGACATGGCAAATGGCATGGTAGCAGTGGTATCAAATTGGGGAGAAAGGATGTACCCTCAAATGTGACAAGAAAGAGCACCACAGCTTTGGGCTACATCATTCCCTCTCCTGCTAACTCTATCCAAGAAAAAAGTTCAAATTGCGAAGGCAAGGATTTACCTACAAAAGACCCACCACATTTTTACAACAACTAACTCAATACAAACATCTTGCATTAGGTAAGACATCAAATCAAACCAAAACTTTGTCAGGGCATTGCAAACACTGTGCACTAATGGTTGCCATGGAAAATACCAAATCCCTGGTACCACGTGTTTCACAAATCCTGGAAAAAATTAAATTTTCCCGCTCAACCTAAACCAGATATGTGCAAACTATGGTATTTATGTGATGACGTGTGGGATATACAATCGACAGCATGTTGGTCAAATGGCAAACAAATTTTCCAAGAATGGTCATCACACCGAAGCACTTGGAACAAACGAGATAATAAGGACTAAAGCGACCAAATGGCCTCATCGCGGCATTGTTCAGTGTTCCATAGCATTATAAATAAACCACCTTTCTATGAAACTCACAATGTTGCTTTTGTAAAAAAAAAAGTTTTAAGTTTTGTCTGGGTGCCTGTGAAGGTAAATCGCTTAACAAACTTCACGCAAAAATATATATATTCGAAGCATGATCTTCGCTGTTGCTCATTGATTTTGCTAGTCGGTTTTGCTTACTTTTTTGCCACCCATGTAGTTACCATTGTAGATACCTCGCTTCACAACGTTCAGCATTTAGTTTAAAAGGCGCTCCCTAGAGTTTTCCAACCTTTTGAACGCACTCTTGCTTACGCATTGTACTGTTGCAACCTCTCCGGTGGTGTGGTGTTGCGTTGAATGTGTGATTCACCACGAACGGGATGTGCGTGAGGAACAACACCATTCATATGTGTGGAGCGAACAAGCAATAATAGAGTGATCATGGCATGTGAACTCTATTGTTGCTTGCTGCCACAGTGCGAAGCTTTACGCATATGCCGCTCGGGATTTCCG
>JGI24158J21664_10011497_pt1 | contig 11779 bp, 9 predicted proteins | sample Ectturendosymbi3_FD_21664 | JGI IMG/M metagenome (IMG submission 21664)
AAATGCGATCCGCTTTGACTAATGATAAACTTCCGTTGAGAAGTTTCTAGCAACACTCTGAATGATCAGAGCTTAGTGCTGAGAGTCGAAGCGTGACAGTTAACAGAATCATAGGCAAACCATTGAGTTTTACTATACGATTGAAACCTAAACTAGAATTAATTTATTTCGTTAAAAGACGGTTGTATGAGAGTTCTTGTTCGAGAAGGCCGACAAAGTTGAAACACTATCATTGGTGAGTACCATTGTCTGTTGATTATTGTATCGTTTTTATGAAACAATAAAATCTATGATATAAAGTTATATCAATGAGTGTTGTCCTTAGAATGAGTAGAAAAGTATCTGAGACAAATCGGTCTTTTAAGCAGACTCGTTTCTGTGACAAAGGGCCGTGATACAGTAATGAAGCGAACCCACCTTAAGATTATCTACTGTATCTAAAGAAGTTCTTATCCTCTCACCATAGAGCAAAGAATCTTCACATGCAAATAAAACACTACCACCATCATTTGTGACATCGTGAATTACTCTCCGGGAACTTTCGTTATAGAAAGCAAATAAATATCCTGGTCCTGTCCTGATCCAATTTTTTTCAAAAATAAATACCCAAATCCAATCCTGATCCGAAAAAATCGTAAGTATCCTGCAGGATATCCAGTCCTGATCCCGTCCATGCTCACCTCTGACAGACACTCATCAAAAATGCTGCCACCAATACACGCTTACGCTTTCAAAATTGTTGTTCAAACTGTTGATCATGTGTGAAAGCGCGCTCTCAATAATTGCATTTTTGTGCAGCTGTATGAGGAAACGGACTCGCAATTTTAAGTCCTTACTCTGGCCTTCTGAAGTTCATTGATTGTCTCGGAGAAAAGTGGTATGTCGCGTTTTTGCTTCAAGTGTAGAATTATCCAAGTTTCTGCAATATCATAACGATAACCACCAGCATGGGTCGTTTTCTTCTCAACTGCCTTATTTTGGCTGACGTCTTTGGTACCCTTGATAACATGAAAGCTTTTACAGTATTTGGAAATATATGTTGAGTACTACTTCCCTGACCGACAGCAATATCTAACATGGATTTGGAAGCCATTTACTTTGACACATTTACAAGTGCAGATATTAACAATCAACACACAGATGACAACATTGAGCTTGCGATATTCAAAACATACCTTCAGCACAAATCTTCGTACGTTTTGCCATACGAAATGGAAAGGTATCTGCGTATCACTAAATTTACCCCCGTTGTTCGTAACAGTATATTTATGCGACAATGCGTTTTTATACAGGTAGATTTTGAACGTTAAACGGGAGACTTCCTTGTAAGGACATCAGGATTGCTCTTTCAGAAACAAAGCCACGAATCTCCCAGATTGTCGCCAGAAAATAACATTGAAAAAACAATATATTGTTACGTTTGCACTTTTGGTTGATTTTGTTTCAATAAGCTATTTTTATTTTCTTGTTGCCGTTTTTGTTTCCTGTTGTCATTTTACAACAAATTGGGGTTCGAAACAAACTTTGAGAATAACGTAGGTGTTCGACGGATATGTAAAGGTTATGAAGCACTGCTTTAGATGCATCTCAGAAAGCTGAATACACGGCGGTATCCTTGCTTACATAATACGGCACAGTCTGTTTCAGTAAAAAAATACACATCGGTGCCATGTTTTGGCTTGAAGCCAAGCTGGCTGTCTGTTGTGGACAATAGTGAGATGCAGGCCCGTAACCAACTTGGACCACTAGGAGGAGTGAAGAGTTTTCTGAGAGGGGCCCAAATTTTTTGAACTTCGTCCAATAATTTAATCGATGTCCAATACATTTTTCCAGGGGGGCGAAAAAAAAAATTTTCTTCCAGGGGGGCGAAAAATTTTCTGGTTACGGGCCTGGGGAGACGCAAGAAAAAATGTGATCTTCAAACAACTTGGAGATGATAGTTGCAGACCCCTCAGACTCTAAAAATAAAAAAAATGTAAAAACAGTATTGTCTAAAACTTGCTTCCAGAATGCACAAAATTGCGTATTTTTAGGTGTAATTTAGCAAAATTTTCCTGGGGGCATGCTCCCCGGACCCCCTAGAATGGTAGTGCCTTCGGCACTTCCCCTGAAGTTGATTTGTGACATCACACGATTGTGACAAAACTTGGGCCCCGCTCGGAAATTTTCTGCGTACGCCACTGGAAACAGGTCCATAATTCCTAGCATCACCTATGACTTTTTCAACTTCGCATAAGCGCGCCTCAAAACGAGCCCGGGCCCAGGGAAGCTTGACCCCCTGCCCCTTCTCACCGCGCCTGGTGTGACCACCTAGTGTTTGCGGTAATGAACGACTACCAAACAAACACATGCAAGAGTATCCAAAGGACAATCTCCAACTGCTTTGATATTCGTACCACTTTTGCGAAATTGCACACACTTGTGTGCGCGGAAGTTCAACGCAACTCAAATCTGAAGTAACTTCGTAGCCTTTTGGGCATCAATATAATATAACAGAGCTTGAGATAATTCTTGCAAGCCGCTCTTCCCTTGCCGCTGTGATTCGGAAGTGTTCGTTCACATTAATCAGACANGTCTTTCTCAAGCANAGGTATATCTAAACCCTAACAAACACCTCGGTACCGCCGCCATTTGTAGGCCACCAATGCTGAAAAGCAGACGAAGTTGTAATGAAATAAAATTGTCCAGATTTATTATCATTCAAACTTGCGAGTGAAATCTTCCTGAAACCGGAACCACGATTGCAAGTTGCCTAGAAACAATTAACACAGCTCTGCGAATAGTGCAGTTAAAAATCCAGTAGCAACGTGGCACGATCAGTAATTATCATGGAGTTTTCGACAATAAGTATTTACACGCGCAGATGATGTTACAGTGACGTAACTGCCAAACAAACATTGTGATCCGCGCCAACATGAACCATTGTTTTGTATGCAACGTTGGCAGTAAGCGTGACTTAAAGTATGTTTGAAGATTAAGAATATAGTCATAGCCAGGGGGCCATTCCCCTCCAAAATTTTTGGCATATCTAGTCATTTTGTGCTTTGAGAAGCGGCGTCCCAAACAAAAATACTGTTGCTCGCCTAAAATCAAACATTTTGCCCCCCCCCCAGTTTTTGTACTGGCTACGCCACTGATTAACAAGATCGGTGCACAGGATATGATACCGTAGCCACTGCAGTTCGAGCATCTCATGAACTAATGCAAAAGTGCGAAAGCTAATTGCTTGCTAAGAAAGTGCACGAGAATTACAAGCAAAGGCGAATCGAACACTGGAGCATAATTACACGCCAATACCGTTATTGCAACAAAAAACACTACAATGAACACAGAACCCGGGCTAGCGCAGTAACTAAAACAAAAATGAACATCGACCAGAGTCGAAATCACAGATGAAATGACTTCGTTTCATTTTGGATGAATGCATCTTACGTTTAAGAAATTGTTCGGCATTCCAACGTTAAGAGAAAACAACCAATCGCCATTTTGCTTTTTCACCTGCGCCTCCGCTGCATAAAAACATCACGTACTGGAAAAAACAAGACCTAACGAAAAAAGAACTGTCGTCACCGGTGCTGACGCATGCCGCGCGTTAAATACGAGTCAGTGAACTTGCAAGTGCACAACAACTTCGAACACGTGCGTATCGAGTAAAAAGTATATGAAATATTGACAATAGATAGACAGTGCTAGAAATTAATGATGAAACGTGGAAAAGAAGCAAGTCAAACAAAAATCGCATATATTTCGCGTCACCGTACCTGAAATCTACTCTTAATGTAACGAAATCAAGAAAACGACCAGAAAAACACGGCGAGGCGCCCTTTGTTTCAGTATTTTTCTTGGTTGTAATCTCTGATCAAGTGCTTTGCATTGCACAAATAACTGAACATGTAATTCGTGCAAAAGAACTTGTGCTTCATAAAAACAATTTACACAATTTCCACGGCAACAAAAATAAAGTGCATATCAACGCTGCTGTCTCGCGATTTACTTAAATTCAAAACCTCGCATTTACTCAATGAACATAAAATATAAGATGAAACGGAAAGGAATATTACTGTCCATAAAAGCAAATACGATGTAGTGAACAAGATGCAGCTATAAACAGAAAGGTAATATTTAGGCTTGCATTGCTCTGTGCATTGCTCTGCAATATACGAACTGAACTTTTAGCGGCAAGCCGCCATTGATCCGTTCTTTCAAACCTTCATCGTGGAGGCGTAAATGGTTGTGAGCTCTTGCAGGACAATGCCGTCATCTTCGGCAGTGTAAGCGCTGTTTATCCTTGTGGAAGACTCTTCTTCACTTTGCAGGCTAACGTCATCATCCAAACCGTCCGTTTGCATTCTGGCAAAACTGACGAATACCTGGGAAGGGTTTAAGGCACCGGTGAGTTACCAGGTCTATATCTTCATGTCGAGAAATGACAGAAGTTCCACAAGATGAAGGAGTAAGGTTTCCAAAAGCAGAAGTGGACACTACAACAAGTTTTACACTTCAGCTAAGGGTGAAAAATTTAGGCGACTAACATGAATTGTTTAAATTGCCACCAGAACTCGAAACGACATCAGTTTTTTAAAAAACCTGCAAATGATCGGAGCGTCGAATCGCTTTGATCGCGTCGTGATTATTACACGCAAAAATCTGACGGTGATTTACAAAAAAGGAATCTAAATTTTTGTAACCTCGTCTAGCGTTGTTTGGCTGACGGAGTAGTCTTCAATGTGCAGCTTCGATTTGTTGGATTCCATCGTTTCAAAAAGATATGAAAGTTTGATGCCATCCATTGGAACTTGATACTGCGCCGAAACAATTCAACCTTAGTTGGCGAAAATGACGCAGAAAAGAAGTCGCGTTCCTTGAAAGTTGGTTCAACACAAAACAAGAAGTCGTCTAATCTGCAGCATGAAAGCTTTTAAGCTACATGAAGAACGCAACACATTAAGTTTGAAAAAAACGGCGGGTAGGCAGTGCAGTACAGATTTATTATCGAGTTTCTTTGAATAAACTTTAAAATTTAAGCCCCAGCGCCTGTTCACAGTTTCGCTCCAGCAATCCAGTTTATGCAGAAACACTTTGAAACAAAACCATCCGTACGTACCAGGAGCACGTTGATGTGGTGCTCTTTCAAAACGGAACGAGGGAAGTAGTTGTCGATGAATGTTTGGACTGACCCAGCGTCATTTACCTCAGGCTTAAGACGTATAGAAAGAGTGTAACCTTGTCCGTGCCTGCATATACGACGAGCATGGTGTTACGCGTGAATTTAGGCACAGAATGAATTAGCATGCACATTTTTGAAAAGTTTACGGTGATGCATACGTAAGCCCAAAACTTTCTGTTATTAGATTCCGTCTCTCATTTTTTATCATATCAGAGGCATGTCGGTTGCTCATAAGCAACCGGCAGGCGTCTCCTTCGAAGCTTACGAAGTTACTGCTTCATACATACACTGCACACGACAGTGATCATATGCTCGCCCTAAACTTACAATGATTGTATGTTATCATCACTAATCCCACCTGTTTTTCAGGTGCTGGGGACTTCCAATGCACTTGTAGCGCCCGTTCACCATGATCGCCAGCCTGGTACAGAGCGCCTCGCACTCCTCCATACTGTGTGAGGTGAGCACCACACAACGACCACCGCGAACCGCTTCAGCGACTCGTTTCCACAGGAACCGGCGCGACATCGGATCCATTCCAGCAGTCGGCTCGTCCTTAAAAAATAAATTTGTCGGAAGTCGCAACAGCAGGATCTCCATCGTGATCCAAGTAGCAACAAACCTACAACGATTCACAAGACATGTGTGGCAGACGTTTTGATAGAGTTAGCCAAGAACGTTGATTCTCGCCTTCTACTTTGAACTTTACAACGACATTACAATGAACTGTCCACTGGCTCCAGAAAACTACGAATTTTACCGCTTCACCAAGGAGGCCAACAAAAAGGTGTGGGAACGCACCCAACTAGCCATTTTAAAACAGCTTCCAACTCATTTTAAAGCAAACCATGAAAAAGGTGTGGGAACGCTGTTTCCACGCGTTCCCGCCCCACTACACCCCTGCACCTCACGCTACTTTCTAAACCTTCCAGCTCGAGCTGCGCTACTTAGGAGCAAAATCACGTTTTGGTTCCTAACTAACAAATCGCTAGACAGAGAAGAATGATGCAGGCGTATTTAAACAAGAAACTTAAAGATTTTTCCACTGAGATGAAAAACTATAGTTTTGTGTGAGCGTAATTTTTGAGGAAAACGCTGTAGTTTTCTATTCGTCTTTGCTGTTTTTGATTGGTGTACCAAGAACTGCTAGCAACCTTTCTTGTTTGTGTTTTCAAAGAGTTTTTCCACTACTCTGCACAAGGACTGCAGCTAACCATCGGTACAAAAAATATTCAATCTTCATCATTTTGACAATAAGTCTTCACAACGGCGACGCAGCCGAACCAGCCAGCAAATTGTTTTGATACTGAAACTTGTGCAGTTTGAAACACGTTGGCATTCTTTTCGCATGGCATTCTTTTTGTTGCATAAGCTTAATGACTTTCTAAATTACAAATAATTTATTGTACGTGTGAATTTCCATTCATTCCAACAAGGCGCATCCGCTCATCTCATCTTTCTATTGGAAGCATTGATACGAGTTGGTGCTTTACAGGAAGTGCGTTGAAGATAATTCCTGATTATTTAGCAATAATTTGATGCATTTCGTGTAACAGTTTACTTATTCATGTGAAATGTTGGAAAAAGAAGTGAATTTCCAGAACAAACGACTAACTGCATTGAAGACAGTATTCGACTGATTTCTCTTGATGACAACAGCAGCATCGTAACCTTCACATGCATCGTACTTTATAAAAGGAATTTTTGAAGCAGCATCTCACCAAAAATACGACGGGCGGCGAACCAATAAAGGCAATGGCAGCAGAAAGCTTCCGTTTGTTGCCGCCACTGTACGTTCCCGCACATTTGTTGGCGTACATCTTCAACCCGAACCGTTCGATGCCCCACTCTGCTACTCTGGGAATGTCTTCGGGAGGGACGCCGCGCAGCTTCGCGTAGAACTCCAAGTGCTCTCGACCTGAGAAGTCAACAAAATTTGAAGCGAAAAATAATTGAATATTACAACAACAAACCTTTATACCCAGCTTTGCAAGACATGAAGCATAACTCCTGACTATGCTGCTCGTTATCGCAGCCACGCATGTCTTGCATGACTCATTGACGACGAAAGAGTAAAAAAACGTGATATGGAATGGATAACATGGAAGAGAGAATCTATGCCTTTTAACAGTAACTATGAACGCGATTTGCTGAATTACAATTCCCAATATATTCCGATAGCAAGCAATATCTTACGGACTCTAAACCTAGCTTAAAAAAGGATAAGATTTTGGATTTCGTTTGGATAAAATCGGACAGCTAATCGCAAAGCCCCTCCCTGATGTTCGGTTCCGTACTTGTCATAGACACACTGGACAGGAAGCAACGTTTTAGTTAACGCGGTAATATCTGGGAAAACGAAGCAGCAACGTACCAGTCAACAAACTGTTGAGTGCTTCGAACTGCGGACAGTATCCTGTCTTCTGCTGCACTTCACGTATATTGTTCAAAATGCTTTGACCGCAAATGAAGGCGTCTCCTGCAGTGGGGGTCGTGTCCCCGGTCAGCATCTTGAACGTGGTGGTCTTTCCGGCCCCGTTTACCCCCAACAATCCAAAGCACTCGCCCTTGGGAACTCCGACGTTCATTCTGAATAAAAGACTTGTGAAAACGAAGCAAACCAAACGAGGCACATGAAGTTCTTTCATCACTATTTCGAACCTGTCAACAGCCGTCAAGGGTTTATCCGAGCCGAGTTTCCTGTAGACTTTGGTCAAGTCTTTTATTTGCAAGACATCATCGTTGTTTCCATCCAATATGCGGCACTTCTCTGCAACAACATCCTTGTCCTGAACAAGCGAGGTCGATGGTGGAATCGCGGTTTTCTTTCGACCGCAATCCGGTTTGATAAAAAACCTGGAATAACAAGAGATGCTTAGTTACATGAAGGAAATGATGTTGCTCGGTCGATACAATCAGATCAACATGCATTGGAAACATTGTTTTAGTCGAACAAAAGACAATTGTACACGCGACGCACCCATTAACCGCGGGGCTATCTCGAACATTTTTTAAAACCACACGAAAGTTTACTTGAAGTCAACGAAGAACGAATGTATTTTTCTGCTTTAAAGTTTTAGTTCGAACAGCGTCTATAGATAATCACAAAACAGGCAATGCACGAAGTATTAATTACAACCCGAAAAAACTTTCACAGTTACTCTTAGTAACATAATGAACAAAGAAACGGTTGGCGACTTTAACACCAGTCCAAGTAGAAAAAGAGAAAAAAACACGCTGTATAACACGTTTTGTACCTGTATTGTATCAGCAGCGTCAGTATGAAGAAGACGACACCTTCGATTGCTAGCGCCATCAAGTTGCGACCAACCAAATTGAAAGTTAACGGGTAGATGTATTTGTCAATGCCTGGTGAGATCATATGACGTAAATTTATTTCATATTCATCGTCGCATATCGCAGAATAATCAAGGTTATATTTTCACAGGCTAATTTTGATAAAATAACCAAACATTAAAACTTCATTGGGATTAAGTTGTTTTGATCATGGTTTTAAGCGGTTTTGCAGCACATTAGGGGCTTAAACATGTTTTGCACTGCGGCGGACATGGCTAGAAACTACAGCCTCGAAATTCAAGCGATTTGCTGATCTCGAATTCAAGCGATTGCTGAACATACTTTGCACCATTTGCAAATTTCTACGAACCAAAAGCAGCGTATGCATCTGCATATGCTTGGTTGATGCCCATGTCGATCAAAGCTCTGCCAAGGCAATATTGTGGAAACACCAGGAAGACCAGTTTCAAGTAGTCGTTAACATTGTTCAGAACAGGATCGTTGAGCATCTGCGACAGACGAGCAAAACGATTAGCATCAATTCGAACAATCACAAATCAAATGCACGGGCTCTACGGTTGCTTCGGTATTAGCAAAACATCGAGCAATGCGCGCTAACCTCCAAAATAAAGGTGGCGATACTGGCGTTGACGCCGATGAAGATGTTGATGCAGGTAAGAACGACGTAAGCCGTGCTGGGTACCTGCAATGAAACGCAAGTAAATTGCAAGTTACAAGTCGTTACTTAAAGTATTGGAAGGAGTTAATAGGACTGGTTGCTTCCCTTTTATGGTTTGGAATAGAAGCTGCAACGAATCGTTTTCAGCTACGTGCAAAACGGCGAGTATCAAAGCAGTTGAATACTAAGCGGGCTTGCATTTCGTACTTAGGTGGTGCAAAGTTTTAGGTGTTAGAATGCAAATTGCAAGACAGACAAATGCGATCACTAAAATATTTCAGCAGATTTTTCGTCAATCTTTCCACGTCCTTGTCCTTAATGACTTTCCAACATTTTTTTCGTAATGAAAACTTACTGTGGTGAAAATCCCAAAAGCCAGACCCTGCAGTGTCTGCGCCCAAGCTCGTCTCAGCTGCGTTCAAACGCTGTGAAGTCGCGATGTTATCCCGAAACACGGGGTTTAATTAATGTGCATTGCAAGGTTTATCAGCATGGCCGGGTGAAGTTGATCAGCGATGCACAAGTGTCAACTGTGGTGGTGGACGGAAGGGTAATGACATCGAAATCATGTGCATTGCAAAAAGTAAAACGGTAAAAAATTAAAACTATCACTTCCTAATTTTGCAGGAATAGCCAAAATAAGTACCAACGATCGAAGAACACGTGATGTGGTTTCAAATAAAATGTGGCGCAACAGTGAGGTTTAGCCGTGCTAAAACTATTAACAAGCATAATTATCCGACGTTCAATGGATTGCTATGAAGCTAACTTTGACTGACAGAACAATCAAACTCGTACAAATCCATCTGAGACAACTTCCCATGTTTCACCAAACTTCCAAAAAAACAACTCAAGAGTCTATCTACATCTTACTGTAGCGAAGGTTTTTTTTAAACAAGGCTATTCTCGCACCGCGTGGGTTTCTTCCCGGTCAGAGTCGTGTTCGTCAATGAACCTGTGAGGTTGACGACCTTGTCCTCGGCCACTATTCTATACACACGGCCGGAACGCACAACACAGAAAGTACTTTTTTTTTATCTGTTCACTGTTCACACAATGCCTAAAAAAAATCATTTTTTCAACATATCTTTGCCAAATGAGATAGTGATGTTTATTTTGTCGCAACAATGCACAATACCCATGACAACAGACAAAATTTTGAAAATACAGATTTCAAATGTAGCAGGATAATTGCTGAAACGACTGTTTTTTTTCAGTGATGGCAACTCGTTTGCCAAGAAACAGCTTGTTAAATAAAGTTTGGTTGTTCACCTGCATGGCCAAAACGCGAGTATTCACAATGCAAGGGGTTGCTTTGGACAACTGCTATGAAATGCTTTCAACTCGTTTCGCCTGGCTGAAGGAAAATGTTACACAGTTAAGACAAAATTATCCACTTGAAATATAAAAATCCTTGGTGCGTTCGAAAGAAAGGCTGCATTAAAAAGTACTTCAAAGTAAATTAGCAAGAGCTCACTGTGAAATAAAAGCTGGCGGGATACATCATCGGAGTAATGGCGAAGCCGTACAGAAGCAGGAGGAGGACCAGACAGGGGAGGTTGCTTGGCGACACCCACGCCCGGGATTGAAAACAGACGAATATAAGTGTCACGATGATGGCTGGGACCGCGTAGTTCACCTGCGCGATAAAACAACAGTTGTAAGCACTCTCTGGTGTCAAAGACAGTGGTCGTGATGAGCATTTTACCGACAACGCGCCGTCGCGATTCTATCTTCAACAACCAGCAACAACCGGGTAAGTCGTGCAGCTTGCATGAATGTTTTTTTTTTCTAATCCGCACAGCAGACAAGCGACCGCAAAAGACGGAACTTGCAATCACGTACAGATCGCTCTGCAACTGGTGAAGACACTACAGTTGAGTCGAACGTCCGTGCAATAAACTGCGCGATGCAATTACCGCGTTTAACGGATGTCACAACCACGAAAAATGCGGTTAGCAGCCAAGACCGTGACGAAAATGTCTCACCAGGTCCCAAGAAAAGTTGGCCACCCAGTAAATGAACTGATTGACGCCACTAACAAACTGCAAGTGCTTTGCTTTGGTCACTTTCTCTTCGATGAGGAAAAGAACGAAGCTGGCAGGAATGAAGGAGAGTGCGAAGATGACGCAGATTGAAACGATTGTGTCCGTAGCTGACTGGGTGCTGAAAAAAATAAGCTTCAATTTTGCATGTTGCTTATGCAAAGTTACATCCCAACCCAGGCCTACAACATGACGATGCGTTGTTGACAAACAGAACAATTTCAGTGCATCTCGCTCACTTCGCGAAGTTGCACTTACTTGTTTAGCTTTAACTGCATGGAAACATGAAGTAGTGATTTCAGATGCGCGGCACCAAACAGCAACTCTAACACGATACACGGAATAGATCTGGACAACCCTGGCTAGAAGCGCAGAAACAAATGGACTACTGCTTCGAGCGTAACACAAGACAACAACTTACAACGCAGCGGCGTCAATTTGATTCTCTGTGAAGTTGAGTGGGTGATTGATGGCCACGATGCCATACTTGGTTCGGTCAGCGTGGGAGGGAAGGAGCGATCGCAAGGCGGCGTTGTTGAGCACGTTCAGCCATGTCGGCATTGAATGGTAACCGTTGTTGTCGAACCAGAC
>JGI24158J21664_10011500_pt1 | contig 11779 bp, 8 predicted proteins | sample Ectturendosymbi3_FD_21664 | JGI IMG/M metagenome (IMG submission 21664)
AAGCGTATACTCTATACTACCGCAATGTATATATCCTCGTCTTCTTTCGTGTATTTGTGTTTTTTTCTCTTTACTGCGATGTATGTTAAAAGTCTAGCGTTTTGCGTGTGGGAGTGAAGACGTTACACAATGCAATAGTTCTCGAAAGTCTTTGGGCTGGCTGCGCCACTGTCGCCATCGTCGAAGTATATTCTCTGCTGCTAGTCAGAAGCCTCTTGTACTGTAAATAAAGATATGTGCACCAATAAATCTGTGAAAATAAACTTCAAAAAGGGTGGGAGCTAACGCCNTGGATGGAGATCTAAAATGTCAGGCAGTTTAGTTGAGATTCAGAACGAAAATAATGCAACAACNATAGGCTGCCTTGTTGTTTGTAGCGTTTCAGAAAACCAGCCGTTCCGCATGCAACGACGACTTTTCCGACAAGCAACTGAGATTTGCCCCCAGTTTTATGCACTTTATTTGTCATACTCAGCTCATTGTAGAACTGGGAAACTCCATGATAGATACCGGTTAAGACTCAGCACACTTGCGCAACTGTGGTGATCATCCAACACACTAAAATCCCTTTCAAAAATACAACTCATTCAAATTCGCACCAATTCGGCCATTAACTTTACTCCATGACAGAAAATTATGACACCGTCGAGGGCTGCCCGACGAGAAAACCTGGCTTACAATATTTAGGTGTCCCAGGGCTATAACTTTTATTTGCATGAAATTGTCTAACACTTGCGCCAATAAAATCAACTCTCTCAACACACAAAACCATTAAGGTTGTATCAGAACCGTCGCCAGAAAGTCTTCAATAGGTGGCATTACGTTTGTGCAGGGGGCTTGACATTCTAAATTTGACAAAATTTGATTGACTTATAATGTTTCATATTTCAATTTGAGGGTCGGAGCTTTCTTTGGTGGATGAACCCACCAATGCCCCCCGTGGCGACGGGACTGGGTTGTGTGTTAAAGCTATTTGACATCATAAACAGATTTGAAAGTAATCACTTGTACTTCTGCGTCAGTGTGTTTGCATACACTTAGTTATTTATTCGATCAGGGTAGTTTTCTTAAGAAGCATTGATACTGTATTTCAGTATTTGGTGGGAGTTTTATCACAAAGAGTCTCTACATCGCTCTACTTCATGCTCTTGCATCATAATGGATACTGCAAAACTGATAGATTTAAAAAATAATTTAGAAAGTGATTGAATTGTATCATCTTTTACAGTATCTTATTCCAATTGCAATTACAAATCAAGATAAAGCAGTTATAACCTACTTGGTATCTAATGCACATTCCGCAAGGAAGAAAACCCGAAATTAACGTTGATGCAGAAAGGCAGCAAAAGACTACACAATTGCTCTTCTTAAATCTCCTTTTCAGTAACAAGCAAGTGCAACAACTACTGTGCAAACTAAAATGCAAAGAACCCAGTGACGTAACAAACAAACAGGAAAACAAAGGTGGTGCAGTGAAGGTCGAGTGAAAAGAAGCTGCACGACTAGCACGGCTGTATAGCACAGATAAGCTTTCATGTGAGGTAAGTTCACGGGTACTTGCAAGCTATCAAGAAGCAGCAGAGAAACGCGTAGAAGATTGAAAGATGTAAAACTTTACTTTTGAAATAAGAAGGCAATAGGAAGAAAGGACGATGCGTGTTTATTTTATCAGCGAGTTTTTACAAATCCGCTTAGCCGTTCAAGGACCCTGTATGCTCAACATTTCCTGTCACGATCTCAGAAAGAAAGCTACTTCAAAATTTATAAATTAAAAAAGTTTTTATTTTGTTTTCTTTGTATCTATGACTGAAAAAATGAAGCCATTGAATAACAGCGAAATGCGCTCTTGTTACTATTTTTCTGGCAAATATGATTTACGAAAACTAGCGTCGTCAAAACCTTCCATTAGCAGATACTCATTTTTTGAAAAACATTTTTTGCGAATACGCAAAGTATCCAAAAAACCTATATATATTTTTTTCTAAAAGTTACTGGAGGCAATGAGTTGCAATTATTGTATAAATTCCATCAACTCTTTCAATAAGTCTAATAAATTGTGAATTTTTTTGTTTCTCACTAACTAATGGAGGAGGTGAGCTTTCCTTTCGGAGAACAAAATATGGGATTGTAACACTTTAGGTTTAAGTTTGTCGTAATTTTTAGTGTTATCAAGCTCAGTTACAGTAGTTTTCCTCAATTTTTTTTAGCTTAAAACCAAACAGAGATAGGATGGGTGTATACCAACGTTTTGCAAATCAAGATGTCTTGGTAAAATACAACGCTGCTCAAAAGAAGATGCTCCAAACAATAAAATATGTGAAATTTCTCCATCTTGTTTTCACGATATGTAACATTACGATAAGTCAGAATCGCTTTGTAAAGCGAAGTTTATCATTTGTTTGTCGTAACCTTTTCACTGGCATATTGGCAATCAGTGCCATCCCAAGCGAAATAGCAGTATCAGCCATGCAGTATGTGACACGGTCGCTGGCAATCCATTTGCAGAGAATTGGTATCGTATAAGTTGTAGCTGCACAGCGCCTTCATAACTCACCTTGCCTTGTGATGCTGCAGCAATGCAAGTAAAATGATCGGCACAAGTTTTTTTGTAACAGGTTTGGGTTTATCATGTCACGTAATTCGGTGTAGTTCATCATACATCCTGCCTCTCACTTTTTGATCCAAAGCAACGTTTTAAAAAATGAACTGCTTTAGGTTGAGTGGTAATTAATTATTAACAACAAGGTCAGCAAACACAACACAAAAGTGTTAAAAGCTCATGTTTCAATCTCGGTGAACGACCTTCACATCTTCCATTAATCAACGGTAATAAAACTTTAGTCAAAATTTATTAGACTAATTGAGACGCTGCAGAACTCGCGCGATAATTGTTAGTTGCTGTACCCACTGATTTCTTTAATTTGTGCAGACACGTGCTAGTTTTGGAGTCCTTTGCAGATTGTCATTTGATACAATTTATTGTACTGTAAAAGTGTCCATGCAAAGAAAATGTATATTTATTAACTGAAGAGATTTACGGCGCTTGTTTTTACAAATTATAATTGTTCCTAAATCCGCTAACAAAATTACTTTTCGCTTTGATTCATCAGTTAATTTGGGTGATTCTGGTTATTACAGACACAAATAAACCAAAAGTGTTTTTGGAGATTAAAAACTACCAACTACAGTAATTGCTGTGCAAAACCACAGAAAAAATAGTTTTACGGATATTGCAATGACTCTTAAAATGTAGAATCTGCGCGATGATATTATGTTGAAAACGACTGGCACCAAACTTTTGCTTAATGAGTTCTGCCCATAATGTGTTGTTTGTCAGATAGAGATTTGCTTAACAGACTTTACGGAAGTTATGTTCCACCTTTAACCTTCGAAGGGAAGAGTTGATTTGGTAATCTGAATGTTCGAATATGCGGTATGCAGGATTAATTAAGCGTTACACTTACCCACAAACACCGATCTACCCAAAAATGCTAAATTAAAAGGAATTTTTAATCTGTATGCCATATATTAGTGGGCTAGAGTTAGTCTCCATCAGATTTATTCAAACAGTAAGAATCGACCCAGAATAATAAATGTCTTTTATAGTTGAAATGCATTTTCATTCAAATGATCTGAAACATTCTGAATGTACCAGAATCTACTGTACAGAATTCATTTGTAAATAATTGACCAAAGAGGCTAAAAAAGAACAATTTGGCAATCTTCACCAAAAAAGCGTTTTTCACAGACAGGTGCTCAATGATAACAATCCAACCGTATTAGCAAAGCTTTCTTTTCCTAACTGTAGGCTGTAAGAAATGAAAAAGATAAATATTACGTTCACTTATGAATTCAGTCTTTTCCATTTATTATGTTCATTCCATATTTGCATATCTTTATTTAAGCCAATTTACCTTGCAAACTTTGAAAACAGATTTGATTAATACTATTTCCGCGATTAATGACGTGGCTGCGAACGACCAAAATCTATATTTTTGCATTCAAACTGGTTGTGCTATAACTTAGTCCCAGAATTGATTTTTGGTTTGAAGACGATGAACACAAAGACGTGTGGAACGAATTAAACCGAAGAAGTATTATTTTTGATTTGCTTAAATTACTCGAATTTAGTCCTCATTTGGAAAAAAAACCTGAACGATTTTGCTGACAAGCATTGAGGGGAATCAAGCTGCAGCATGACTTTACCTTAATTCACTTGAGTTTGAGTTGAGTTTCTCAGAGTAATTCATTAAACCATAAATGCCAGATGTCGGGATGCCTAAAATTCGCAAGTGGCCTGGCAGAGTTCCGTGGACAATTTGTTGGGCTTCTCTGAGATTTTGAACTGATTAATCACATTTGAGTCTATAATGAGCTGCCACATAATTGGAATTTGCTCTATCATGCACATTGTTTGGAGAAAAGTTTTGGATTACAATCAAAATCTATCGTCACTGTGCGTATATTCGCAAGTTCTCTAAATAAAGCTTTGACTACTAGAAATGTTTCCTGCAATTGAACAGAGTTGTCGTGTCCAGCACAGATATTAGGACAAGAAATTATAAACGTATCAGAATTGGTATTTGTAAGCTACATATCGGCCAAAACCAGTATATAATCCGTTTGACTCTGTGAACAGAAAGGTCAATTTTGTCAAGTTTACAAGTAATTTAGATGATGAAATACATTTATTTTTTCCAGAAGGTACTTTCCTGTTCAAAGATTTATTGAATTTTACACGCAGTAGTATTGCCTCATAAGTTAAATATGTGCCATGCCTGAAATATTTGTGAAAATTGAAAGTGTTGTGCTTGATAGTCGCAGTCGTCCTCAGTACGGAACACATATTGTTCAAGAAGGTACAATATAAATCATACCTTTGGTTTCCTCGTGAGGTAGATGCTTTTTGTCTCCTATGTATTCCAAGCTCTTTTTGATACAATAGCATGTGCATGTTCATATTAACCAAGGAATGTTCCTTGCTCAAGGAGATCATTAAATCGCCGGTTTGTAAAATATTTCATTACAAAAGTAATTAAATTTTTCGCCGATTTATAAAATATTTCATAACGGAAGTAAAATTTTTGAACCTACATTTTCATTTAAGTAAATGTTTGAGGTTGGTGTACCCAATCACCGAAGGCATGGATAACGTTTTATGTGACATTCCGTATGGAGTACAAAACGAGTATAATGCAACCTTATATCTTCTTTTTAGACATCCAATGACCATTGAAGCTGTGTTTTTATTCATTTAATCACCGCATTCACAAATTTCCTTCAAACATCTTGCAGAAATGCTCTGTGGAACAAAAATTGCAACCGACGTATCAGTATGATGGATTGCCCGGTTAGAAGAACCAATGTATAGGTTTGAGCAGCCAGTGTAGAGGTGCTTAGTGAGGAAGATCGTCGTTGTATGCAGAACTGCTGTTTCCCCCGTAACGCTACGAACAAGGCAGCCTAGTCGTTGTATGAGTACTGTTTTGAGTTCTGAATAAACAGCCTGACATTTTAGATTGCCAAGGCGAAGCGAGGCGTTAGCTCTCGCCCTTTTTCAAGTTCGTTTTCACGGATTTCCTGATACGAGAATCTTTAATTGCAAGAGGATTAACAGCAGTAGATAATGCTTCCACGATTGAGCGGCAGCCAAAACAACTAAACTTGATTCGCACGCTAGCAATACAAAACCTCCACTGGTGAAACCAAGTCAGATCACCTGATCTGTACGCAGTCACGAGCACACACGGAGCGAAATTCCCTTGGTGCAATCACAGGTTGACACAACTCAGCCCGGAGGCACAGAAAACAATTACGAGTTATGAAATGTCACTTCGTAATGCGAATGTTTACATCCACTAGCTAGACTATAGTATCGTTCGGAATGAAAAGCTAAACTCCTTCCATATCAACTGATAAAAAATAGCACTCATTAAAATTTGTTCGGGAATGCTTTAGGTGTTTGAACTCGGAGCCAGTTTTTATCGTTGGCAAAGAAGTGCATTCAAATAGAAATGTATTGATGGCGTTTAGAAAAAAATCATTTCAAACTTGTGAAAAAGTTTGTTAAGGAGCTTTTAAATCAAAACATTGTTCCACATCAAGCAGAAACATCAACAGACATTAACATATAAACTACCACTTACAAACTGACATTTATTTGAGTGGAGCAGTGTACACACAGTACTTTCGCAAAGAAATTTATGTTTGACCAAGCTCCCAATTAACATGGAATTCGTCTTTAAATCATACACAGGAAGGTGAAAAACGGACATGCTGACAGATATCACTGAAAACCTGTTGTTCACAGGCCGGTGCATAAAAAAATTGGCAGTAACAGGAAATCAACCGTACTAGCAAACTTTTCTATTTATAGTTTTGGTGTCTTTTCTGTTTACTCTGTCTGTCCCATGTTTGCTTGTCTAAATATTTCTTGTAGATTTTAAACAATTTTTTGATAACCAAACTATAAACATTTCATATCACCGACAAAATATTCATTAATGCCAAATGTTTTGTCAATGCATTTTTTAAACATGTTGCTTTAGTGCTCCTGAACTAGAAAGATTTAACTACAGCAATTCAAACTGCTACTGTGAAAATAAACGTTACGGCATTTGTTAAATTGTACCTGGTTCAAACAAATGTCTTCTGTACGGGTGACAATTATAAACATGGGAATTCGATGCAGTTGCTTCTCGCAATATATCCCATGTATCGCACATACGTATTCACAAAACAATCCTACTGCGTGTTACACCCGACAAAATGTTAAACAGAAAAGCAGCTTCTGCGAAAAAAATACAACTTTTTTGTACATTTCAAATGTTTTGCAAATTTCATAAAGTGATATCTTTGTTTGAAATCCAGATGCCAGAATAGAAACATTGCAGTTGACATTAAAAACGAACCTTCAAGTCGTGCTCGTAGTAACAAGTCAAGGAGGATTTACTAATATTTTTTTGGACTTGTAATCGATATAACAGTTTGCAGTAGAAAGCATATTTGAACTTGTGATATAAGCGCAATGTAACGTCATCGTAAAGCAAGTGACGTCTGTAAAAATTAGGTGAAATAAAAAAATGATTTCGAGCTTAAAGTCAAGTGCCAAAGACGCAAACAATTTTAGTGCAAATTGCTTTGTCCAGCTTCCAAATGCCTACCCAGCTCATACATGCCAAGTTCCACCTAACAAAATCGCCGCAGAAAACCATAGGTTGCAGCATTTAGAAACACAGGTAACATGCAAGAACTGAATGTTTAATTATTGCAGTGGAAAAACATTACTGCATTTCAAGAGTATGAACGAACTGATCAACCGACATAAAGTTTTCTGCCATTAGTAGTCATTAATATTTATTCAAATGCTTACAATAACGCAAATACTATCGCACTGTTACATGACTGGAAATGCATCGTACTGGGGGTAGCAAAGGTTACGTCATGGTAAGCCGAAACAATCTCCCGGAGGAAACTTTGTTGTAGGTTAACAGTGAAAAGAAACTGGTACTACATTTAATAGACCTACTTTGCCCAGTCTCATATTAAAATTTAGCGCCAGAAGGTGGAAACATATCTGTTTGAATTCAGCATAGTTGCGCTTTAGTGTGATTTCTCCTATTCACCGATTGAATTTCAGTCTGCAGGTGATGAACCAAAAGCTGTATGTAACGAATCAAACTGAAGATTTGCTAGCAATTCGATTTAAATGCTCAACTTGTCTGCTATAGCTGCGTGGAGAAAACAAAATTTTGAAGAACATTGAAATTTGTGACAAAACAGAAATATTTGTTTGTTTTCACAATTTTGCAAATTTATTTCCACATCAAACAAACTGATTGACGGGGGTGCTGCGTGATTATTTCTAGCAGGTTGTTCAACATTGTTCTATGGTACAAGAGGAAAATTGTACACTCGTTATTTAATTGATTTTCTGGAATTTCATTTCCACTTCTTCATCTAACTTTGTTTCTCGTTTTGCAATTCCTACTGCAACATGTAAAAAACTTCCGTCTTTTTACGCTTGTTGTTGCCAAGACTGTCGTTACTTTTTCATAAAAAGAAACGTTTATCCTTTGAAAGTGTTGCATGCCTTAGTCCATAAATACATTCCATGTTTTAGGTATTTTGGAAACGAAGAAGCCCATTTTATCGAGTTTACCAACATCCCAGATGGATGAAAAATAAATGCCCCTTGCCGCAGCTACTTTTCGAAGGTTAATCGGTTTTACACGTAGGGGAATTGTCTCACAAATTTGAAGTTCCTGCGAGGTCAGGAATATTGTAAGAAATCAAAGCACTGCATGTGCCGATTATAGCGGTCAGGCGCACGCAAAAATTATTAAATAGATTTGCAAAAGGTGCAAATAATTGCTACGACTTGTCTTTGCACGTGGGTTGGTTGACTTTTTAAATATTTATTCTAGACCTTGTTTTGAAAAAAAAGAATATCAATTTTCGAAACGAGTGACTGGCAATATATTACTTTCGGATCATCAGCTTGTAAAAATATTTGATTCAGTTTTAATATTTTGAGAACGTACCTTGTCATAAGGTATTACAGATTTACTTTGAAAAAAATATTTTCAATTTATGTAAACTTGTAGGGTTGATGCACATAGGCGCTGTTGCTTGGTTGATAAGCAGAACACTTGTGGTGGTTAATCAAAGCTTTTCCAAGGTTTTCAAGATATTTTTTTGAAATAGGACAATCCAATATCTTGTGCAAAAAAGTAAATAGAAATTATTCCAAAAAATGGTAGCTTTACCTGTTCAGTTAATTTGCTGTTTGTTCGATTTGACATATGTATCTGCTTGTGATAAAAGCTTCTTGATTACTGGGTCTTTTCCATTTTTGCGTGGAGAATTCAAAAATATTTCCGCACTACATTTCCTAATACACGAAGAATGCCGTGTTTAAATTTTAGATCTTTGAATGAAAATATGATTCCACTCGAAAGAAGAAATATAACGATCTTTGGGGACCGATTTCTTCTTTTTGATTAAATCACACTGAACATGTGTTTAGTCCATTAAAAAATGCTTACAGTGAACGTATGCTTGCAAGGTATGTTTGTGGTTGACACCTTCACAAATTAGCATGCGTCTTTTCATTGTTCATAGCAGTCAACTCTATGCAGGGTCAATGCTGCTAACTTTGCGCTGTTGTTCGAGTTTTTAATCAGTTAATAGTGTGTTTGTTCGGCTATTTCTGTAAAATCTGTAATTTAGTAAAGTCGCAATTGAGCCTAGTTTTATTTGAGCCTGTTTGGCTTGCAAACACCAGAAAGGTTTTTATTGTTAAGGCTTGGAGAAAAAATCAGTTTCGATAAAATTGACTCTTTTTTCTTTGATTAACTTTTGTTTGTTTTAGACACTCAAAGCCTGCTGCATGATGACACTCATAAACCTTGCGGAAAATCACTTTGCACTGTGAAACGATTTTTTCTCTGGTTTGCCGGATTTGCGTTCTTGGCCATAGTGATTTTATTGCCTTTACTCTTAATAACAAAAAACTCACCGAAGACAACAGGTTTGCTTGTTTTTAGTGTGTAAATATTTCGTTGCATCTAAGTTATTTTAAGAGATGTTAAGTTTTTTCTTCAGAATATTTGCAACTCCAAGCAGTGGCCAAACGGAAAATCTTTTTGCCTAAAGAGAAGGGATAATTTGGAATGGATAACTCAACCAAAATTTTAGTGATTTTCAGGACCAATTATGTAGTGAACATCTAATCAATAGCTGTTTGTGGTGTACAAAAACTGGAAAAGGCTAAAAAAATTTTAAATTACAATTTGCAAACTTCATTATTATGTGCGGAAAAACATATCAATCATTACAAAATTAAATTTTCAAATAATTGCTGAATTTTTTTTGTGAGTCATGCTTGGGGTTGGTATGGCAGTTTTTTAAACGAAAAGCGAAATGTTTTGGTAAAGGCATTAAGAGGTTAAACGCATAACCAAGGCCAACTTCATTATTATTGTTCCATGGGATATACAAAGCAGAAATCGAAGCTGAATATCGAAATTAGTAAAACTCTTTCATTCATTTTGTGGATGTTTGCATGTTTCTAAAAGCGCTTTCAGTCTGTTTCTAATCAATGCAGATGATCGTGTTGTTTTTATCATCTGGAACTTTAATTGTAATGATCTACATCGCTTAATATTTTGCAGTCTGTGAAAACTTGGCACTAGAAGAGCATGTACAACAAAACTGCACAGATGAAAACTACATCGATTCCAATTGCTCGTTTTCCTGCAACGAACGCAGAGTGGTTGAAGTGAGACATTTACTGCCATGAAACTCATTTTTATGGTGATAGACAAAAATTTCATGAAAGTTCGACATAACCACATTAAACTCGTTATTAAAACGGTTGTGAATGCCGCGGACTCATTATCTACAATACAGATAAAGTGTACAGTAGTTTGGAGTCATTTTTATTTACCTTTCTGATATATTTATTTTCTCCATATAGACGAAAAATAACACAAGCCATATGATTTGCTAGCACCGAAATTGAATTTTTAGCAAATGCTGCCGCTTGTTTTAGTTTTTTTGTGACGATTTTCGAAGTTAATAAATGTTTTGTAAAATGTTGATTTTTCCCGGTTATGATTTCGATATTCTGCAGCTAATACGCGTTTTGCGATGATTGAAAAAGTGGAGCAAGTTTCTTGCAGGAAACGACGTTTTCCGCTTACAAGTGCGCAGGTGCCACTGAACTTAGTGCGCAGGTGCCACTGAACTTAGTGCGCAGGTGCCACTACAAGTGCGCAGGTGCCACTGAGCTTAGTGCGCAGGTGCCACTACAAGTGCGCAGGTGCCGCTGAACCAACTTGTTAACAAAATACATTTCCCTCCTCTTTACTGAAGAGCCCTTTCGGTGCGACCAAGATGCTATGCTCTTTATCATATTCGCGAAACTGTCAACGCCTCTGAACATCACCTTGCTTTTTTACGTGAACCTGGACAATTCTACCACCTCAACGCCCATTTATCCTGTTTTCAATCAAAATTTGTTAGAATCAGACACTCGAAACGAAGCCCTTGCCTTTGTCACTGACATCCTCGTTTTAAATAGTTCTTGCTGAAGTTTTCAATTTGCTGGACGCTATTAGTTTCTAAGGCTTCCACAATCTGCTTCAATGCGCCTTGAAAGGAGCAGTTTTATAATTGAGCGCCCTAATTATGAGTGGTATTTCTAAAGGATTGCATTTCTGAATTTGCAAACAAGTATAACCCACGTAGTTACTTCAAAGCTGGAGCCACAAAGGAAAATCTTGCGGCACTTTTCAAGTAAAACAGAAGCGGATAAAAGAAGTAAGCAACTGCCAATTGTTCACGTAGTCCTTTCTAGGGAACTAATAAAAAATTTCGCGGAACCCGAGTTTTTGTTGCACTGAGTTTGCAGAAAAGCTGTGTTAAGCACGTCTAAAAGTTAAAATGTCATGCAATCTAAAATGTCATTTTTAGACTATTTAAATTGTTGAAAAATTGAGAATATGTTGCACACCATTCTAGTGGAAACCAAAAACAAACGAATCAATTCTCTGCAGTAAGCTGGTAGCATTCACAACCTGCAGTGCCGCATTTTCTACCATTTGTCAGATATTAAACGCAGGTGCATTGCAAATTGGAACTTAGGGTGAACACGCCTTTCCGACCGAAAAAAAGCCATGAAAACCAAGATTTTGTCTGGCTTTTTCAATTTTCAAAAACATCCAAGTGCATTAAAAAAGCCAGAATTTCAAAATCTGGTTTCAACAACACCAAA
>JGI24158J21664_10011501_pt1 | contig 11777 bp, 5 predicted proteins | sample Ectturendosymbi3_FD_21664 | JGI IMG/M metagenome (IMG submission 21664)
GGGGGTGCAGGTTTTTTTGTGAGTGACGTCATAAGTGGAGGACTTTTTGGCCACCTTGGCCAACTTCACCTGGCCCTGGGCGCCAACCGTTAGAAGGTAGTATTTCGCTGAAGTTTTTATTGGAAACTAGGCTACAATCCGAGTCTTTTGATACTTTGGATGACCTGCTGGGGTTTCGGGTTCAAAAGGTATGATCTAAGTTAATAAAAATTTTTGGCTAATTAGTTAATTAGATAATTAATTAATTTGCTTATTTGAGATCATAACTTTTGAACCAGAAACGCTAGAAAGTCGATCAAAGGCTCAAAAGTCTCGGACTCGAGCCTAGTTTCCAATGAAAACTTCAGCGAAATACTTTGGCCTAGCGGTTGGGCCCTACGCCAGGCAACATGAGCCAAAATGGCCCAAAAACTACTTCACTTATGACGTGACTCACAAAAAATCGCAACCCCCAACCAAAATTTTTTTTTCGAGTGCAGACTAGGAGACTGGCCAATTCCTTTGAGCCCTTGAACAACTCTCTAACGCTAGGACGTTGGTAAGGCAAGTGACAACTGCTGTTAAACTGCGGATATGTCGTACCCCGGCTCTCAAAGTGTTGGTTAAGTGGTCACTCAACAGATATGGAGTGTATGGTGTAATTTCCTCTGTTTAAAAGTATCAACCATATTTTGGCGACAGGCTTATTTGGAAAAAACTAAGCTAGAGACCTCGCATAAATATGACGACAAGCTAACTGTGAAGTACAGTAGATGAGACATATTGCATTATGATGTCTCCCAATTCAGTCAAACATAAACTCCTGTATATCGATACTCCGTCTCTTTTAAAGTTGAGTCTACTGATGCGATGCTTGATGTTGAAGGTCGTTACAGAGTTTCGGAACATTTGCTTTCATAGAACCGCAAGCAACTCGAAGTTGACCAAACAAATGTTGGTCTGACATTTGACCTTTGTGCTTTCCTTTGCTGTTTCATCTCTGAAAAAAGTTGTCCGCAACAATTGGTGCTTCAAAAAGTGAAATGGCGACCTCCATCAAGAACTTTCGTTTTTTTCGAACACGACACGCTTCGCATAAAATTGCCAATTTTTGAGATTAAAGTACCGTTAAAATTGCCACTTTTATGAACTGCACAATAAACACTACTGTCATCATTGATTGGCAACCTTTTTGACATTCTCTTTTCCTTTTCCTGCTGCAAATTTTTATCATTCTCCCTACATTCCCAGTCCCAACACTTGCAAAGCCACAAATAACGACAGCGTCAAAATCCAGCTATTGATGTCAGAGGAATCAAGCTGAAATCCTTTCTAAAAACACTAGTGAAGTTAAAATCAAACCCAATAGCACTAAGTTCAGAAAAACAACTGCGAACTGCCTGCCAGTCCTGACAAATTGTTCGAACAATTTTACATAGAAAAGCCTCTGCAAGGCTCTTAATCACAAAGGTAAATCTTTACATCACAAAGAGCTTAATCTGTGCTGTAGCGTAGCAATTACAAATGACGTTGAAAACTGCATTCGCTTCGTGGTCTGGTTCTCAGGTAATTAAAAAATGTTACAGGTCTTTGTTCGTGGACGTCAAGGCTGTGAACCTCTGATCAACTGCGAAAGCTTGTGGTAAATGATTGTGAAATGAGTGGCACGAAAAAGTGAAGAATATAATTCATTTTGAAATACCATTTCAAGATTATGAACAATACCACGCGGGCCCCACCAAACACGCGGCGGGCCGCAGGTTACACATGTCTGGAATATACCTACTATGTTGTTGCTTTGCCTACAGTGAGAAAAAAGGCTTAAAAATGAAAAGAGCTTTTAGCAGATTCATAATAAACTTACTTTGATAGTGTCACAAAGCCACGTTTCTTTTTGAGAAGAAATCGAAGAAGTGGCGCAGCGAGGCTAATGCTAAAGCCCTGATGATTTCAAGACAAACACAGGGTAGTTTAGCATTCTGGATTTGATACAGTTTTTTTAGTAATCATTTTATCAATTTTGCTCATCCAACAACCACAGTTGCAAGTTTTTTAGGCAAGTGATCCTAAACACAAAAATTGAAAAGAGTTGAAATCACTTTTGAAAATTAATTTTTAATCAAAGATTTGTCGCCTCCTAGAAGGTGCTGCCCATTGCCCCCTTTGCTATATGCCACTGGATCGAGGATACATGTAAGTAGTTGCCGACCCTTGAATTGGAAGGAACCCTTACCAACTGATTCCGGAGATCATACTGAGGCCAGCTAGGATTGGGAGATGTAAAGATGATTTACTATGAAGGACTAGGGAGGGAAAAGATCCAATAAAAATTGGAAATTTGGTAAAAAAGGAAAATCAAAAACCGTAAAAATTATTGAGACAAACTTCTTAAAAGTATTTCACGTTTATAGCGTTTTCAAAATATATGAAAGATTTCACTTTAGTTTGTGACCATAGATGAGGATGCAGTTCTACTACCGCAGCAGCTCGATTTCACAAGTCATGCATTGCACCAGTTGTTATTGTATAGTAGCTGTCACTATTTGCCGCGTTTGTTGAAAAGATACACCTTTCGTATCCGTCTGAGAAACACAACTGTGATATAATCGGTAATCGGGGAAAAAGAAGGCAAGGCTAGTCTGCTGTATAAAAGCGGCAAAGTTCTTGTATAAAAAATAAACTGTGAATTATAGAGCAGTTTGTTTGGGATGAGAAGAATAAGTGGGGTAATGAATCATTAGAGAAAATTCAAGTGAACCTTTTCGGAATACTTTGACAAATGCAGCTACTATGATATACGTTGTCCGCCATATGAAGCAGAGAGCAGCACTCCCCAACGGGAATGTTTTTAAACTTCTTTTTTTCAAAACGTTTTAAAGCCTTTCAAAAGAACACAATTTCAAACTTGCTTTGTGGTTTTTCCATTTTCTAAATTCTCATTGCAAACTCACGCTTTTTTCTAAAAAGATCAAATTTGAAAGCAAACTAGGAAAATTTTTTGAGAACCTTTTGGAAACCCCTTCGAAAAATCTTTCAAAACAATTAGCGTTTTGAAAATTCAGCAAATTTTAGTGAAAAAATGTATGGGTATTTCTTTGGGAAAATTGATCAGTTTCAAAAATACATTTCACAATGCAAAAGTTTTCATTTTTTTATTACTTAAACGTTTACGTTTTTCGTAAAAAAATGCGTTGAAATACGTTTGTGAACCTAGTCCTATCTAAATTCCTCAACCTAATCCATTCCTGAATGCTCACTGCACAAGTGCTTCCGACTATGATGGATATAATGCTCACACTTTGTTAGCGTTGCAGGAATGTCTTAAAAGGTTCTAAAGCAATATCGAAAACAGGCGTTGGTTATCGTTTTATCAGCAACTTCTTATTCCTCAACTTGGAAAGAATTCAACGTGTTACACTTTTATTGGACCATGCCCAAGTTTGCAGTGAAAACATTGAGAGGGACACAATTGCTTGAAAAGGAACCGAACGGAGGTTGGGCCTGGGTGGTGACCACCAGGCCCAACCTCCGTTCGGTTCCTTTTCAAGCAATTGCGTCCCTCTCAATGTTTTCACTGCAAGTTTGGGCATGGTCCACACGTTGAATTGTTCCCAACTTGAGGAATAGAAAGTTGCTGCGTGAACGTTACTAAATGTTCAACGTAACCAACGCTTGTTTTCGATATATGTTTCGCACTTTCTAAGCCATTCCTGAAAGCAAGCAAAGCGTGATTATCATAACCCTCATAGCTGTAAGACTTTTTGCACTAAGCATTCACGAATATTACTAACTCGAGAGGTTATCATAGGACAACTTTTTTTAAATATCTTTCAACGCATTTTTTCAAAAAACTAAAGATTAAGTAAGTAACGCTCATAAAAACTACTTAATTTGGACACCTTTTCTAGAAATTAATGATTTTCTTGAAAGATTTTTCCATTCAATTTTTCACCAGACGTTTGTTGCTGTTTTCACATAAACAAAAAATTTGAAATTTGTTTCGACAGTGTTTCAAACATACTACCAAAAGTATTCTTAATTTGCTTTCAAATTTGATTTCATTTACAATGAAAGTTCAAAAAACTAAAAATACACCAACAAAAAATGTTTGAAAATGTATACCTTCTAAAAGAGTTTAAAACATCTTTTGTAAACAGGAAGATTGCAAAACATTCCCCTTGGGACCGCAGCTGTCTACCTCATATAGCGGACGATTTATGTTATAGGCCTGCACAGCCTGCGATCAGTGAGAGCTTTCACAATTGCAAAATATTTTGCAACAGCCCAACGTCGGACAATCAATTGTCGTTACAGAATTTCTTCCGAACTNTAACGAAATCTTACANGCGCGCTCAGTGGTACAAAATCGAGTGGGCTTCAACGGCTGCTACTATCGCCTTTGTGCACTCAATTGTTGCGTGACAAACAAGTTCCCTGATTAAAAAAAAATCCCTGAATTCAAGACACAGACAGGGGTATTTTAGCATCCTGGATTTGATACAGGTTTTTGAGTAATCATTTTATCGATTTGCCCACTCCAAAACCGCATTTCCAGGTTTTTAGGCTGGGGATTCTAAGCACAAAACTGAAAAGAGTTGAAATTACTTTTAAAAAACATTTTTAAATCAACAATCTGCCGCCCGATTTGATGTCAAACTCGTTCACAAACATTCTTGTGGATTTCACTGTAAACGTGATAATGGACAAGATCTTCGCTGATAAGGAGGGTAAATTTCATGAATTAAACCGAACGGAATTTCGAAACATCCTTGACAAGACTTTCAAAATACTGTTCTGCAATTCAACGAAAAATATCACACACAGGTAGATAGAGCAGCAATGGGATCACTAATTGCACCTTTGACGGCAGACATGTTTATGAACTGGTTAGTTTACAACGTTAATAAAATTGATGCTCCCCTCACATACTTTGTCGGTATGTAGATGATATTTTCTGTGCGTGTGACACCAAAGACGAAATAGATCAATTCCTCTATCATTTAAACAAAGTAAATCCAAGCGTACGTTTTTCAAAAGAGGTAGAAGCAGACGGACAGCTGGCCTATTTGGATGTCCTACTAACAGAAAACAAGAGTGGATTGAAACAACTATTTACAGGAAAAGTACTCATACAGGACTGTACAGCAAATGGGAAAGCTTGTCACCGTTACAGTATAAAAAGTGTCATTCAAAGTTAATTACTATAGCTTGTTCCTACCACATTTGCATCTCTTATCAACTGATCCACAAAGATTTTCAAAATATTAAATCCTGTTTTCTTAGCAGTGGATACCCGGACTGGTTTATAGACAAGCAAATTAAAATATTTCTCAAAAATTTATAAAAACACTCCTAAAAACAAACAAGGAAGACTGATATTCCAAAATCTCTTCTTTACGTGCCTTAACTTGGAAAAACATCACTACAACTAGAAAAAGAATTGCGAAACTTTTTTCGAAAATACCTGAAAGAACTTGCTCAACTGTCTCTCATTCATATAACACACGCGATCGCAGACCATTTTACGCACAAGGACAAGCAAGCACATCTGGAACGATGCAATGTGGTGCAAAAACTTGAATATTCGCGAGGTGATTCCTACAGTATATTGGTCAAACACAAAGGAGTTTAAAATTTCGCTTGAAAGACCACAACCCTCTGATATCCAATCATCAAACTACCGATGTAGTCAAACATTTTTACTCACATCCTGATCATTTTATGGACTTTAAAAATCCCAAAATCTTGGCTTCTTCTTTTTACCACCGTGACTTATTAATTAAAGAGATGCCTTTAATACAAGAACGGCAATCCGAGATTAATGTAGACAATTTTTCCACCCCTTTATACCTCTTTAACACGTAGAATATTATGTCAAATATTTGGCTGATGCTCAGTTCTGATGTTGATACACGTTTCGTACATTTATTATTGGTGTTGACGTGGAACATGGTGCTGGTTGTAGACTTGTAGTCAGTTGTGTAGGAGGCGGGGGTGCAAGCGCACCCCCAAAAGTTTTGATTTGTCAAAAATCCGCGCAAAATCTAAAAATCCCGGTAAAATCCACTTTTTTTTATACTGTAACGGTGACAAGCTTTCCCATTTGCTGCACAGTCCTGTATGAGTGGAATAAGAAAAAATAGATAATTTAAGATCCTGAAAAAAGTTGCTTTTGTTGCATGGAATCCTACCAAAACATTTCAAATGCAATAATGAGTAGTTTTTTTCTGGAGGCCGTAGAATGTACTTTCAGAATATTGAACCAAACCTTGTGCGATTCACTACAAACGTCTTCACTTTATAATTAAGAACGGATTCTTGCATCATGGCTTTGAATCGTATTTATATGTACCCTTCCATGAAGAATTCACGCTGGCCTCCTGCGTTTGCTGAATCGAACTGATTGTTACGTGTGAATCATGCGAAAGTACTTGTGGCTGTTTGTGTTTGAAATTCACCTACCTGATCAGTGGCCTAGCTGATGGGGGTGTAGGGGTGCGACCCGTACCCCCGGCAAGCTAAATGTAAAAACCGGGCCCCCACCTAGCTTGTATTTTGGTATTAACTATTCTTTTAGTTTTCAGTAGGTTGTTGTTTTTTGCGTTTTTTCGGAGTGTTTTCCGGTGATTTAGGGTTTTAGTATATCCGTCCACATCCAAATTCACTATTATTTCTCAACTTTTTTCAGAGTGCTGGCTAGTGTGATCCCTTCAGCTAAGTTTCCCCTTGGGTCGGACCTTTAGTTACGACACTGCACCTGATCAAATCTTAAGGTTGCACTGCAGATAAGTGCTATGTGTAGGGCTAGCAGCAGTATCCTACACTGAAAAAATAGTTGCTTCTTCTGAGCTACATAGTAATTTTGTTAGCGTTTCTATTACGCAAAGTAATTTTGTTAGCGTTTCTATTACGTTCAGTCAGGTGGTTGTCAATACAATCAGTTTAAAATACTTGTCTGTACGACCGCCTTGTAGGACGTTGACGCACATAGTTACAGATGCTATGCCCAAAGAGGTGTGTAGCAGCTGGAGTCCTGCGCGGGTTGAAATTTTTGTCCACTCCTGCGCCCAGCACCTGCCAATTTTCAACCCGCCCGCACCCGCAGGAATTTGGGAAATTTTACCAGCTCCCGCCCCGGACCAGCAGACTTCTATCCCGCACCCGCCCAGCACTGTTTCCNACCNAAACCTGCACCCGTCACTGTGTGTCTGAACAGGGGCGGGATCCAGCCAGTAAGATCAGGCGGGGCAATTTCAACAATATTTGGTAGNAAAGTCTCATTACGGGTTCACTACTGTAAGAGAAATGAAGTATGTTCACAACACTGCTGTGATAAAACAATGGAAGGCGAAATAGCTTATTATCGTGAATGCTGTTTTCCGGATTGCACTATAAATCATAGTGAATAAAATTACTTTCGTAGGTTTTAGGGAGGGATGATGTTCGCCCCAATCACCACGCCTGGATCCGCCCCTGCATGTAATCAACATGATGAGTTCAGTGAACAAGTTTGAAAGCAAAGTACAGCTGGTGTCAAGCAGCAGGCGGCAAAGTGGAAACCTGCGCAACAGTAACCCTGCGCAACCTCATATGCAAGGTAGAACTACTACGTCAAGGCAAAGGTATGACAGCAGCTTGGAAGTGTTCGTTATGAGGAGCATGTTCAGGGTTTGAATCCATTAGTAAGGTTAAATGGTATCACAAATTTGACGCAAAATTTGATATTCAACCTCAAAGAATGACTCTCCCCCTTGTGAAATGATTCTTGCACACTTTTGCGTTGTTCCTTCAACATGTTTTCACTATTTCACCGCCCAGTGAGCCAGCTATGTCTTTAACTCTGTCACAATGTTCAGCATTTTATTTTTCCTGAATTTTTTCAGTGGGGGGCCAAAAGTGGCAAAATTTGATTTTTCCCCTCGAAACTAAGAAAACAACCTTTTTTGCTGAAAATTTCAATATCTAGGGGGGGCCAAGCCCCCCCTGCTCCCCCTTCCGGCGCCAATGTCCACCAGTCTAGCCTAACCCTGCTTCAACATTTATACCTCCTTGTCCTTCACATGCCCAAACAAAGGACCAGAGATGACACTCTATCCTACTTATATCACCCTTTCCAACAAGACGACATCTTAATCTGAACACGATACCGTCCTATCTTAGGAAATCGCTTGTTTGCAAAAACTGATGAAAACTTGTGTTGGGGACCTATCAACATGCGTGTCTGATTTGAGATAGCTTTAAATATGCTGAAGTCATACCATATTCTCACTCCCTCTCCACGTGATTTTAACCATTTGCACCACTAGAGGACTGCATCTGAAACGAAGTAAATGCGTGTTCCACTGCCATTTGTCACTAAAATACAGTCACCATCTGATTTGATTCTTGTGTTCATTGCTTTCGTACCTTCATAAAGTATACGCACAATGCGTCCTGCTAACCAACAAAAGGCTCCCATTGACGCTCCCAGTGCTGTGACTATTTGTACTTTTACCTGCCAAAGAAAACTGACGTTATTCGAAACTGTTAACATTCTAATACAGAGCCATACTTTATTCTGACGATAAATATACCTTGTAAATGTAGACCTTGTCGGTTTTCATTGGAAAGTCGTCTCCGAGTTGCAGTGGTAAATTTAACAAGGTATTTGTCGTCAGAATAAAGAATGTGGATTGCAATCCTGCGGCAATTTAGTATTTTGATATATTTGGATTTTTAGTTTCTGCTTAACCAGAATTGTATTAGATTTGATAATTTTGTTTTAAACTTCTTTGCAACTTTCGGTTCAATTTCGGGACTACAGATTACTGTATTGAAACGTGTCTTTCAGTAGACTTTCTCAAATCCGTAGGGATTGCATATTGTGTTTCTTTCAATGTTCAGCCTTGACTGTGATGATTGATGCAAGTCTGCTCTCTTGTGTATCTTGTCATCAAAGTTACGGAATTGGTTTGTTTTTCAATTATCTAGTCCCTTTTCTTGACACATCATTGTTATACTTGCATTATTACCTATATACCGCATAACATTTAGCGCAGTTCATCATTATTTATAACTATAAGTGTAGCCTAGTGCTAATGATTCGCTTGGGTTGCATACCTGTAAATCTTCTGTTTTGATATCTTGCACGCTATTACTGACAGAGCTTTTCATTGCATTGCTACTAATAGTAATTATTGTGAAGTCTTTGCAGTGTTAATTATTATGATGTTGTGAGCCAAAGCGAGAGCTTAAGTGAACTTTAATTAGTTTCCAAACTATTTGTTTGTCTTTGAATCTTTGAGTTGGATTACATATAGGCCCAGGCTAATACCAATGACAGGATGTTGGATTTAAACAAGATTTGGTTTGCGGATTTGGATTGGATTTTGAAATAAAATTGTTGAATCAGATTTGAATATGAAAAACATTAACGCGTTCATCTCTGGAATAGACCCAAAGTAAAAGAGTGAGACTGATTGCCATGATCACGATATGTAAATTCTACATTAAACTACGATAATGTGTCCAATGTGATGTGCGCTGCTGGCCCTTCAGTGAAAAGCAAAGACTCAGATGTATCTCCGTGTTAGGTGGAAAAACTAATCCTCATAATCTGGAATAACACCACTAGGAGACACAGTCAAAACAGAAAATTTGCGCTAATATTAATCATGCGCCACTGAAGCAAACAAAACTCATTTTATGTATGCAAACTAACTGGACTTGTCAATCGGATATTTGTAGATTTTGTAAAAATGACTCTGACTCTAGTCGAGTCGAGTCATTTGGAAAAAACGTGACTCAAGTCTCCACAGCATCGTTCCTCAACGTGACTCGTATCGAGTCGAGTCACCATTAAAGATGAGTCGAGTCATTGACTCGAGTCATCCTATCACTGGACTGAAAAGCCATGTCAGTAAACAAGATTGATTTTGAGAGTTTTTGCGTCGCACGCTTAACATATATATTTCAGCAGCTGAACGTTGTGACAAACCATGTTGAATTAGAAACGAATTCATATATGACAAAAGTAATCAATGTCGAAGATTATCAGTTTTAACTGCTGTAAGTAAACACTTAACTTTCTTACTGCACTGTGATGCGCTCAAAACAGTTCTACGCATAACACAAATAATATTTCACTGAAAAGAATTTTTCACCGAGAAACGGATAGTTATGATAAGGTGCGAACTGCTGGTTTTACAACCTGGCACGTTTTTCCACTCAAAAGGTTATCGAATTTTCTACGTCGAAAACTTTGCATTTGCTGTACACAAGCAAACGCTGCCAACTGCAAGCACTAACGGACGTCAAGTGAGGCCAATTGTTGCTGGTGAATGTGCGACAGCTATTCTCCGTCGCACGCCTCAAGGCTGGCAACTTGTTTCTGGATAAATGGGTAATCGCTCGCCTCAACGCTCATGGTCAAGATGCATGTAATGTAACGGCCCTGCGCGATCAAAACTGTGAAAGGACGGCGATGTCTGTAGTTTCTATCAGCTTTGCAAGATGTTGCAGGACATGATGGCATGTGGCTTTTTGTTGAGAATTTTTGTAAAACACGTCGTAAGGTTTTATCAGCTAAGTGGCTGAGTGGGTTTAACGAGCGTCAATAGGCTGGGTTTATTCCCAGCCGACAGCACAATTCAACAGCAATTTGAAATTAGAAAAAAGTAAAAAATTTTGTAAAAATGAAAAACATATAAATCACGGTTTTTACTTCAAGACAAAGCATGTCAAATTGTTGCCATTGTAATGCTGTTTAGGGACATTCACTGATATCCAACAGGGCTAATTGACCTTCAGCAAAAAATGGCTTTCTCAACCAGATCCGAAACCTTGTTAGGACAAGTTGGAGACAATTGAGTTTAACAATAGGGCAATATCGGATCAGCATGAAAGGACAATCGCCCAATCAATGAATCACCTTGCTGCGGCAAGTATCGTTGTTGAATCGTCTGTGAACCGTTACGCATGGCACTGTTCAGCACTGGAAAACAGCTGCTGTTACTTGCACCGAGTCAGGCTTTATTGCAAAAGAGCTTGTGATTTCGACAACTATGGCTCTGTATTGAAATGCTACCGGTTCCGAATAACGTCACTTTTCTTTGTCAGGTAAAAGTACAAATAGTCACAGCACTGGGAGCGTCAATGGGAGCCTTTTGTTGGTTAGCAGGCCGCATTGTGCGTATACTTTATAAAGGTACGAAAGCAATGAACACAAAATGAAATCAGGTAGTGACTGTATTTTAGTGACAAGTGACAGTGGAACACGCAGTTACTTCATTTCAGATGCAGTCCTCCAGTGGTGAGAAAAACACGTACAGAGGGAGTGAGAATATGGTATGACTTAAGCATATTTTAAGGTATTTCAAATCAGACATGCATTTTCATAGGTCCCTAACGCAAGCTTTTATCAGTTTTTGCAGACAAGCGATTTGGAAAGATAGGACGGTATCGTGTTCAGATTAAGACGTCGTCTTGTTGGAAAGGGTGATAAAAGTAGGATAGAACCACGTCTTCAACATATCATTGCACAAACCCCTTTAGCAGAATTACTTCCCAAAACGTTCCGTTAATGAAAATGTTATTGCTTACTAACATGAGATTTAATGGCAAAGTTCTTATCCTAACTTTTTTGTACCCACTTCACTTTACCAAAAAGGAAGCTGCAGTTACCGAGGATAGGCTTGGGAATTGCCAAAGAAAATCACTGGCCTGCTGAATCACTGGCAAAATTCGTTAGTTATAAATTAAATACAGCTTCGTAAAACAACTACGAAAAGTCTTCTCTTAACGAAGGTTCAGGTCTGGAT
>JGI24158J21664_10011502_pt1 | contig 11777 bp, 8 predicted proteins | sample Ectturendosymbi3_FD_21664 | JGI IMG/M metagenome (IMG submission 21664)
AACCGTCATAACGTTATTCACAGGCTTACGTGCTCATGCGGTGCCTTCTACATCGGGGCAAATGCAACGCAGTTTAATAAGTCGTATAGAAGAGCATCGAACGTCACTAAGCTCTTCAGTCTGCAGACACTTGCAAGGCAACCCAGATCATCGGGTTGACTTTCACAACCCCGAGGTCGCTGGCAGTGACAACAGTTAGCTGCGGCTGTAGATTCTTGAATCTTTATTGATTCAAAAACACAAACTAGAGCTGAATGCAAACATCCCATCGATGCCTCTGTGCAATTTAAACTGGTAACAGAGCTTCATGCCTCACTCATGACGTCACGCGCCATGACCATCGGTTCGTATCCAATTGAGTCATGTGACTACGCATGCTTCTCGCCACTACGTCACCACCGAAACAGCCCTTCGCGTTTTTCATTTTTCACAGCACGTTTCTCCTGACTGGCCATAAAAACTTGCAGCATGATCTTTGCAGTTCAATTTGCAATGTGCTGTTGATGACAATAGTAGTTAGCGATACATTTGCAATATGTCGTTGATATCATTTTTATTGGCCGTGATTTTCATCATAGGAATTGTACTGGCAATACGTATCTTTCCATATTGTTCGACAGTCGAGATATTTATGCTTTATATTGTCGTTCTTTGCAGTAAAAAATCTTTCAAACTTTCCAAACTAATACTGCATTTACCGATACCAACATTATGTATTAAAGGTTTAGTAGTCGTACGTATTATATTCGCATATATGAACTAATTTGAAGTCGTTTGAAAAAAATTGAGATTGAACAATATGCCACAGCGAAATACAATCACATGAAATATCTCTGATTTATAATGTTCAGAACCAAAATGAAAATTCAACCATGCCACTAGAAACTGGCGAGCCTGCGCTGCACCTAACGAGTTGAAATGCAGTAAACACAAAGAATAATCTGTACCTTTTTCTGAAAACAAAGAAGACAAGGGAAATAAGCTTTTAGGTGACATTTTCTTCACGCAATAAAAACACATATAACATCTCGCAATAATGTTATTTGAGGAAAAGATCCGTTTAGACCTCTTTTTCTACTTCAAATTTCCCTCACTGCTTACATTTCTTTTTACCTGTCACTAATCCCAGACATCCCATTCCCTTTTAGTCTATTTCAACTTCCTGCATGTGATCTCCGTTAATCACATCAAGTTTACCTAAATTTGCAGCTAACGTGCACTGCATCCTACTCCCACACTCACGTGCTGTATTCTCTATGATGCACCATAAACCACCAAATCTATCTCAACTTTTCACTGATGAATATAAACGCCACATAATATAGCACCACCAAGTAATCATGCAGAACAACATTTCAAACTTTTTGTGGTGCAAAAACATATTATTTCCTGCTGTAGTTAGCCTATATCCACAGCCCACTTGTTGAAGGAGCGAAAAGTTTTACTTGGTGTGATCGCCAACGGTGGTTTCTTTACTTTCACACAGTATTTGGTTTCACACTAATGAAATGAAGGACCAATGAAACTATGAAATCTTACCAGTGCAGAGATCTTAAATTTCAAAGGATATTGCAAAAAATGTGTGCGGCACAAAAGCCGGTCGAGAATATTCCGCAACAAAAACCATGTGACCGTGTTGATGATTATACTGAACCCCAGAGATCACAGTGCACTACACTGCACCAGCATTGTCACATAAGGAAAGATAACTTCACGAGACACCATGATAAAAAACAGTGCATTATGATCAAGTTGCAGCTTTCATCCTTGTCTTGTAGTTCTTGATTGGTTTTTGTTTACATTCAATACCGGTATTTTCTCACGTCTGTGGCGCCCTCTTGTGGCCTTGGTGCCCTAAGAACGTGCTTAGTTTGCACCCTTTAACGGCCGCGATTGTCCGGCCCTTTTTTGGCCATAAATCGCCAGCCGCCAGCCGCCAGCCGCTAGGGAGCTGTTCAAACCCTCTACGGATTCAGCAAGTCTTGTAGTTGACGTCGAAAAAAAAACATTTTTCGTTTTCGGTGGGGATTTTCTAGGGATGACGTCACAATGAGGGCATGTTTTAGAAATTTTGGCCGCCTTTGGCTGGCTCTGGGCTCCAACCCTATGACCCAATCTTTTGGCTCAAAGTTTTGTTGAAAACTAGGTCAAAATCCGCGTCCATAGAGCCGTTGATTGACTTGCTAGCATATCTGTAGCCAAAATTATGGGTCAAAAACCCAGTTTTTGACCTCATTCAAAACTTTTCAGCTAGGCATAATTTGCCCTTTCAGGGCAAATTTTGGCCAGCCATAACTCGGCAGCAGATTGAGCTAGAGAGCTGTTCAAACCCTGTTGTAATGACTAATGGCGTCGTGTAGTTTAGAATAAAAGAAATTTTAATCTGGTTGGGGGTTTTGGGCCAATGGGATCATGACAGGGGCATGTTTTTTGGTTAATTATATGACTTCATCATCCGATCCCACGCACCAATCGTTTGGCTCGCTGAATTTGAGGATTCTAGGCGAGAATACGCGTTTTTAGAGCCCTTGATTGAGTTTCTAGCATTTCTGGTTCAAAAGTTAGGCCAAAAAACAGCTAATTGGTGAGGGGCTTTTCTCAATGCTTTTGGTGGATTTCCCTAATTAATTTTAATGTTTTTTGGCCCTAATCTTGAACCAGGAACGCTAAAAACCCATTCGGATCCTTCAAGGTCCCGAAATGTAACCAAAAAACAGCTAAATTAAAAAAATAATTAATGTCATTTAAATGGCTCCTGCGGGTCTTAAAGGTAGGTCGGGCAAAAATGCTGACGTCAGCAAAAAATAACATAAATATCCTATCATTATGTAAGCATTAACATAAAACCAGACATCCTAAATTGAAACGTTTTTTTTGTTGCAAGTTACATACCTTCACGAGTCTTTAGAGGGTTTGAACAGCTCTCTAGCTCAATCTGACCGCGAGTTATTGCCTGGGATGAAATGCCCCCCAGAGTGGCTTTTGAGGGAGCAAAATTTTGGTCAGTTTTTGGTTTATGAGCCATAATTTTCGCTCCCGATATGCTAGAAAGTCAAACAAGGGCCATATAGACGCGGATTTTGACCTAGTTTTCAACTAAACTTTGTGTCCAAAACATGGATGGCCCATTGGGACGGCGTCCAGAGCCAGGCAAAGATGGCCAAAATAACGCAAAAACACCCCTACTTGTGACGATCCCCCCAGAAAAGCTCAAATCCAAAACAAAATTTTTTTTTTCGTTGTTGACTACAAGACTTGCTGAATCCGTAGAGGATTTGAACAGCTCTCTAGCTCTATAGGCTGGCGATTTATGGTCAAAAAAGGGCGGACCAATGTATTGGCTCACGCGGTCGTTAAAGGGCCAGCCCTGGATGGACACGAAGCAACATTAAAACGGCAAGCTAACTACATTTCTATTAACTTTGAAATGCCCATAAGCGTCAGCTTCAGGAAAGGATGTGCACCTGGATGAAGTACGTCATGGCCTATGCAGAAAATTGGGTTTGGCCGGTGTTTGAAAGGTGACAGCTGTTAGACCGTCAGCATATGCCATTATATATTAACTTATAATATATATTTTTGCATCACAGCAACCTATGGTGATATACAGTAATTTAAATGTTTTATATTAGAATGAATGGCTACTTTGATGCGTAAATCAGCTTCAGCTTCCCACACCTTCATGGTAGTTCACCACTGATCTTTCTGTGGAAGTTCTGTCCGAGGTAGACAATGACACAGAGGTAGACAATAATGCCATGTTTATTTTCAATATACTGCAAGTTTCTGTTGTTGCAGGCGCATGTACATTGCCAAACACGTCAGCTTCTGGTATAAGCTTTGTCCACTTCCAACATTTCATTTTTCTAAATTTGGCAATATTTGTTGTCGTGGATCAGTAACAACTCAATCCTAACTTCTGGACACTAGATTGATTTTCCGAAATAGCGGTTGTAAATATTACATGCTTATCTGTTTTTGATGTTTCATGAAACACATCGCACAGGAAACCAAACGATGTACATTCATAAACACAGCTTCCAAAACTCGCACATACACACATCGTAGAGTTTATACACAGCATTCGATATACACAGCATAAAATGTGTTGCTCGAGCTTGATGTTAATTTTGGGAATATTTAGCCTCGCTGCGCCATGTGACGGTCGCATATGTTGGTCTATTGTTTACTTCCTACAGACCTCTTCCATGTGCTCTGGCCGCCATCAAGATTTTTAGACCTGGAAAAAGCATTTATGGAATGTTGTAATCAACAGTTGTAATGTCGGTAGTAACATACCAGTTTTACTTCGCAAATAACGAAAACGGTTTGAAGTAGCTAAGTACGGTAGTTGGTTCGCTTTTTTAGGTTGACAGGTTGCTTTTGTACAGAATGATCATGCAATGCGCATTTTCGCCAAAATCCTCAGCACTCAGGCTGATGAGGTTGCATGATGGAAACGCAATATACCTGTGCATGGACTCAGGCTCATGTGCTACAGCGAGTAATGCCATTTTTTCAAAGAATAAACAAATGATTCTCTTGTCTCATTTTAAAGGTTTCAAGTTAGTCGACCACACTGTACAGGATTGTTAAACCAGAACGCGAACGCTACATATAGTATGTGTTCTTCCAAAGGGCTGAAACTGTCTATTCATAGCGTAGACAGCGGTCAAAAATTAAAATTCATCAAGCAAACGCAATAGAAAACTTCTGTTAGTGCTTCCTAACAAAATATTACTGTAAACCAGGGGTCTCCAAACATCTCGTCAGCGAGGTGCATTCCACTGCACTCAGAGGGTCGGACATCTTACGTATATAATGTGATTGTTTCAGGATAGGTGGCATACTACCAAATCAATAAGTTTCTACCACTAACGCGAGCACGAGGCTGGACAGCCTTAACTACCATTTTTCAAGTCTTCAGTGGGACTCGACCGGGAATCGAACACTGTCACGCCAGCTTTCGTGGTGCGTTCCCAAGAAACTGTACCACTTATTAGACCAGGGTTGTACAATGTTTTCGCTATTGCAAGGCACATATTTTACGTAAATATTTTTTTAATTTTTTGGCCGCCAGTGAGTTCAAGATATTTTTATCTTTGCAGTGCTTCTGTTCTGCTTCCATACACTAAGCTTATAGTCTGCATCCATACATGTGTACATCTGTTTGGCCGTGTTTCCACAAAGTATCCATTTATAGTTAATATAAAGCTTTTTACGGCTCCCATAACCAATATTTTTAAATATGTGCATGGACGCATAATATTTTATCGAAGGTTGCATGCGGTCGTTCGGTCGCAGGTTGTGCACTCTGACTTCGATGGTCTAAACCAGGGGTTCCCAACCTGGGGTACATGTACCCTCAGGGGTACATTTGCCTATCTGAAGGGGTACATTCAAGGTTGGCAATAGAAGATGAAAATATATTTGCATGTTATTTATTTCCAAAATATTTATACATATTCATATATATATATATCAGTGAATATTATTTTCAAAAATCATCATATGCTAATTGTGAAATATATCTGAATAATCATAAAATATTTTGTCATAGGAAATATTAGGGATACATGCTCAACTGCCGAAATGCTGAAGGGGTACATATTCAACTGTCGGAATGCTGAAGGAGTACATGGCAAGAGAAAGGTTGGGAACCAATGGTCAAAACGTACGAGCTTTCTGTAAACATTTTTTCACTTCCAAAGTGAAAAAGAGGTTTACAGCCGGTATCCAATCGATACCTGATCGGTATCTGTACGTAGATCGGCATCTGCTTCCGTAAAGCACAAGACCTACGCTACAGATACGTAGGCCGGGAGAGAGCTGAAATGTTGAAAACTTCAAAACATTGTTTTTTTTCTATTAGCACTCTCCAAGCGAACAGAAAATGATGCAGTACATCACAGACTGATAAACGATGTGACGTACTTGGTGTATCCAAGCTTGTGCGCAACTAAAACAGCTTTTGTTCCCCTTCCACCCTTGCCACAGTGAAATAGCATTTCATGCCCATTGTCCTGATCTGGTTTGGAAATCTTGTACTTGTCCTCGAATTCGCTGCTGCTCATCCTCAGGGCGGCTTCTGTTATCAAACAAAAAGGGGTCAGCCCCTCTCAAAGAGGTGTTATCTTTTTTTCTATACAGTACCTATTCTGAAGTCAGCTAATAACTATTTGGAGCGGTGACATATTTTGTGCGAAAGCGTTTAAAGCTTTGACGATTTTCTGCTGCATTGCGGCAGACTTAACATTCATTAAGAATTTGTTGAAACCAATCATTAAACAGGTTTTAGTGAAAAACGAAACAATGCGTTTCTGTGTGAATTAGGAACAGATGGCAAATGTGTAAGCTCATGACATTTTCATAGAAGATATCAGTCTTGATTTGAAATTGTGTCGTGACTTAAACACAAACTTTGGTTAATTTTTTTTTCTAAAAATGAGTCTTACGATAAAACTATCGATCGACACTTTTGCTTGCTATTAGGTCAAACCTGCCGCTTCGTCATCAATTAGTCTTTCGCTATTTCTATGATACGATAAACGAACATTGACACGGAAAGTTGAAATTGGTGTTCGTGAACAATGTTGAATATGAGTATTCACATGAAGGCATTCGAAGTTTGCACAAACGAAAAAACATTGCATTTGTTTGAGCATCTTGTGCCAAAAGACGTGTTTTCTATGATTAAGCGGAAAGCTAAAGTTGATCGTACTGTGTGACAGGCTCGTAACCAGGAGGGGGCGAAGCCCATCCTAGAAAATTTTCGCCCCTACTGGAAAAATGTGTTGGATATAGTTTGAAAATATTGGACGTAGTTAACATATTTGGTCCCCTCTCAGAAAACTCTTCGCCCCTCCCGGTGTCCCAAGCTAGTTACGGGCCTGCTGCGTGACATGTTATCTTTATTTACACTCGCTATGCGTACGACGACGCTCACAACCTTTGTTTGCAGTATAGCACCTGCATTTACGTTCAGTCTACTTCACTGATTGCTTTATTTCACAACAATCGACAGCTGGTTGACACATGAATGAATGCCATTCTTCGCATCTCGGATAGAGCAACATTGTCAAAAAGCTAAATACCAAATGATTTAACAGAATATATTTGTGAGTAAAACGCAAAATTGTTAAGATCGCTTACAGCAAAAAAAAAGTTAATACAAACGCAAAAATTATTGACCGAAGCTCAATTGAACCTACACACCAACTTCAACGAATGGAATGTTTAACCATCTCTTTGCTTCTATCTTTCCACTGCGTTCTACTTGATCTGGGTCTCTGACATCAATCACCACCACATCGTCTTTGGCAATTCTGCTTTTTAAGTTTTCAATGGATTCTTGCTGATCAGGTCTGCAGAAAGACAATGTTTGCATATATTTTTTATGCAACTACTTTCTGTGTTGAACAGCCAGAAATAACTGTTCCATTACTTTTCCTTAAAACTATCAGATACCCTGGACATCCTATTTTCCATCAAAAAGTTTACATATTTTTGCATTTAAACTTTCAGAATATTTGTCACGCATCATTTTAGATGTTATGTTGATCATGCACTATTTCTGAAATAAGATTGCTTCGTCTCACCGCAGCTAACAAGCTGACTGAATGTGGTACAATTGGTACGGGGCAGCAATTTGCCATTCACTAATGGAAATAGGAGTAACACTGATAGCTTCAATGTCTAGGTGTATTGATTTCCTTTTTTCCCTTGTCTTATTCCATTGAAACAGGAGGTATCCAAACCTGTCAGACGGTTTAGTGACGTATTGACACGTTGTGAGCGTTTTCAAGTACGCTGCCTAAGCAAAAACATAAATTTTTTTAACAGAACCGAATATATTATAAGTTTAATAAAAAACTGAAGTAATCTTTTACATCTAAAAATCTAAGCATGAAGCTTCAGCGATGGTGTTTTGCCACAACGAATGAAATGAAAATAACATGTACAAAAAGTTAAAACTTTCCGCTTATTGGCCTCACAGAATATCTATTTTCGTTAGCGCAGTAACAGGTACACTTTCTCAAAAACACTTGTTCAACTTACCTCAACTGAGGTACCTCTTGTGGGCATTGCTGACTCATGTTGCTTCAGTGTAAGTTGTTACAACTGGGGAAAGTCGTCGTCTTGTGCGCTGACCGCCTGCAGCAAGTGCTGTTGATAGTCAATCATTATGGAACCAAAAAGCCGCTAAATGTCACGCTCGAGTGATCCGTGCTTGCTGAGTCAGCGAGTCAGCATAAGCAGTCAAGCGATGCTTGCTCAATTGTGGAACGTAAGAATTGCAGCACTGTGCCTCAAACCACAGGCAAAGTTCGGTCTATTTTTGGAAATTTGTTTAGTTTCGATCTGGTTTATGCAGCTACTCGGTCAAAAGCAATGCAATGGTTTGGAATCAAACAGAAACTGACTTAAATCCTGAAAAATAAAACTTGTTTGTAATGGATGAATACCTGAGCAGACTTGGACTGTACTACAGTAACACTGAAATCGAAGTATTTCCCCATGTATGAACCATCAGATCTGGGCATAAAGTTTCTCATGATTCTTATTTGTACATTTTTGTATTTTGTGTTACAACTTTCAACAAAAAGAAAATCCTTTCATAGACTTAAAACTACAAGATTTGTAAGGGAGACAATGATTTTTGACCTAAAAATATGAATTTACCCAAACAGTGTAAATTTGATCAACGCTATGTTTCAGGTGTTTTTTCATAAAATAATCACGTTGGGAAGCGTTTACTTTCTACGCTATTCATAGCACAAGAAGCCGATAGCTACGTATCTTTTGGCTGACAAAATAATCAACAAAATCATAAACAGCTTTAATCCCATTTCAATTTGATATAAACACTTTTTTAATTTTCCACTGTAATTTAATGAAATTTTTACTCCACTAACATCAATTTTTCCTAACAAAAAGCCACTTTCAAATCTTCTGGAAGGATAGCAACAACAGTGCCTCTCCTGCTGCTAAGAGCTTGCATCTGTCAAGTACTACACAATGTGTGGTGAAGTACTAAAGTAATTTGATTTACGAGCGCAATCAGGACAGGGATATCTAGAAATTTTTATAGATAAACTTTCTTATCTGAACCAGGATAAGATGGGAAAATGATGAGAATTCAAAATAAATGCGTGATGATCTTTTTGGTGAGAATTCTATGGGAGAATTTGAATATCAGTTGCCGCAACCAGGGGGGGAGGGCATTTGGGGCGTTTGCCTCCCCGAAATTTTCAAAACATTGCATAGCAATTTTGACATTTGCAGAAATTTTCAAACAATAGACATGAAATTTTGTATTCTAATCATTTTAAAGAAAAGTTTTATTTCAATTTTACTTTGTCCTACTGGTTGATTATCTCCTTACAAGATTTATCTTGAGACAGGTAATCTGATTGAAAATTTCGGAGCTGGAATTGTCAAAACTTGTAGCTCGTTTAAGTGTTGGTATTTCTGTGGCATTTTTTATTCTTTTGTTCGTGTGCCACTCTGAAAATATTAAGAAAGCAGTGTGTGTGTACGCTTTGGTTTTGTTTCCAACGTATCTTTTGAAGAAGATGGTTTGCATACACTCTCGAAACGTTAGCAATAAATACTGAATTGTTTGCACACCAGTGGAACAAGGTTTGTAGCCAGCAGACTATGCCTGGTGACAGGAACAGCACACTAGGTTCACATTGTGTTAGCTTTACGTTTGCCTGGTGTTATTGCAGACTACTATTTAAGAATTTATGCATTCTATTTATGTTCAGTGCTTAACTGTTGCAGGCAAGGGCGTTCGCAGAAATTTTTCCAGGGGGGGCAAAATCGACATTTTGCTTATCTTGTTCAGGTTATTGGCGATGCAAGGCAAATGGACGTATACAAAAAACAAAATGTTCAATGTTACAGCAACAGTTGCATACAGTGTTTTCCTCTGAGCAAATGTTTGTTTTAGTGAACATAGATGTTTTAACAAAGAGTTAGCATAGTTGTAAATGAATTACAAACTTTGGGAATTTTTGGAATAAGTGTAAAATCTTATGAAAATACTAACTAACTACACGTTAAAATCAAATAGCTTCCCCTTTTTTTCGTGCTTTTCCAGTGTTTTGGAATGTTGCAAGTGCGCGAGATGAGACTTCACTGCGCAATTGGTCTGGTGGTGCTGCGCATTCGTGCATCTTCAGACGGAGCATTGGTTGCAAAAAATGCGCTTTGTTGGCAGCAATGCTTCTTCACACATAGTACAAATCAGGGGTGGGCAAACTTGTTCAATGGAAGAGCCATTTGCAGAAAACCAAAAGTACCAGCGAGCCGCAAAACCAGTTTGTAATGTCAATACAAATATGGTAAAGAATGCAAGTTTTATATGATGTACAGTAATTGTCAGTATTCAGTTTTGTTTGATTTTAAAGTCCCTTAAAATCTGGACAATACGTTGTTAAAGCTGTGCAAATTAATTCTTCCAAGTGTTCATTTTTCAGGGTTGCACGATGGCTTAATTTTACGAACTTCATTACAGAGGAAAAGAAATTAACAGTAATATGTTGTGCTAAACACAGAAATGATTTACACACTAGTTTTTCACATTCGGGGTACATACTTTCTGGAGCCTATCCCCAAAATTAAGTGTTGAGTGGCATTAACTAAAGTTTTTTTGAGCCAGATTTTCTTGCATTTTGGTCAGTTTTATTTCTACAGCAGACAAGTTTGTAACAAACGGTTAGCAAACTGGGCAGCCATCACCGATACATTAACATTGATTGGATTTACAAGGAATACAAAGCATGGTTTTAACTCTTGGAAATGGTCAAACCTGGCTTGGAACCCCTCCACTAGTCTTACAATTTATTTTAGTATTTTTCCACTTTGTGGTCTGCAAATGCCCCTTCGTAAAAAACATTCGTTCTCATTCTGACATTGGGAAAAAGAAAGAATGCTTTTGACAATGCGTGTCTTTAAAAAATTTTCATTTTCTTCAAGGAACTTAAGTTGCCTCCTTTGCAATTTAGGTTCACTGTCGTTGTTATCGGATCGCGCAGACTCCCTGGTGACCAGTGTTCCCTCTCAGGTGCGCCAATGCGCAGAACTACCAGAGCATTTGCGAAGTAAAATTGCATTCTTGCGCACTTGCAACGTTCCAAAATTGATATCGTACACACATCGCATAGCTCTTTCGAAACGTTTCGCCGGTTGTATGTCTACATAGTTGTGAAATTGCATGCGCACTGAAACAAATATTTGCTCAATGTGAAATTTTCTTACAGGGAACATTGCTGGCGACTAACTTCACGAACTTGTGTAAACACATTGATAAACGAAACACGTTAAATATCAGGCAACAACTCTCTATCAATTTGGGATATTGCTATTCATTTAGAAGAGCCACATAAAATATGTCGGCGAATTACAATTCTCCCACCATCGGTACAAACCTATGCAAGCGCGCAACCAGGGGGGGTGGGCATTTGGGGCATTTCCCCCCCCGAAAATTTTAAAACAGTGTATAGCAATTTTGACAGTTGCAAAAGTTTTCAAAGAATAAAGACGAAATTTTATATTCTAATCATTTTTTAGAAAAGTCCTATTTGAATTTTTCTTTGTTCTACTGGTTAATTATCTCCTTACAAGATTTATCGCCTACTGGAACACTGGTGCGCCTACTGAAACATTGGTACAAAGAACAAAAGATGCAAATAAAATGGGGCAAGCATTTTACGGAACCGTTTCATGTGTCTAATGGGGTAAGACAAGGGGGAGTACTGAGTACATGGTTG
>JGI24158J21664_10011503_pt1 | contig 11776 bp, 6 predicted proteins | sample Ectturendosymbi3_FD_21664 | JGI IMG/M metagenome (IMG submission 21664)
GTACCCCTAAGAATTCCTATGACAATACATTTTATCATGATTATTCATAGATATATTTAACAATAAGCATATAATGATTTTTGAAAAGAATATTAACCAGTGTTTGTGTAAATATTTGGAAATAAATTATATGCAAATATAATTTGATCTTCTGTTAACCTTAAATGTACCCCTTTGGATAGGCAAATGTACCCCTGGGGGTACATGTACCCCAGGTTGGGAACCCCTGTTCTGAGTCAAGTCGAAGACAGACTAATGTCGCGGTTTCAGAATTAGATAAACCCAGCTGTTTGTGATTTAAACAGCTTGGTTTTGTTTCTTTCTATAGGAATGTTTATTGCTGAGTGCTGTGTAGCTCAAAAACGGCACAACGTCACAGAAAAATTAAATAATGGATCTTTTTCATTTATTGCAACGAAGCTTTTTATCAGTTCTTTTACCGATCAGTGTCGATTTAGTATGATAGAGTGTTGCCAAGCCCTGACAGTGTGATAACATGTCAAAGGTATTTCCACACTTAGCCGTAATAAGAACAATGTCTATCTAATACGTTATGCAGCACATATTTTCACTGACAAAGATCCATTATTTAAATGTTAAACTTTGAAAAACGCTCCTGTTCATGGTGCAGTATCGATATAATGCTATTTGTGTATTTATTCGTCCAAAAAAAACGTGCTCACACCGCCCTGCTTAGCATATATAGCTTACTTCTGCATATGTCGTATGGTTCTTTGTTAGCAGGCCGATCTGAACACTACTTTGGGATGAACTGTCGTATTTGCCAAAGTCTTAACTTTGATACATCACCCCTATGATATGTTGCAGCAATGGTTTCGCGCTCCTTGATTAAAGAAGGATTGTCTTTAAAGGTGTTTAGAGGTTGTTTCAAGAGGGAATTACTCCGTTGTATTGTGAAAAAGTCAACAACTTTCCCTTTCTGGAACAAGAAACTTTTCCTTTATGAATAAATTCCAGACATATTCCTGTTGCTGTTGCGACGTCCAGGACACCGCATTCATCAAGTCTCCTCATCACTCAATAAAATTGATCCAGATCGTAAGTTTCAATAATTCATAGTATTTGCGGTCAACCTTTTTTTCACGGAACGTTTTAGAAAGTCTCTAGCCTGCGAAAACCCAGCGTAGCTGTGTGAACTGTCAAACATAAAAACCAATATAGCACAAAGGTAACAGTTGCCTACCATCAGTGCTTTGCAAGACAACGTAGGGAAATCCGTTGCAATAACGACCCGAAGTATATATAAAACATGCCAGTAACGTGAAAAAAAGTAAAGTTTTAGCGTTGATTTGTCCCATTGTTTGTTGCTATCAAATAAAAAGATGCATCAACTCCCCAAAGTCGGTCAAGACGTTGTTGAGGCCCAGGTTGGGAACCACTGTTTTATGGACAGCAGACAATTCCATGTCACCGAGGCTGCCAGTAAGCTGGAACATTGGCAGAAGCCTTTGAAAGTTCGTCGTGCTTTCAAACACAAAGGCGCAACAACAGAAACTTTACCGCGTTAAGTGTGCGCAGGTCGATTATTACGAAGCTGCCCACCACTGTTGTGTCAGCACCGCTTTTGAAATTTATTGTTTGTACTTGTGTGCGGCCCAGTTGAACCGCTCGAGTGCTCTCGTGCGAACGCAGGTGAGCACAAGTCATCAAAAGCATCAGTTCTTTTACTGCTGCTTTCGCAGGCATTCATAATCATCAATTTAATCGCCACTGAATCGGGTTTCCTCTACCTGGCTACGATTCAAGTGAACTGGCGTCGCGGCGGATTTCCCAGCTTCGATCTCCAACGCGCGGTTCTCGGCCTGTCGCTGGTCACGACCGTCGTGTTGCTCGTGCTGCTGCGCGTGAGGTGGCGTCGGTGGCAATCAACGCCTCCGTCGTCAAAATGCCCTGCCTGTGGCGGCATCGTTGCGAAAAACGTTGGTGACCTACACGTCAAAGCTAAATGTGATTGGGACTTCGTGGTAAGTTGTTTGTACAGCAACTTCTCCGTCCACTCCAACAAATATTTTACGATTTTTGACTCGCATGTAACAACAAATTTCAATACACTTTCTAGAATTACCATCCAAGAGTTTGTTGCACCTGCCATGACTGGCAACTTGAGGCTGCTGCCCAGGACGCATAGTAAACAATGCAACAGTTGATTTATCTGTATGTGCAGCCAGTTGAAGTACTTCTTAATCTAGCCCGAGTTTGTAAACTGTTGAATCGTCGTAGAAAATTGAATACTGAACACCACGCTGTACCTGAAAAATAGATGTCTGAAATGTTTTCAGTATGTTTCATGGGAATTACAACTGTTAGCCTCAAAATAAAAATTAAGTTTTGAAAAGGGTATTGCTAACTCATGTTGTTGGCAAACTGATCCTAAACTGAAGCATCCGTTTGCTCCGTTAACGAGATTTTAACTATCTCTCGAAGAAACACTATAACCGCTATAACTCCCAGAGCTGAGATTGTTGTCAATTTTTCAGCTTCACCATCGTACGTGACACGTTTTCAGTTCTTTTAACAAGCTGCTCAAGCAATAAATCAACCAGGTTGGGCGGTAAAACTTTGCTTATGGAATCTATGTTTTGCCCTATGGTTTGATGCACTTGGTTTTCAATAATCGATCCAATCCGGCTTGGTTGTGTTTCACGAACACAGTGCATCACTTTCGTAACTGTTGTTTTACCTTTTTACCAAATGTTGCTGTTGTGCTTTTTTCTGTCCTGCTTCTTCGCTTACTGTACTTGGCTTTTTGGTATCGATCCTGTGTTTTTAGTTTCACGCCAAATGGTTTTTACTTTTGCAGGACTACGTCCATTCGTTGCTTCATGCGGCCACATTCATGGTGTGCGCGGTGTGCATGATGAGCTACTTGCCTGACGCCTACGAACACCCTGTCGAGGTAGCAACTAAATATCGGGCGTGATGTTGAGGTGTTTTAGCGAAATGTCGAAGCGTGCAACATTTTGTTTCGCGTTTCCGCGTGAAACCTGATCGACAAAACCCAGTGCGAGGCATTGCACTGAAATATCGCGTCTAGATCTTTCGCCTCGTGATTCTGACGAAAACAGCGCGTGCTTGGAACTTCCGCAATTGATTCGTCTCCAGGGTTCAGGAACTTCGAGTTGGGATTTTCCGTAAATCGTCAATTAAGCAAGCACATGCCAAATCTTCAAAACTTAACCGGTTTTGTTTTTCAAAATCAGGCAGCTGTATTTTTCGTGTTGATTGAAAAATTCACCGGCTGATGTGCGCTGCAGCTCACCCGGCAACAAAGTCTTTTTTTCGCAACGAAAGTTAGTCTCCTTGTTTCGCAAAAAACCGGTCACCTTGAGTAATTGAATGCCTCGTGCAAAAAGCGACTTTATGTTTTTGTCTGCGATGAAATTGCAACCAGCACACCGTCGCCCCACAACGTTGCGTTTCTTTCAGTGCTCGCAACGCGGTGGTATTGTTTGCTTAAGAGTGGATAGTGGCCGGGGGCCCTTCGTGACCAGGGGAGAAAAAAAATTCTTCGGCACACGGATGCGTGGATTGTCACGTTGTGTTGATCGTACAGCACCCTGCAACCCCATTCAAAAATGCTACCCTGCCATGTCTCTAAATTCACCAACAATTCGGCCATCAACCAGGGTTGCGCAGTCGGAGCCGGAAGGTTTTGGGTGGAGTTGGAGTCGGATTCCTGACAACCGTCGGAGTCGGATTTTTCGTCCGACTCCGACTCCGGATGTCCAATGGGATCATTTTTATGTCACACTCCTAAATTGGGAATTCCTGTTGAAATGGTACAATTTCTTTTGAAACTGTTGTTGAAACAGAGATTTCTTGCTGAGCACCACGATTTCCATTGATTTTAACAGCCAAATTTCATCTCCTTTATGGTAAGGAGTCGGTGTCGAAAATTTTAGAAAGGTCGGAGTCGGACATTTTACCTCCGACTCCGCAACCCTGCCATCAACTCTCAGCCATGATTAGAAAATTACCTGCAGTAACTGTCCAGGGCAGCTCGACGAGAGAACCTGGTTTACATGTTTTCCGTATCCCAGCGCATTAACTTCACTTTGCATTAAACTGTTTCATGTTTGCGCCAATAAAATCAATTCAGCTCTCAAGGGGATCGTGCACGGCGCCAGGTATCGTTTTACGTGGTTCTTCGGGATGCCTAATATGCTGGCTAAAAGTCTTCTTCGCCAACTAATATGATAGTATCAATGCTTTCATAATGACCCCCATGGTAATTTGCAAACGCGTGGTAATAAATAGGGCAACCAAAAGTCAATGAAGTCAAATTTTTTCTTTAGATAAAACGATAGCGTGCCATACTGCGTTATTGAGTGTCCCAAGACAGGAAATGAAATTGTCTGACTCTTTAGTTCTTTATTTGTGAGCTAAGAGGCGTTCAAATGTTAATCTGGCAGAATGTGATTAATATCAACTTACAAAAACCAGTGACAAATTTTCGACAAAAAAATACATGTTCCTATTGTGGCGAATTTCCAAGCTTTATTGCAGCTTAATTAGTCTCCACAAAAGTGACGCAACCAAATCAATCAGCAACTTTTATGCACGGGATCAGTGCGTCGTGTGTCCATACGAGTTGTTAACCAAACGCACTTTTGCGAATTCCTGGAATCACCTACGCAATTGCTGCAACAGATTACTTTCATTAGTGGTTTGAAATTACGCTGTGCAATATATTTACCCACGATAAGACCCATATCAAGTAACAGAAAAAAATTTTACGGTCAAACCACAGGTGGCGATCAAAATCGTGAGCTTCCTCCTCGACTTGGCGCTCTGCCTGCTTTTCACGAAATCCTGCATGAGCGCTTACTTCCAGTACCAGGAGTTCGAATCCTGCAGATGCTCACTGTCTACCGCCTCTCTGCCGCCACCTCCCGGCGAGCATTTCTCCGACGAAGAGGAACCGATTCTGTCGAAAATCCCAAGCGCGACACGACAAAGCAACGGACATGTTTACACTATGGTCGGAACGGAAGCGTAGCCTGAAAACGAATTTTGTAGAAAAATACGTCACGTGGCGGAAATCGGTCCAGCCATGTGTAAGAGCTGCGTTCGCGCCGCTGGTTGTTAGTGCGGCGTAAGCGATAAACCCGCGTCATATTGCACATCACCATCACTGTGAGGAAATGGCAGCATCAGTGCTCTGAGTTAGTTATCCTTTCTATCAAGTGACGACTCGACGTTGGGAAGACGGCTGTTTATCCTTGAAAGGACGTTGGCTTCTTCCAACAGTGACGAAAAGCGTTCGTGTTGCACGGCATTTGAAAAACTCTGCCGAGTGTGACGCAACAATAAGACTGTGGCTTTGTCGAATATGACAAAACAAACAATATGACAATCGCTTTGTTGAACCTGTGGTCACGGGTCTTAAATACGGAAAGAGCAATGGATTTTACCATGGCTACGCCTCAAAGCGAAGTTGACGAAAACGTAACAGTGACACTTAGTTGATGTAATAATGCACGCTTACGGAAGCGAGCGGTATTCGGCAAAACGTGACGGTCGCCCAACCTCGTGTTACGTCAAGCAGAAATCCGGCTTTCAGAACAAGTGCCCTCCAGCAGCAACTGTTTTGACACAACGCATGCTGTTTGTCACAGACTGACAAAAAATCAGCACTTGTGTTTTGAAGTGCAGCAAGGAATTCCAAGCTCCGCAAGTGGGCTCAGCTCTAAAGTAACATTTGCGTCACAGCGTATCTTCCTGATACGTTCAGTGCCGAACGAATACATGGGGTGAGGGGGGGCGTCACCGTTCATGCGTTCTTCCCATTTTTTAAACCGAACCTCAATCCATCGCCAGCCTTTCGTTAGACTTTGCGTTAAATCGTGAGCGAAACGTCTGTGTGTGTGTTGCTCTCAGTTTTGTCGAATACTTGAGGAGAACGCTTAAACCGGTGATACTCAACCTGATCCACACTTGGGATGTCTAGTCCACAGAGAGTTCCACAAATCCTTGATTGAACATACCTTGAGTTCACTGACCGATGTACAATAGTTTCGACTAGTTGCTTATGAGGTGTCAGCATAGCAATCGGAGATTGTTTTGCAAAGGTGGTCCATGCGCCAGAAATGGTTGAGAACCACTGGTTTAAACGTATGGCAGATCAAAATGGTGTATTGAGGATGTTTTATTTTTATACATCCGTTCACAAGCATGTGATAAGCTTCCTAAAATGGGCTGGAACGAGATTTTTGCTTTTCTGCGATATTCTTGACTGTCGATGTCACCGCGAAGTTTTGAGAAATTTTTGAAAACCACGCGATTGTTAATTATTGTGCATTCCCATCCTGGTTTTTACTGTCAGTTACAAAGTTTTCGATTTAAGATTTTAGACAAGCGACCTTGAGACACTAATCACCGTTATTTCTGTTGAATATTCTCAGTTTTTAAAATACCCCTTTTCGTATCGCCAATAATACATTCAGTTGAACATTGTGGAGAAAATATTGCAGAAACGTATCAACGAGAAGTGAACAACGCGCCAAATGTCATATTGCTTTCAGTTTCTTTTGTTTCCAATGTGTTATTCTTAGGTAGAGGTACATGCATGTCGGGTTTGAACCAAAACGCTTTTCACTGTGCTCGTGAAATGTCGCAAACCCGGAAAGAAGTCGGCATGCCGTGTATGTGCCATTGTGCTGTACAGAAAACGCGCGAGGTTACGACATATTGGAGTTTTGGTTTAATTGTAACGTAATGGAAAAAAAAATTAAAACTTACAAAGACCTTTGAGTTAGTTTGATGTTTTTCGATGTTCGTACGTTTTTATCAAAGACCTGCTCAAGTTCGCTTTTTACGTAACGTAGCAACCTCGGCGTCCTTTGCGTGCGATCTCCCTTTCATTTTTCTTCAACAGTTGTGTTTTACTTGGCTCGTTGCCATGCCAATCGTGCAATAACGAAATTTGAAATTGTCCGTTGCAGATCGCGTTGTTGTGATTGTGACGATTCGTCGTTCGAGTCGCCTTGCGGCTTGACCGTCGCTGCTCGGTTTTTGTTCTGCTTGCGATAGCAGAAAGGAAGCGGGCAACAGTATTTCGTTGGGACACTGCCTCTCGAAGCACAAAACGACAAGATTTGCTAGAAATTTGGGATAGACATTGGAGTCCTGCGCGGGTCAATTTTTTGTCCGCACCCGCAAAATTTAAACCCGCCCTGCACCAGCAGGAAATTGAGAAATCTTTCCCGTCCCGCACTTTTTCGGTCTCAAACCCGCACCTGTGCGAAAACTACTAAAAACTCATAATTTAGGGCAAGATTTTGTTGCAATGAAATCGTTGGGAATACACATTTATTTTTAACAAAAACTGCAGTAAAAAGTTGTATTTGTGCACAACCGTTTCAAATGACAGTGATTTACTCAAGCGATTTATTTAGATATAATGCTGAATATTTCCAAACATTATCTGTGGCGAAATGGCGATCTTTTGCAAAAAGTTTGCGTAGCATGCTGAAACTTCGCTCCACAGTGCATGAAGTTGCTTGGAAATTTAACAATTTGGCCTACAGCTCTAGACTGACGTTTGTTTGGCCGGGTCATTTCTACGATTGCTTTTAGGTGACTATTCAGTTCGAATCTTAAAACATCGTACCACATAAATTCTGAGTATTTCGGAAGCCGTAAAACAAACGTTGCAAAAGCTTGCTCAAACTCAACGCCTGAAGACAAGTATAACAAGCAGAAAAATCAAGCTGTTTATTTTTGCATTGGCAACCACAGCTTTTCCACAGATCTGATCTTCCGCAGTCAACAGATGTGAGATGATAAAAACCACGTTTCAGTCCAGCTATGGGTTAAACGTTGTCTTATCCATTTAGAATGGCTGCTGGGCTGAATTATTCCTCGCCGTATACAACGGTTGCATTGGAAAATGGTCCCTTGCCCACCGCCACCAAATGGTTAGAGTCTGATCTGTTTCGCAATAATGGGTTGTTCCATCATAATGTTATAACTGCTGCAGGCCTACTGTCCTAAGCGCAATGCTGGCAAACAACTTGGTACTGCACATCCACGTATTTTGCGATTTTTGAGCTGATGAAGTTCACGTGCTTTGGCTCGACACTCAGTCACCCGCACAAAGAATTTCTCATCCCGCACCCGTCCCGCAAATGCGGATACCCGCAACCCGCGCGGGTTGACCCGCCCAACGCAGGACTCTAGTAGGCATGGTTCTTTGGCCCCCCTGGCTACGCCTATGCCTCATTTCCGGTCTCACGTATGATCCGCCCAGAACGCGTGTGGCCACTCATCCCAGTGATGACGTTTGCGATTCTGCAGTTGACAGGAAACTGTAGATCAGGTAGTTTCAGTGAAACAAGTTATGTGGAAATTCACACTTGTCATAAGGTAGGCTGCTCCAAATGTCTTTTTGCGCATGAACTTAGTTTCAACGAAAATACACAGTCACCCGTGTTTATAGTACGATTGCCAGGCTGCTCGTGGGAAATTCACACACTAAGACCTACTATCCCAATTGGCATAAACTTGTTTAAGGGAAAAATGATTACAGCCAGACGCGCAACCCGGGGGGGGCATTTGCTCATCCCCGAAAATTTCAAAGCATTGCATAGCAATTTTGAAATTTGCAGAAACTTTCAAAGAATCAAGATGGAATTTGGTGTTCTAATCATTTAGAAAAGTCGTATTTGATTTTTATTTGTCCCACTAGTACATAGGAAATGTACGTTTTGGCTAAAAAGCGATTTTCTATCTTTGAGCATTCACAGATGAACAAAACCCGAGAAAATATCACACCCACATCTATCAGAACACTATACCGGCGCTCTTCAACCGGTGTTCACGCTGCACCCTGGGGTGCACCAAATTATGCGTGGGGTGCACAACTACGAAAGGGTGCATCACAAACTTGTCACACTAAACAGACAGATACTTTTTGCAAAACTTTCAGTTAGCAAAAATGAACCATTTAACCAACCAATAACTTTCAGGATTTAACCTTGACTTCGCTCATTCTAAAGTAGGGGTCTCAAACTCAAATTGCTCAGTGGGCCACATGAGGACTTACAAGGTAACCCGCGGGCCGCAATATGGCGCTGACGCAACAATAGCGGTACCTAAACTTGATGTTAAATCTTGTTTCTTGCGAAAGGTATCATGAATTATAGGCAAATCATTTCTAGCCGTCTCTACGTTCGTTTTAATCAATTCTAGCCGTCTAAGGAACTTGTTCACTCGCTAGCTGACACCTGTGAATAAACTAACGTAAATGTTATTCATTTTCATGCCCGATTTTCCTCTAGGTAGGGTTGCGGGGGCAACATCCACAGGAGAACTTGGAATACATCACGTTCAACAGCAATTTCAGATAGTTCTGCTGGCTCCACATCAAGACAGGACCAAGCAAGGTCAGAGATGTAGTTACTCCACCTAGCCCTTGGACAATATCTGTGTCGCTTTCCCGTGGGTTTAGCCCGCAGGGCTCGCCGCACCACTCTTCCGTTGGGCATTCTGGATACCTGGCCGAACTAACGTAGTTGTATTCTCTTAATTAGGAGAAGTGGTTCGACATTAAGGGTACTGCGAATTTCACAGCTGCGCACTTTGTACCGGAGTGTCACAACAGGGCGAAACGATGGGGGAACAATCCCCCGGACGCGAAAGTACTGGGCGCCGCCGAAAAGGCGCAACAATGTCGTAAGTTTTTTCTTCAATGCAGGTCATTTAATCCCAAAACAGCTAGGTTCAAATATGGAGACGACAAACTTGTTTCTTGCCCCGGGCGCACGCCCCTTTGTCACATCGTGGACTCTTCTCGAAAATCTCAGCTTTGGTGTTTGCACCTGAGTAAATATTCTTTCGGTCATTACCCAAGATTCATATCCATAGGTAAGGATTAGAACAAAGATCCATTTGAAAACTGACAGCTTTGCGGTGTTTGAAAGCTNCCGTTTTGTGCCCACAGAGAGATAAAGCTCACGCAGAACTGCGTTAGNTTTACCAATCCNTGTATCATTCTCCTAGGGATCCGCCTTCCGTCACACGTAAATACCACCCCTAGNTACTTGAACGTCTCCACCTGNTGCAGTGTATTGCCGCATACACTGTCTTGGGTTTTTAGAGAGACACAGAGTAGTACCTCGATATTTTTAGCTCTAATTTTTATTCCGGCTCGGTCTCACGCAGCAGAAGACCGATCGAGTGCATGTTGAAGACTGTTGAGAAGATGCTGGCAGTACCAAACCGTCTGCAAAAAGTAAACGGTTGATCCTGCAGCTCCCGACCGTGACACCCTTGTCGACTCGGCTATGACTGTCTATCCAATTCATGCAGACCAATGGTTCTCAACACCGGTTCTGAAGGCCGCATTCAGCTCCCAGTCACCCTTTGTGCGGCCCTCAGCCGTCTATCAACAAAACGTCTATTATTTTGTGTAACAGACTTCGTGTTGCTGTAAAACAAAACATGTAAATTGAATTGTGTTAAAAATGTTGGTGAGGCTCTCCAACAAAATCGTAGGTCTGGATTTGGCTCCCTTCAGCTAAAAAGTTAAGAACCACTGAAGTATACTATGAAAAGGAGCGGTGACAGCACACACGTTTGTCGGAGTCCAACACCAACGGTGGACGGTCGTGATTTAACTCTCCCGACACGGACGCAACGTCTGAGCAGGAACATAGTGACTTGGCGGCCAGTAACAGGCGGCCGTCAACACCGTGCTCATGCAACACTCCCCAAAGCTTTTCACAAGGAACCCGGTCGTATGCTTTCTCGAGGTCGGCAAAGCATGTGAAGACGTCGTTAGCATACTCCCAAGATTTCTCAAAATTTTGTTGGAGAGTGAAATGTGATCTGTATTGCTACGGCCGGATCGAAAACCGCACTGGGTATCATTCGGGTTTAAATAAATTATTTCGCGGCGTCTTTTTTCAAGGCACTTGGCAACGTAAATGTTGATTATTTGAAAATTCCCAAAAAGCATCGCGGGCCGCGTGTTTGAGTCCGCTGTTCTAAAGTGTGGTGCGTAGGCATCAGACCATGTCAAGCTAATTTTTGTAATTAATTGATTATTTAAGACAGATAATGAGCCATAGTCAATTGAATTACGTAGTTAAGTTACTGACTTTGGATACTTGCTTATTTAGGCCAGGGTACTCACAGACATGGGCGCAATTACAGTAGGTGGGGAACACGGGGGATGTGTCAGCAAATAGGGTGCACGAGTCTAAATAGGGTGTTTGAGTTCGTCAAAACATCTTTAAGGGTGCACCATAGTAAGAAAGGTTGAAGAGCACTGCACTATACAACTCCCGCAGGGCAAGGTAAGGGCGTATCCCGAACCCCTGCCTCGCGTTGTCCCGCCAATCACTTATCAATATGTGATAAACAACTGATAACACAACTTGACACTCATTCATTCCAAAACGCTCCAAATTTATTCCCCAAGTTTTGAAAAATCTCTCAGATTTTGTCCTCTCTGCATATCCTCAAAGATAGAAAATCGCTTTGCAGCCAACGACATACATTTCCTATCTACTACTTCTATTAACTTCAATCCACTACTATTTGCTTATTGCTAGACGATGCGAGACAGCAGAGCAAAGCACCCCGCGTTAACTCTCAGTGTTGGCTTGTGGTTGAGGAAAGGCTGAGCTGTTAGACCTTGAGAAGTTTCTTAACCAGTGGTGAAAGTAGAATAATTTTCTTACCGGAACGATCCAGTATTTGTCAATACCCTTCCAAAATTTCAGCCATAAATGTAAATAAGCAATCAAGA
>JGI24158J21664_10011504_pt1 | contig 11776 bp, 10 predicted proteins | sample Ectturendosymbi3_FD_21664 | JGI IMG/M metagenome (IMG submission 21664)
AGAAACACGAAAATGGCTGGACATCTTGCACCGGTCGTTTCGGCTCGGCTGTAAGTAATAGCTCACCTGAGCTCAGGCAGTCATAACATGTTTCAAAGCAAACGAAATACCTGATGGAATTTAAGCATATCGGTGCGTTTGTGTCGTTGTTTTTCATGATTCGTTGTGAAATGGAAAGAGCATTCTTCTCCAGGTTGCACTTCAGCCCATACCTCAGCAATGGAGATGGATGAAGGGCGGCGAACTGGGTTGGCAACACACGAGGTTCTCACTCATTTCAAACAAATACTTTTTTACATAATTGGAACTGTGCAGACATTGCTGATGTGGGCTACCACGAGCATAAGTCTACGAAACAACCAATAAAACCAAACTATCTCAAAGTGTCAACTGTTCCTGCACATAGTAAACTGCACTTCGACACCGACTCGAAGAAGTCGGCAATCGCGCATAACATTCGATGTGCGGTGGATGCAAAAAACATACGTGACGATGTGATGTCAGACTTTTGCACAGCAGCTGTCTGCGTTGCGAAGTGCAGTGTGCATCCGGTCAGGTTGCGCAGGAGGTAGGGAACGTATGGCTGCCTTGCCCTTTTCACCGCGGCCAGGCCGGGTTTCGTTTGGTCCACCTGCTTCACGCGGACATAGTCCCTCCTCCAAGTTGAGATGGTCTTCTTCACGGTTTCTATCAAGGCTGACGTCACACTTACGTCAAACCTGGAAAAGATCGCAAGGTTGGTTCAGATTGTGGTTTGGTTCAACTCATCCAGTTTTATTATACTCGCTCAGTGATGCTCGTCTCAACACGGTTGCTTTCGCAGTGAATGCTGCGATGGTGGCGAGTCGATGGCAGCAATGCGTGTGAACTGTTCATTTGCACCCATCCATCAAAGCCGAGCACGAGGGTGGACAGGCCGGAAGTTACGTTTAACAAATCTTCGGTATGGCCTGACCGGGAATTGAACCCAGCCTGCCAGCTCTGATGGCGCATGCTCAGCCAACTGTACCCTGTTAGCCTAAAACTATCCAGTTTAAATTAAACATTTCCAAAATAACAAAATTCCCGATAAACTTGCAAAAATCGTTAGAGGTCAGCTGGTTACAAACGAGACCAACTTCAATCTTAGATAGAGATTGATTGAGGGCATATCCACAATGCCTAATTAATGCTGGAGATAAGTATGGCTGAGTAGATGTTAGTCAGGTTTTGACCTCCATAATACACTTATTAAAGCATTACAACTTGCAAAACGTCATAGGCTTGTCAAGCAAGCGGTGAAAACAAATGACAGAGTTGCTATGACGACTGACATGTGGACTGGCACTCACAAAAAGCAGGTCTATTTTTCGTTTACTGTGCAATTTGTTGAAGATTATGCTATAAAGTGTAAAGTAAAGCAATGTAGATCATATTGCGAAATATTAAGACCAATGATCAAAACTGCTGAAAATATAAAAAATTAAACACTAAGCACTGTTTTCAAGTATGGCATCACAAACGATCCGGTACGAAACCATGTCGTATTCGTGACATGCAAGTTAAAAAGGCATTAGAACCATTCATTGGCTTCCATGTTCCTGCCATATTTTAAACATCCCCATGCACTCAAACTTGATGACTATGAAAGCACCATGCAGAATGGCACCATGCTCGGATGTGGAGAAGACTCCGACATTAAACAAGTGCAGAGGTTACTTGAAGCTATAAAGGAACTAGGTGCTTATTTTAAGCGAAGTGGTCTGACATCAACTTGTCAACATGTGTTGTACAAGAGTGTGCAACAGTTGCAACAGTAACTTAGCTGTTCCAGGAAGTGTACACAAAGCTTTTCCTGAAGTCGGTCATTGTTTTGTGAAAAAAATCAAGAAGATTGAAGTTAAAATGTTCGTGTTATGTTAACGAAAGATATAATCCATATTTTGCAACCATTTACCCACAGTCCAGAGGTTACCAGCTGGTCCGTCGTTTTGAAATTACAAGGGCATCGAAAACTAATTTCTTTAAAGAAAATGAGGCATGCAGGGCGGGGATGGCGGAAGTCGAATAAAAGCTCATCCGGCGAGCTACGTGCATCACGCAGATCAGCTCTGAAAGCACTGGTATTGTTACGTGTGGCGTAGGCCTGTGTGACGTGATAAACACCACCATAAACATGGAGAGATTGGCATCGCGATTCCCTGGGGCGTCGTTTTTGCGTTGGAAGCCTCGTATATCCAACTTGGATCCACTCTAAACTCTATTGCAGGTTCACTACCAACATCTTACGGTTTTAGAAAAACCTGCTCAAACCCAATCGGTGCACTTGTGAATGACTCTGCAAGAGGTTAAAAGTATTGTGGACAGTGACGTAACAATAGCGGAATTGATTTCGACAAATCACGTAACAGCAACTGCAGGACTAAAATTCAGTTCGTTTAGAACAGGTGGGGTTAAGTTATTGGTTGCAGTTGAGTGGAGAAATTGTGCAGTGCCTTGTTTGATTTTATACATAGGGTTAGTACGTCGGGAGTTCATGCAAGTTGGGAAGCACTGGTTTAAGCCAATCAGTGCAGCAATGGAAGGGGACAAATATCCCCCAATTGATGGAGTATTACTTGGAAAAGCAAGCTGTTGTTTCACTGTTCAGACTGCTTTGAACAATTCTTCATGCTTCAGATACCAAATTTTGAGAAAGGACAGATTTGATTTCTGGCAAATGGCTTGATGCTGATTTTCACAAAATGGCTTTGTTTCTGTTTCGAGAATTTAAAAGTACGTCAATACTACCCACTTCGCGTGCTGAGAATGTCCACGATTTGGTTGTAAGAGCGACCATGAGGCTCCTCCTGGGGCTGCTGCGCCCGCTACCCACCCCAGGGGTAAAGCGGGCGTGGAATTGAATGATGAATTAATGTTACAGATAAATGTCGTCACTAAGTCTGGATCAAATGCGACGACGTAAAATCGTTATTTTGCTGAACAATCCTCCCCAAGCAAGAAAGGCAAACATGGTAAGTCTTATACTGTAGAGTTGAGTGAGTATTTTGATCTAGCCCTAGATAGTGATAGCTCTGATGAGGTATCGAGATATATTGCGGTTAAATTTTCTTTTAATGACAATGCATCTTGGAAAGACCATGTTGGTGGTTTCAATGTTTTGAAGTTTTGGCAAGATCTTTCAAAAGGAGTCATATTCCGAACCTGCAATGCTTGCCAGATTGATACTTTCAACACCAGTTTATACTGAGCGCTGCAAATATAGATCAGGATCAAAGAAACCGATTGTCTCCTGAACCAACTGATGCCATCTTATTTCTTAATAGCTTCTTTCAAAACTAAGGCGAGGTAGCATGAACGCTGGACGGGGTTTTTAGCTAAATGGAGGCTTTAGCTATGTAAGTATTTCCTATCGAGAATTCCCTGATGGAATTTTCTTAATTTCATTGTCCGTGTTGACATTTCTTGCAGCAGTGCAAGTCTGTTAAAAATATTTTCTGCAAAATTACTAATGCAGTAGGAATTTCTGCTTTTTGTTCACAAAACATGTGTGTGTTTTGATTAATTCCTTGCATCAAATTTTTACAATGTGTTCACTTTTGTATCATCCACTGCAACATGTTCTTTTTTTTCAGCAAAAATTGTTTTTTCTAACATGTCTAACCTGCAGCAGCATCGCCTACAACCTTCACCTTACGACTATAATTCTGTGACTGTAACCAATTGTTGGAGATTGCAACACATTTTTTGCAGCAAGTGGGGAGGTGGGTGCGGTTTTCGTGGGAGACTGCCACTGGCTTCGTCATATGTTGCCATGGTGTCCTCCCAAACAAAACCACGCAATGACGCAAATACTCGGTCGTCACCATAGCAACTGACCTGTCGGAAGCTTCGGCCTTCACATTCCAGACCCCCTTTGCATGCTGGAACCCCTCATGGGCCCAGCTGATGTTACATCTCCATGGATCCAAAAAAGGCTCCCACGATGATAACATTCTATAAACATAACATGAAGTAAAAATCGTTGGACACTGCTGTGAAACATGATTACTTGAAGAATACCAACATCTACTGTGATTGTAAACAATGTGCATTGTGCAAAAACATTTTGTCACCATTATGCCATCTATTTACTTGAACCAGCGGCACCCAAGCCCGGCCCACGAGCTCTCCTAGGAATCTTTAGTATTTTAACAATTTGGTGTAAATAAATTAATGTAAGATGTAATTACACGAAAAGCATGTACTGTAATTGAGAATTTTATCACGGTAGGATTTAGGAATCAAAACAAACCAAGCTTTCCGCTTTGATCAAAAGCTCAACTACAAACATTTTAGAGTTTACTTGTAATGTGTGAAATAAAAGTGATTTACTTAGGACGCAGGCTGTTCGTTTGTGATGTCATACTTTACAAACAACAAAAACAACTAAACGGAAATACAGACAACTGTTACGTTATAGCTGCTTTTTCCGTTAGAAGTTTCTGCGCACCAGCACCCTAACATTGTGTATGTGCACGCGCCAACACTGATGGTGTGTATGTGCACGCGCCAACACTGATGGTGTGTATGTGCACGCGCCAACACTGATGTAGACTCTTCATTAGCTTCCATATGTGCTGTGAAATTTGTATATGGTAGTGGGAGTTTGAGGCGTAAGCGTTATCTGGCAGTTATACAAAGAATTTCAGATTAACATTTGCACAACACTTGCCGTATTGAAGCATCAAGCATGGAACCAATTATTACAACTATTATTATGCAACAAAGCAGTTTCATACGTCACATTGCAAGCATGTTACCGAGCAAAGGAAATAAACAGCAATATACAAACATGACTGATGTTATGCGTGTTTTTTTGTTGATTTGTTTTTAAACGCAAAATAGTTTGGCCGGCGGGCGCTAAAAAGAACGCGAATTTGGCCCGGCGTCCACGAAGTTTGGGGACTGCTGTTTTGACCAACTGTTTTTTAATTGATTTTAAACTTTAACAACATGCGCAGAAACTACTGATAATTTTGTTTTACGTTTCATATTTTTATCTCCTCAAGAATAAAAATGGCGTTCGTATCAATACAAAAAAACACTGTGTGTTGGATTATTTTCGAGCACAGTCGAACAAGACTGTGCAACGTAAGATACTTCCACAAAAAGCATCAGATGCAGTACAGACTTAGAAATGGCGCTAACTGTTTGAGGAGGTTGTTTGTGTAGGGCCGCAGGGCCCGGATGTCCACCAGTGTCGGAAGGGAAAGTTGAGAAAGTTCTTGAATCATTTATGCGAAGCCCCAGGATGTCAATGTGAGGGGTGGGGGCGGAAACCCAGGTTTGTGGAAGTCATTTATGGAAACAACATACGTTTGAATTTTTCAGTGTAACTTTCGCGCATAAATCTTGCTTTCCTGAACATCATTAGTGTGTTGGCTATCACACGCCTCGAGCCGGGAGTTATACCCTGCATATATCAAGTGACAATAAAAATTTTACTACATCCTTAATTCAAAAGTCACTCTATTCGTTTGTGGAGAAACCTGTGGCACGGTCATCTTAACTGTCAAATGAACCAAATAAAGGAGCCACAGGGTTGGTGAACTTTTTCAAGTTATTGAAACAATCAGCGTAAAATTGCAATAAAGCTTAACCCACTTAGCTTACTACATTTAGGTGGCGTCGCTGACGTAACGAAAGCCTTAAGTTTTGTTTTTTGCGGTGCAAAAACTTTTCAATCTATCAACCTACCTGTCTAACTATCAACCTACCTGTCTAACTATCAACCTACCTGTCTAACTAGATTCAACAGCTAGGTTTTTGCAAACCGTTGACATTTCCGTCTTTTTGCTTCCGTTCAATGGTCACCCAAGATAAAACGTTTTTACTCGCCATAAGTTTTATTTTAATATTCAGTTGAATACCGAGGAGCAAATGAAAAATATCATACGAACCTGTTGTAATAATCGCCTGATAAACAAAAGGAAGTTGAACCTGTTTGACCCCTTAAGCACCCTCTCACTGTGCGGTCAAAGGTCGAAGAGACCCCCTGGCGCACTTGCAATTGGTTGAGAGCGAATTCTGCGAGGGGTACGTCACAGTCGTCTGCGCAGTCGTCGATGAGACAGATGCGCACTGCGTCAACTTGCAGGATGGCCCGGGCCACGTTGAACGGGACAGGCCGGGAACCTGGGCCGGTCTGTAAAGGAAGAGGACTGTTGTGGTCAAGTCAGTTAAGTGATGACGTTGCATGGAGCCTGCGCTTTCCAACTACAAGCTTGTTATATAACTCACATGCACTACCGGAAAAGCAACTGTTTAAAATCTATTTTGAGTTGGGTTGTGTTCTGTGGTAGTAACTGAATTACGAAATTGATGATAAATCCTAAGTTTCAAGTGAATCCTTTCTGGCGAGTATTGTAACACTCTTCAATGCTTTAAATATGTAGTTGTGCATAACAAAAGTTCACAAACGTTGATCACCGCACGGTACAAATATTATACAAGAAACTACCTTACGCAAAGCCTCAGGCAATACTTGCAACAGTGTATTTAGAAAGCAACGGTCCCTGGATCGGCATGGTTGGTTGTGTCGACCTCTACCAAGTAGACCAGGCAAAGCAAACAATTGGTGATACGTTAGTGTCCGTGAGACATGGATGGAAACGATTTACAGCCTGACCAGCATCCTTAGCTGAAAAGCTACTGAGCGACTTGTTAACGTCACAAGTATTTACTCTTGGTACTTTATTCCGACTCTTAGTCACAACACAATCAACAACAGTTTTATATCTGAACAGAATAAATCGTTTTATTATAAAAAAAAACATGGAGGCCGAACTGAATGTAGTTCCAAAAAAATATTATATTCTGGGTCAGAATCGCAAAATGTACACATTCGCACATAACTAGTGGTCAGATGGATAAACAAAAACAGGAGTAACTAATAAAATATAGACGTCGTGATATAAAGTCAACTGCACATTAAAAGCGGCAATGCTTTTGAAAACTTACCTTTGTTATTGTTTTTAACTTAGCATTGCTAAGCAACCACGAACCAGCCACTGCTACGTCACCACTGCTGACACTTAAGGCATGAACGACGTCATCCCTACAGTAGCCGAGCTCAGTTAACACGTCGACAGATCTTTCCTCTGGTTGGTAGACAGCTTTGATCCGGACACTGCGCTTGCCTTTGTCATCAGCAGTTGCTGGTGACGGGGAAACATCTAGAAATGCGCAGTGGATTAGTTTCCACTGATGACCGGTGACTGGCAACAGCCGCAGCAGTTTTAATCAACCTGACTTATGCGATCTTGCGCGTAAACTTTGACATAAGGTGAAAATGCAATGCGAGGTTTTTGAACATTTGTGCGTCACATCCTGTGAGCAGTGAAACAGAGAAACGGTGTGAGGCTAAAATGAAAAAAAAACAGAAACAATCAGAAAGAAACATTTTGACCCGCGAATGCAACAAGATGTGGACGTCCAGTTGCATGAACTACTAACCAGGCTTAGCAACATCAGCTTGCCCAGGCAGTGACCTCAGTATCGCCATGAACAGCATGACGTCGTTGTAGGATAGGCGCATGTTCAAGTCGGTCACCTGGATGTCTAGCAGGTTCCTACAACAACAACAAACAAACAAACTTTCCAAGAAGGAGACTTCATTATGGGCAACACACACTGGGTAACAAATAAGCAGTGAGTTGTGGGATGGGCGTTGTTGGGACCACAGGGTGGCGGGCCGTGAAACTTGGCTTGTGCGCGATTAACCAGCTGTCACTTAGAGGGCTTCATTTCCTTCTCTTTTTCCAGAATTCTTTCCAGTTTGGAAAAAAACAATGTACCATCGACCAGGCTGATGTAAAGTACACCCTTTNCCCAGCTGCTTCGACGGATATTTTCATACCATTTGCAAAAACTATCACACTTCAAAATTTCATAAAATGATTGTAAAGCACAAGAAGCAGAATGGTAGGGCGCAAACCATCCCTATTGATTGTATCACGGAATCTTTTAAGCTTCATAAAAGGAATAGGTTGGGCACAAGGTGTGGGCACAATGTAGCAGTCTTTTGCACAATCAACAATCACAAGACAGAATTCGGCTCAAAAATATTCGAAGACAGTTCGTCACCCATAAGCCACCAGGAGTCTAACATCAGTTTTGCTCTGTATCAAAGCAACCATTCTAAAACATTGCTTTACCTTTGAACACACGGCGAGCCACACAATGAATACACGGCGAGCCACACAATGAACACACGGCGAGCCACACACGGCATCATCACCTGTCGAGTAAAGAAAGGTCAGAGTTCACTTCCTGGTTGGACAGGTCAGTCTGCTTTAATGGCCGCACCTCAATGTTGATCGACAGAGGATCAATGATCGACAAAGCAGTTTCGTTTTCCAGGTCGCACTGGCACGAGAAGACCTGGAATGCAAAGGCGATATTTCCGATCATCTACATACACTGTCGCATTAGCTGCATGGCTAAAACAAACATTACAAAACACCGTATATTTAACAGGTTGACCATATGCCATCAAATCTGATAGGCCGGGTTCGATTCCCGGTCATACCGAAGTCTTGAAAAACGTTATCTGCGGCCTTTACAGCTTCCTGCTCGGTGTTGATGGATGGGTGCAAATGAAACAGTTCAACTAACTACTAAAAACTGCAGATGAGAAAATGCTTTGCTGGGTAGGGTTTGCAAAGCATGGCCCAAACGTTGTTGCACTACGTGACTGGATTTCATACTCCCATTGGCTCGGTAAAAGTTTGTCGTAGCCCAAGTGAATTTCCGGGTTTGACATTTGCACAAAATCCAACCTTGGAAACATTATGGATATAAACAAATTCCCGATGACTGGAAAACCACCTGCGTTTCTGGCGGGTCGTCCAGTGTCCCACGGTGGAGGAGCGAGGTCCACAAGTACCGTCGGTACATAAATGATGTGCGACTCAGCAACGGTGAGTGAGGACTCACTCGACAAGTGAAGTATTTGAAGGTCTTTTGAACCGAGTCACTGTTCATGCCATCAGACACACAGGAAGTATATCTTAGGGAGGACAACACAATCATTGCTACCGAAATTACCAAAGCTGTCGAGACATTGAAGTTTGGGAGGAGGCGGCAGATCCTGAAGTTTGGGAGGAGGCTGCATATCGTGATGGAACCCGAACTGAGATACTGAAAGTTTGAGCAGAGAAGTTCTTTGGTTAAACCGTGTGTGTCGGATGGTCAAGTGGTCTGCAAGAGTACCGAAGGATTGGCAAACTGGGGTGAACATCCCCATACAAAAGATAGGGGGTAGGAGAGAAGCCCAGGTCAGTGTACTGTGCAAGCAGCGGCAATGTACTGCAGCAGGTGGAGAAGTTTCAAGTGCCTTGTGATGGTGTTCACGAGTGACGGGAGGCGAGCGGAGCAAGATTGACGAAGCAAACGTAGTTCTACCTGAGCTTCCGCGACGCGCTCTGGCAACACTGAAAAAATAGCCCAGGTGGCGCAATCGCTGATTAGACCTCCGACCTTGCTTGGTACCGCGTTGGTGTGGAGTCAGCAGAACGACCTGTGATTGCGGAAGACCGTGAGGTATTTCGAGTCCACCTAGGGCTGCTGCCCCCCACGACCCTCCCGAGAATAAAAGCGGGGGTGATGATCAGTAATGAATGCATTTACGACACGACGTCAAACTAGATCTTCGCGGCGAGGTGAGCCTGGGCCTGTGTCGGCCTCTTGGACTGCCGGAGCTACGCGGGCCCTTGTGGTGCGCTTCGGCCGGCGTTGAACAGGCAGCTTTGAACTGGTGCGGACATGTGCGGGTCAGGTGGTGGGGGGGAAATCCCACTGTTTAATTAAAACAAAGCATCGCGATGCCGTCACCTGGTGTTGACGCAATGGATTTCTGCCCTGCAGTGCTCTGAATGTCAAAGTTAAGAAATTCAACCAAGCACGGGTGAAGGGTGGGAGGGGGTAGCTTGACTCTCTAATTGACAATGATTTGGATAATTCTCTAAAAAATGTTGCCCATAAGGAAGGAAATATTGCAAGCGACTAAATGTAATGCGAAACAACGAAGACGTAAGTAGTATACATTACTCCAAAGACTTTATCAAAGGAAACGCAGATTAGCAATAAATAAAGTGCTAGAAGGCGATTGGGGGACATATAACCAAACAACACCAGGTTTGAAAGATTTGGAACCATATTGGAACCATATTAGCGGAATCTCTTAAGGAGACCATCTGAACCTGACGAACGAAAGCCAATACCAAAGATCCCTATTATATGGGAGTTGGAAAGTTCTATTCACAGTTGATGAGGTGCAAAACTCTAACAAGTGCCAGGAGAAGGACACCTCACAAAGGACTTAACGGGGTTTCATCACTGTAGTTGGCAAAGAAGTTCAATGTTTGGCTTTTCACAGGTTATGTTTCCCGTCGTTGTAACGGGGGGTGGGTTACAACCCTCATTGGCAAAAAGACTGATGACGCTCCTCCCATTGAATGAAAGACAAAAATCCTTTCGAACAAATGATGGAATTTCGCACAATTCGGTCAATATTCAGGCAATTTTTGAATATCACATGGGAAATTTGGAACCCACCTGCTCAGCATTCTTGGACGTTAAAAAGGCGTCTGACTCAGTGGATCACGACACCATACATTTGGTGTGACGTAGAATGGGGTTCCTCCCTACGCTCATTAACTATATAAAGGACCTGCACAGTGGACCAACGACTGTACTTGAAGGGCGAAACATCTCAGAAAATCGAAGTTAACCGTGAAATAAGACATGGGGTCCGCTATCAGACCCCTGTTCCTAGCTGTAATGGATTGGGCTGTCCCTGCATTAGATGAAAACTTGTCAACATCCGTGGGAAATATTGGAAATACACATTTGGCCTTTGCGGACGATTTGGTGATTTTTGCTTTTACTCCTGCCGGACTTAAAGCACTTAAATATATTATAAGAAAAATAACATTGGGGCATTCTGATTTAGTCTTCAATCCGACAAAAGGCGCTACCTTCCGTTTAAGCATCGATATAAGAAACAAGAAATGTGTAGTTAACCCTGGACAATTCCTCAAATGTCAGGACAGGGATGTACAGTGAAAATCCGTTTCTTCATTTTGCAATTACTTAAAGGCATAAAAATCAGCGTGACGTCAAATTCGTTTTTCGTAACTGAGGTTCTTGAAAAAAGTTGACTTTTCTCACTCGTGCACCTGTGAAGCCCGACATGGCTCCATGTGTTGCGCACACATTTAACCTCGAACCTTCTGCACCCGATAACGTTTAACGTCAACGACGAAGAAATTGCTTCAGTCATTGGATGTGCGAATAAGAGGGGCATTGGGGGGGCTGGCTAAAGATGCCCAAAGACACTGCTGAGCCCTTTTTTCGCGCCTGTCACCGATTGGGAGGACTTGGCATTCCGCAGCTGCAATATAAAGTGCCACTGGACAAGGCAGGAAGATTTGCTAAATACTGCGATAACTTAGCTTCCGGCATAATAAAGAATAATGCGCTACCAACAACGTGTCGAAAATTGGACGAAACAACTAGAGCTTAACGAAAATTTACCGAAAACAATGTAATTTTGAACGCGATGCTGTTGTTTATTAAGGCCTTTTATCATTATCCTGGATAGGTTGTGCAGCTGCAGCTTCTTACGACTTTTTACAAAGAACTTTTGCTACACCAAAATAATTTTACAGTGTGTTAGTTGCGATAGTCTCTGTGTGTGGACTTTACACTTGGCGCCATTTCAAAGACGCTACATATACAAGCGCGAGGTAAT
>JGI24158J21664_10011505_pt1 | contig 11775 bp, 8 predicted proteins | sample Ectturendosymbi3_FD_21664 | JGI IMG/M metagenome (IMG submission 21664)
TATTTGCATTGAACAAAACCGAAAATACTTATAGGCTATTCAGTAGCGATTACTAAAACTGGCAGACAGTCAAACTTGTAGAGAAATCAGTTGCTGTCGGGGGTCCTAGATGCTTAATAATAATAATAATAATATTTTCTTGCGGGTTCATGGTCCATATAACAGACACAAGAGCACAAAAAATTGGCTAACTATACATCAGCGCACATTACAGAAACGGTGTTTGCACATGACCAAAATTGGGAGGAGAAAAGCACGTTATCCTCACCACAGCTGTATCGTCATTCACACACAACATAGGAATATTATATAGAGTTGTATTCTTGTATCCCTTTTGAAACACCAAATTTTTCAAACAAGTATTTTATTTGAAACAAATAAATTTCATTACGGGGGGCCCCTTGCAGCGGGGGCCCGGGCCAATTGCCCCCGTTGTCCCCCCTTAATCTGGCCCTGCATGCACAGAGTAATATTGTACACAGGGCCGGCCTTAGCACGTGCGGGGCCCGATTGGAAGCATTTTTGTGGGGCCCCCACTCTGTGGCGTTTGCGGAAATTTTTGAGGTGGGCATCAAGTCACAATGATAGAAATCGGTGATGTTAAAGAGCGAGGCCTGATGGGGCGATGCCAATACAGTGGTATCTGGAGGCATGCCCCGAGTTTCATATCTCCAGCAGACTTCAACGGACATCTTCGTAACACCAAATAGCCTCCATCCAAGAGTTACTACATTCAATACTTCTACCCTGGTCAGGTACGTTTCGCAAGGTACAACAGCCGATTGGCCGTGAAAAGGAATTAAAAACACTACTTGATATGTTCAGCCAGCAAAGATATAACAGCTTAGCTAAAAACATTAGCAAACCAAAAACTGTGGTAACAGCACATCACATAAAACTACAGTGCCATCTTGTGTTATAATGCTGCACAATATTGACAATACCGAATGAAACAGGTAAGCCAGCTCAAAGCAAAACAATAACCGGAGAACACACGAACCAAATCGGCGCAATTCAGATTATTGTAACCTGCGCTACAAAACGTTGCCTTTGCCAAGTGAAGCTTATTTTTTGTGCTTTAACATGAGCAGTCTTTCAGCATTTGGTATATGTTCAAGCCTATGCTATTTTTGGATCCAATGGACAAAAACGCCAAACTATTTCGGCGCTCCTGTTGGATTGAAGAACTCAAATAGATTTTAATTAGTTTAAGCTTAGAAAAACTCTTTTGTTCTGGATGCAACGATCACGGGAATGGCCATGTAAAATTTGAGGAAAGTAAACCAATGAAGGTTAGGAAAGGGGTGTACCTGTTATTGCGTGCGAGATATTCAAACAATTTCGCGGGTTTTCGAAACTCGTTAGGCAGAATTGGTTTAAATGTTTCCATTTCCTCACAAAGCGTACGCGCTTGTGTTTGCCACTTTTAAGTAACCGTTATTTTGTGCACCATTGTTTTTGCACACCTGTAGTACATAGCCATCGCCAGCGGGGGGGATAGTGGTTTGCCCGCCCCCCATTTAAAATATGTGTCCCCCATTTTATGTTTGGCTCCCCGGTTGCTGCTTACATCCAATATTGTATTTAAAAATTGTGACCCCCCTTGTGCTCTTTGGCGGGCCTGCTACAATAACTACGGGCCTGTTGCAATAACTACGGGCCTGTTGCAATAACTACGGGCCTGCTACAATAACTACGGGCCTGTTGCAATAACTACGGGCCTGTTGCAATAACTACGGGCCTGTTGCAATAACTACGGGCCTGTTGCAATAACTACGGGCCTGTTGCAATAACTATTCAGTTGACATAATTAAAACGAGATGTATTTCAAAAGTTTTTGCCAATCCAAGGCTGCCTCATCAGAGTTGTACACGAGGAAAATAAATAACGCTAAGCACTGAAACATTGATTAAGCAGCACATATTTCTACTTACGGACTAAACTTAACCTTCAAAAAACAAGTAGCAGTTACTACTGAAGCATGACCTCCCAAATGCGAAACGCTTGCAACTTCAAGAGCTTCAAAACTTAAACTCTCTCTGCCCTAACTAGATGCTCTTGGAAAAACTATGTTACACATTACCCGAAATCGGTAACCATTATTACGATTACAGAACAAATTGTGAGGATTTTAAGGGCGTTGCAAACGGCGCAGTTCACTTTCATTTTCGTAGGCAACGGGCCCCACTTTAAAAATACTGCAGATCCCGCGCCGGCACTACACAAATAGCTTCGATAGAAAGTGAAGTTTATGTAGGTGTTGTGCGGGGCCCCTCTTGGCGCGGCGCCCGAAGCCCCATTGGAAGCAATCGGTCCAATCGGCTAAAGGCCGGCCCTGACTGTACATATCAAATACGCTGAGAAAACTGATGATTAGGGCTTAAGGTTTCGTGTTTAGGTAAGTGTGTTGGGTTAGGATTTGGGTTAGAGTGAGAAAAAGAAGAATAATTGAATCTAAGACTAAGTCCAATATTTTCAGTGGTTAAAGTTATTCCTGTACTATAGCTTGTTGTGGGTACCTGACATCTAACCAAAATGTAATACATGTCAAAAAAGTAATTGTCAAACTTTATTTCTTTATTCTGAGAAGCAAAATAACTGACAAACAATAATAGGTCAGAAATTTCGCTTGACACCGGTGTCAATCGAAATTTCTGACTTGCATAATTTTTGACTTCACGATATTCCAGGTCATGTATTTGTTTCGCAAGTTGTGACGCGGCTGTTCACTAAGATATCAAATACGCTGCGAACTTGTGATTGGTCCAGAGTTTTAGTGCTAAGGTAAGTGTGTCAGTTCGTGTTTAGGTTAGGGTTAGAAAAATAACAAATATTAAGATCTAAGGCTAAGTGAATTTTTTTCAGTGCTTAGTTATTCCCATACTGTAGCTTGTTGTGGACTATCTCACATCTGACCAAACGTTTTTATTTACGCTGAACACATCAAAACAGTAATCGCCTAAGTTTATTCTTTTACTCTGTGAAGCAAAATAACTGACATACAATAATAGGTCAGAAAATTTGCAGAGGTCAGAAATTTCGCTTGACATGTCAGTCAAGCAAAATCCCTGTCTAGGTCAGAAATTTCGCAGACGTCAGAAATTTCGCTTGCCACCGGATCCAGATTCAAAAATTTTGGAACAGGAGCGGAGTCGAAGTCTGAAAATTTGACTCCGGCCACTTCTGTCGCAGTGTGTTTGTTTTTTTGCTTAATCAAGCGTGATGTCTTTTTTCTTTTCTCCGGGAAGTCCCAAAATTACAACCACACTCGCGTCAAGTAGTCCACTGTCGACTCGCCCGCAGATGCGGCAATGTCATTTCTGGTTTCATAATATCAGATTTGATGCTTGATGTTCACTGTACAAATTTGATGTTAAAAGTACGTTTCGTACTGTAAGCATTCGTTTTCTTTTTTTTCAATATTTTTTGCAAGATTGTTTTTCGCAAATTTGTCTTCGGCCTTGTTTCACTGTTTCTTTATATTCATATTCAATTGATTGTCATTTGATTAGTCTCTCTCTGCCTTGTAGGCTACGTTGGTTTATTCTGCGTGATAGGAGAAGACTTATTTTAAAGAAACAATGGTTGTTGTAACAGTTGCACATGTTTGTGAGATTAAATGGACACGACATGTGCAACTATACGGAACAGAAGTTTAAAGCGCGTACTTACCAGTTTTAGTTTTCATTTTTCGAGTGCGGTGTGTAAATTTGCTAACCTAGTCTAAGGTAATCTAAAGAAAATCATATTTTTGAATTGTGAGAAACGGAAATTTACATTGCCAAAAGGTAAAAATGTTAAGCTTATTTATGCAGTTTTGCTTAGAAAGCAAAATTAGCAGGCTTGTACAAACTGGGAGGACAGCCTTACAGGGGCAATGAATGCCCAAAATGTTTTCTTGTCTCCCTTAATTTTTTTTTGAATAAAAATTTGTGGTTTAAACATCTAATAAAAACAAAAATCTTCCCTCTTAAAAATGTATTTTGTCCCCAAACCTTAAAACCTAGCAGTAGACTTAAAAAGTAAACTAAGCTTAAAAGAAGTAGAATTATAAAAACATTTTTTGGAGCGAACTGTTCGGAAAAAGAACTTACAGTTAAATCTGTTTGTTTTCGTTCTTATTAAAATAAACAAATTCATGAATTTTTTTGCAGGTGTAGTTTGAATACGGAAAGTTTTCAAAAGACAAAACACATTAGTTAGATGCTTACGCTTGAAATTTCATGTTGAAAGATGAAAAGTTGATGTTGAAATGATTGAGTCTAGTGGCATCACTGTGTGTGTCTGGTGCCTGCTATGAGAAGAGTGAAGAAGACTATCTGGAGAAAAGACGAAGTCGAAGTGTTATAGGCAAAGCCAAATATCAACCCAAATTTTTACGAGAACGTTTTCAGGCAGTTTTGATAATTATAATGAACAAAACCACAAATACACAAACATGTTTCATCATGCCAACACCATCAAAAATTTGAGGAAGAGGGATCAGATCAGACACATAAATTGCATGGAAAAGCCACAGGGAAGATGACAATACAAAATTGTAGCAATTGCATGGAATGGCTATTTCTAAATTTTAGAAGCTGTAGTAGAAGTAGAGTTTTCAGCATATCAAGTGCAAAAATCTAGGGTGTCCAAGGCCCCCCTGCTATCCTTTTCTGATACCCACGATTGTGAGTGTAGCTTAGCAGCATTGTGCCATTTTTTATTTTGGACATTATTGTTTATGTTTATTTCTTTGTAAGTCTTTGTGTTTTTCAAAACAGTAAAGACTCTGCTTGAAACATCTCTTGGTTTGTCATGCTTTAAATGATATTACTTTTTAGCAAGGTTAGTTTTGTAGAAAATGAACTCATGATTCTTGAAAGTGACTTTCTTATTCTTTTCATTATGGCATTAAAGCAGGAGTTCCCACAGCCTGTGGTATGCGTACCACTAGTGGTACGTGAAGGTCTTCCAGGTGGTACGCGAGTAACTTTCATTTTTTCAAAAAAACCTGGATTCACAGCTTTCTAGTTTACGTATCGGGCTGTGTTTCTAAATAAATAAATTTTCTTGTAGCCTGCAATTCTTATTTTATCGCAACATTATGACTTTCGATGCGCTGTTACCAAATTTACGCCATGCATCGACCAATTGGTAGAAGGTAAACAAATCTCATTAAATTTAGCTGTTGTCTTTTATTGTTAGTTTGATTTATATTATTCTTCTGAATAAACTATGATTCGATCAAATAGGTTGTTCTGGAAGAAGTGGCGCGCGTTGACAATATGGGATGCCCAGGTGGTACGAGATCGTAAAAAGGTTGGGAACCCCTGCATTAAAGCAATGCACCTTAATTGCTAAACTTACTTTTTGTCAGTAATTTTTGTTCTGTAACACGTGCAAGAATGCATGGTGTCAATCTGGTGGTAATCTTGCACTTTATTTGAAATTACTACCTGTACTATTTTGGCAAATAAGTTAGAGCTAAGCATGGCATGGACTAGTGGTTCAATCTTTCATGTTTTGTGGCTCCTTTTTGAGACCCTCAACACTCCTGACACCTTAGACCTGACCTATAAAAAGATAGATTTCATTTTCATTATTCTTTAATTATAACTACCCTGGCAAAGGCTTTTGCTCATGGTTTCCTAATCCTAGCATTGGCCTTGCAACCCCTATGAGACATCACCAACCCCTAGTTAAGAAACAGCAGCAGAGATAAACAAATAGGTGCTGATATTATCGATTTAGTTGCTTGCAATGCTGCCTGTCCCTATTTGAGAAACAACATCATAGATAGACAAATAAGTGCTTCTCATGCTGTTGTTCTCAAAAAGGGCTGGTGGCCTTGATAATATATCATTTTAGTTGCTGTAATCAATTTTTTTTTCAGTACTGTGGTATTTTACTATTAATTTTTTTGCTTGCTAGTGCATTACTTTGGATTATGGAAAAAAGAGTAAGCTTTTGATCAACAGCAAAAGTTAATTACTAATTTTGTGGGTTAGAGTATGTGTGTGGACATTGGCTTAAATTGTTGAAAGCCTTTCTCTAAAATGGGTATTTTTTCAGGTTATTTCTAGACAATTAATTAATATGTGTTGCTAGTGTGACATATTGCTAGATTCTAAATATTTACAGTTGATGCTGGGCTTGTTTACTTTAAGTTAGTAACTGATTTCTGTTTCTGGTGATGTTGCAATCTGTTATTTAATAAAATTTATTTGAGCCAAAAGACACTTTGTATTTGGTTTATTCGTTATCTAAATAATATGCTGATGCATGTGTTTATGTTTTTTCTTTTTGTTTGTTAATGGTTTTCATCAAGCCTATTATTTTGTAATGTCTTTCATATTGCTGTACTGAACTTCTTAGGTTTCATATTACTTTTGTAAACCAGTTTGCAATTGGACAGTAAAATTATTTTTGCTTTTTTCAATTTAAAATTTTGTACTGATTTGAGTTCTTTTTTCTTGCTATTTAGGGATGCCCAAGAACTTTTGTAAATTTGCTTTCATTTTTACAAAATAATAGATTCTACATAAAATAATAAATTCTACATGTAATCTTTTATAATGACTTATAAATAGCCTTGATCAACCTTTTCAATGAATGCATTAGTTGAGCAGTCAGTACTTGCATTGCTTATAAAACGAGTAGTAGGTGATGTGGCTTTAATCAATTTAGCTGTGTAGTAATGCAAATTCAAGTCAGTAGGCATTTCAATGATTTTGATAATTTTGTAATGCTAATTATGCAGTTCAAACAATCAGCTATGTGCTACAATACTTGTAATTTTTGTTTGTTCCTTACTTTGCACTGCTAAAATACTAAGCAATAAAATGCTTTGAAAAGAAACACAATACAAATAATAAATTATACAGTTTATTAGTCAGATCAAACAAATGTGCTAGCCATCTACTTGCATTTTCATGTCAAGGAAAAAATGTTGTATGACTTCAAAATCGTAAACTTCACTAACTTGTCAAAAAAGTCTATATTCTGCGTACTACTATCAATATAGAGATTGCTTGAAGGATCTTATAAATTTGACAAAAAGAAGAAACAAATCTAACTGTATGAAGTGTAATCAAAACTTTGTGCCTGCAGCAAGATTTAAAAATTATGGAGAGACTTCTACTGTGATTAGTTTTAGATACACCTTTATTGACAGAACAGGTGCACTCATTTTCTTTTAGGTTTTATAAAAATAGGTTACTGACATGCTTTAACATAATTTTTGTTACAGTTTTTTTTATATTGCAGAACATAGTTGAGTTGGTATGTTGTGCTGGAATGAAATCATTAGTGCTGTTAGCTGTACCTGAAGAATGGCAAACCACACATTGACAACTTTAGTACTGGGTTATGTACCTATATATAATGGGTATGCATGGAGTAAGTACAGGTCTACCTACTAATATATTTGTAGCAGAAATCCTGAAATTTTTTTGTTAGAGTACTGGTTGTAATCATTCTCCCTTGAAAGTTTGTAAATCTACATATGTTGACTGTGAAGAGAAAAAGTAGGTTCTGTAATGGAGCACTTGTTTGCACTTCAATTACAATGTGTTTCAGTCAACTGGCAAAAATATGGAAAAATCACAAAAAGGGCTGATTACCCAAAGCATTTTCCCTTGGAAAACACCTGGTACCAAAAGTGATATAAGCAAAAGCATGCCACAAAATAGAGTGTTTCAAACATTTTAGTGATTAATTGCATTTGCTAAAAACGTTCAACTCTGGTCTGGTTCTAAGTATTGCTGTCTCAGCACTTCATTCTTTCAGAAAAAAAAAATCAGTAACATTTTCATATTTGTTATAGCCATAATGTAGCCTTACCATCTCCATTTTTGATGCAGATGTTTATGAAGGATTGTACACTTCTTCTTGTAGCTGTATCAAACAACAAAGAATAGTTTTGTTGTTTTGTATCAGTATTATCCTATATACAGATACAGACAGACTCAGGATGTACCACGTATTATGCTGCCATAGTTCAACACAGTCAGACATTATCATAAAAGTATAATTTAAAGCCTTTATATAGTACATATTTGGTGCGAATGAGTGATGTCAAAGGAAATATCATGCGTTGTCTTTGATTACTATTTGTGCAATGCTATACCAGTGCTTGTCAACAGAAGCTTTTCTATCGCATACATGTCAATGCTATTTTTATTGATGAATTTTCAGTGAAGTTGCAGTGAAGAGTGCGTGGTGACCTTGGGTAATGACAAGCCAGTAGCATAGAGAAGCTATTTAGCATAGAACATGTGAGAAGTTCCTGCCATCCTGGATTATAGCGCATCACCAGCTGTGATTATAACAATTTTCAAAAAAATTTTAACAACAGTACCTAACTGGGGGATGTGAAGCATACATATCAAGTAACTCTGTGGCAAAGGTGAATAAAAAAACATGTTAATGCTCCCCTATGGTCTCATTTCATGGTCTCCTGTGGTAGAATAGGAGGTCGTTGAGAGTCCTGTACTATTGTGAAATGGTCTAATGTGCTACAGTCATTGCCGGTGGCAAATTGGTGATGAAAACAGTTGTATGATTAGAGAAACATCAGTAACAAAAGCCAAGCATATAAAATAGCAACACTGCTTTAAACATTATGTCCACCATTTCCCGAGAATCATTTTCAGAGATAATATTTTGTTGTACATCGTGTATACACTCCATTTATTATCATCTTCTTGATTAAGATCCTCTACTGCATTACACTAGCAGTTAAATGCCAGGTGTATAATAGAAATACCCTCAGGCCTTTGGTAAACTTCAAAGGTATACAGCAATCATATGTTCAGCCCATCCAAGAAATATTTTGTCAAATTTTGTTTAATATACCAGTTAGCTTAAAGATAGTTCTGTTTTCTACTATTGTACACATACCAGTGGGTCAAGTTCTTGCTTTTGCTCATGTAGGATAAATTGTACTTGATTTTTCCAATGCTCATGTGTGCTGATTTTGGTGGCTTGCACTGACGAATGTCTTTACAAATATTTGATACAAGTGCAAGTGTGAATGTGCAATATGACCATTACACAGTACACACTAGTGTTTTATTCTAATATAATAACTTAGGAATAACCTGCATTTTTAATCCATAAATCCTTTTGTGGCATTTGTGTTTTTTACATAACATATACAATTTCTTTAGATGCATTAGTAAGATTTGATATTTTATTAGTCAGTGTGTAGTTACTCCAGATGCAAGTTTATTATGTGCATGGCTGGATGTATTCAAGAATTTTTAGGATTGTGTTACATTGCTAAAATATTTTTATGTTTCATTTTGGCATTTTTCTTTGCAGTGGGTCGGCTAATATGCTGATTGTAAAACCCCTACTTGTTTTTCTTGTTGTTTACGTTTGTAAAGTAGAATCAGTAAGAAGCAATGATCAATTTAAGAAGTGGCATGGTGCAAAAACCAGGACCAATATAACAGGTATTGATTTGACTTGCAATTTCATGTATAAAGTTCATTCAAATGTTCTGAATTGGAAAGTTGGCAGTAGTGTGTTTTGCAAACTTCATGCATACACTTTAATTGATTTTGACAGCGTCTAAATATTTGTACACACAAGCTGAAAAAGTTTGTGTATTCCAAAATGTCAAAATCTTCAACAGTTGAACTAAGGTTTTCAGATAAAAAAATAAGTGTACTTTTTCAGATAAAAAACAACTGTAATTTTTTCAGTGATTGACCTATTTGATGATGTGCAAGCTGCCAATTCTGTCGAGTTTGCCAGGAATCAGTGGAAATGGAAGCTCAAATCTGGTTATTTGGACGTTGCTGCTGGAAACACTTACCACATCATAAGAGGTAGGGTCAATAGTTATGGAAACCTGCTGAACTAAATGGATCATTGTCAGATGCTGCTTTCACTTTTATGTTGTGAGAAGGTAGTTACCTATGGTACCATCATTTAAATAAAAAAATACATATTTGAGGGTTGATTGTCACACATTCCAAGTGTTTGCAATGCATTTATTTCGCTCATTGTGGTTTTGAAGCACTTGACTTATAACAATAATTTTGGTTTGTATGTTTTTTCTAATTTTATTTCAATAATGCTGCTGCTCTGAGACGATATGGGTCATCTTTGCAAGCTTTCATGCAAACGTGCCATTAACTGACAGTTCAGAAAGTGAACAGGGCATTTTAAGGAGTTGAATGATCTGATATGTTTTCATGAAACTTTAGTGTTATAATGCCATTCAGAAGTCCTGCATTGTTAAAAACTAGAAGATAGTTTGACACATGTTTCCTGGAACGTGTAGTTTCCCAGCGCCAGCACATAACCTGAGTTCTGTGGCAGCATTCATCAAGTGCCTAAGAGCCCTATTTTATTGGCTAATGTGTAGTACCAATTCATCCATTTTTGTTGAATAACTGTTTGAGTTGAATGCATTCAAAAAGTGCACAACACCTACAATCAAAGATATGTACAACAGCAACTTGTCCTCTACTCTTCTGTTCGCAAATAGTTTTTGTTGAAAAACTTTTTTTCTGTGATAAAAATGCCACTATTGATTTAAATGATGTGGTGTTAACCTACCTGCAAACCTAGCAGTTGCTGTTGGGCACAATTTTTCTTTTGTCAATACAAGCGCTTTAAAATTAAATCGTTCTTAACGCCAGTGACAGCACAGTTTGTATGCTAGTAGTGATGTGCGGTATTGGATGATTTTTTGGCATCATGCACTTCGGCTGTTTCACTTGGTTTGTTTCAGATCTCCAACGGTCGTTCTCAATAGAATTTCTTCTGAAGTTTAGCAGAAGATCAAGGGCGTCTGTTTTTCGCGCCGTCGCCCCTACAGAAAGCGGAAGCCGAGACACATGGCTTGATATTGTTCTGCATCCTCGCAGAAAAGCCGTTTTGGTGTTTTTTAAAAGCAGAGATGGCAGAACTGACAGCGTCAGCTTTTCCTGGTCGGGATTGCAGCGAAAGACTTGGTTACGCATGTCTGTCCATTTCGATGAAAGTTCTTCAACAGTTTTTTTCTCGAGTGACGACGAAATAGAACAAGCACTCCCTTTCCCCCCCAACAGGGTTCGGCTTCCGTTTCCAAAAAACACAGTGTTTTCCTTCGGAGGCCGCAGTGAAAATGCACCGACTAACTTCGTGGTAGGAAACTTTTTTCATCTTTTGTAATATAAACTGTCTCCAAGGCTAGCGCATGTGTCCCGCATAACTTTTTTAAAAGCTCTTGTGGAAGTACTGTTGCTACCTGCTTCGTGCGAAACATTTTTTATTCCTCCGTACAACTTGCAATCGGCGCTTGAGCCCGAAATGCTGCAAAGCATGCGACAAGTTATGGTCATAAAAAGTTCACAGCCAATTTGCTGTGAATCACAGATACGCGAATACTCGATTGACGTTTGTTGGTCTTGGTCTTTACAGCAAGCGGCTTACACGTTTTGTTGACTCACGAGCAATCACGCGCCACTCTTTATTTTGATGTAGGGTTCCATTAAAGAAGGATTGATTTATCTTCCTGCCATTCTGGAAGACTTGTCGACGAAAAACAGTACGTGTTGTCATCAGTTGACTCTTTTGGCTGTCAAGTAAATGAGTGTGGACGCTTTTCAGTTATCTGCATGTACGCTGGTGAACCGCCCAACATTTTCGATCGAAAAGTATCCGATCGGTGTGTTATCGGTTAACAAAAGTTGATTAATTTAACATTTCATTCGTCACGGGCTTGTCTCACAGATAGCAATATAAATTTGTGCTTCTGTCGATATTGCGCAATTTCAACCCAGTCTGGAAACAAAA